>Ga0265298_10004149_pt1 | contig 18645 bp, 10 predicted proteins | sample AusTroGonzalo_MG_3_FD_193486 | JGI IMG/M metagenome (GOLD analysis project Ga0265298, IMG submission 193486) | Bovine rumen microbial communities from tropical cattle in Woodstock, Queensland, Australia - Gonzalo_01 | ecosystem: Host-associated > Mammals > Digestive system > Stomach > Rumen ... | reverse complement strand
GTTGGTTGAAACAATACTTCTGATCCTCACTGAGTTGCTCATAAGCTTCCTGATACTGCACAGCAATACGCGGATGCCAGCGGTCGTTGCGCTTGTGGTCGACCAAGAACAGACCTTCGTTAAACGCTACACCATAGGCCTCAATCTCTTCACGGCTCATGCCGAGAGCTGGAGAGAACTGACCCATCAGACCAGACTTATAAGGTACGGGAATCTCCCAGATGCGGAAGAAACCAAGCACGTGGTCGATACGGTAGGCATCAAAGTATTCTGCCATCTTACGGAAACGACGTACCCACCAAGAACAACCGTCCTTAAGCATCTCGTCCCAGTTGTAAGTGGGGAAGCCCCAGTTCTGACCGTCGGCAGAGAACGCATCAGGTGGTGCACCGGCCTGGCCGTTCAAATTGAAGAATTTCGGCTCTACCCAAGCCTCAACACCGTCACGAGAGATGCCAATGGGGATATCACCTTTTAATATCACGCGATGGGCACGGGCATAGGCATGGGCCTCGTGCATCTGTGCATCGAGGTTATACTGCACATAATACCAGAACTGCAATTCTTTCTTACCCTTGAATGTGGGTTTCTGTGTACTTTGCAGGGTGGCATCCTTCGGCCACTCAGAGAAAGTGGCTGTACCGTAGAGATCGCGGAAATAGCAGAAGGCAGCGTAGGGCACCAGCCACTCCTTATTCTGCTCGAAGAATTTCTTATAGCTCTCGCGACGTTGCACAGCAGTCCACTCCTGTGCAAAAATCTCGCGTAGATAATCCATCTTGGCTGTGAACATCCGCTCATAATCAATCTGTGGCAAAGCATTCAATTCCTGACGCAGTGCCTCGAAAGCCTTACGTTTAGTCTCATCCTTGAGTGGAGGCAACTGACGGAAATCAGTATACTGCGGATGGAGGGCATAGATACTGATACTATTGTAAGGATAGCTATCCTGCCAAGTGTGCGTCATATTGGTATCGGTGATAGGCAACACCTGAAGAACACGCTGCTTGGTTTTGTCGCACCAGTCAATCATTTTCTTCAGATCGCCGAAGTCACCCACACCGAAACTACCCTCGCTACGAAGCGAGAAGATAGGAATAACTGTTCCAGCAGCCTTCCACGGATAGACGGGGAAATAAGCCTGTGTCAATTCATAGACAACCACCTCACCCAATTCAATGTCAGGCAGGGTGACTGTACGGTTCATGCCATTCTCCCAAAGTGGCGTCACATCCACCTCCTCATCGAGTGCCACAAACTTGAACTCGAAAGTCTGAGGCAGTCTGTCGGCATTGAGGCTGATAACCCACTCATTACTCTCATGTTCTGTCATATTCAGAGCACGCTTGGCTTCCCAGTTGCCCAAGACTTCACCGCCTCCGATGATGGCCAACCGCTCGTTAGCGCGCAGTTGGGGAGCACGTACTTTCAGACGCACAGTCCTGCCAAATTCCTCCAACTCACTCATGTTTCGCTTTCGGGCAGCCACACACTCTGTAATAGCTGACGAGTACATATAACTGTCCTCCGGGATGTCAATCCAATGGTCATAGATAGTATATCTGATACCCCTGATAGCTGCAAACTCCAGACGATGGGGCTCTGTCAGCCACTCATGACGCGTCTCCTGATCTCCACGATACACACTATAATAGTAATCAGTATAGACACTTGACTTCATGGTCTTATTCATTTCACAAGTCCAGTGAAGACCATCAAGTGTCGTCATCTTGTGCTGCTCTATCTTCTTCTCCGAAAGGATGTTCAGTACCAGCTCTTCTCCGAACGTAGTCTGATACTCCAGGTTAAATTGTAACTTCATAGATATTTTGTTTTATTAGTTTCTGTGCAATCGGTTGCACATTTTATTTCTTCTTAATATAATCGTTATAAACCTTGATGCCGAAAATAATTATACAGCACACGGTAGTAATGAGATTGGTGATGAACAGAGCCCAAAGGGGTTCTGGCTGATGAGTGATGCCCTGAAGCATAAAGCAGGCACCACCAACGCCCATCATCAGGAATGTAGGCAATGCAATGCCATCAGTATCGCGGGTGCGGATGGTATAAATGGCCTGGGGCAGATAACCCAGAATCATCGTGATACTGGCCAACCAACCACAGATTTCAAAAAACAGACTTTGTTCCATATTCTGTAAACTATAAACTGTAAACTATAAACTAATGCTTTTTAATCACAAAGACACAGGCAGAAGCAATGAGGAAGCTGACGCCAGCAACCACCATCATCGATGACTGATGGTGACCGATGAGCGAGAGGATGGCTCCGCCACAGATGGCTGCCACAATCTGAGGAATGCAGATGGTACCATTGAACAATCCCAAGTAAGCCCCCATATGGCCATAACCCTGAAGGGCGTTCGTCACAAAGGTGAACGGCATCGCCAGCATCGCAGCCCAAGCGCAGCCGATCATCAGGAAGGGTACGAACTGCAGATACTGATCGTGGATATATGGCACCATCATAAAACCGACAGCACCAATCACCAGACTCAGTGAGTAAGCCAGTTTTGTATTTTTGAATTGTGGGAGCAGAGCAGCCCATACGACAGAGCCTACGGCCTGCACAGCAAAGAGGATACCCACCCAGTTACCGGCCTCCTGAAACGCCTCACTGGCGGGATCAGTGGTATTCCACACCACTTCGGCAATTGCGCCCGTGGTATAGTTCCACATGTAGAGCATCGCAGCCCAACTGAAGAACTGCACCAAGCCAACCTTCCAAAAAGTAGAGGGGGCATTCTTGAGCAATGTAATCCAGTTGCCGCTAGATTCAGACATACTAGATTGACTTGCCCCATTATATTCTTCATACTCCTTCGGATTCCACTCACGCACCTTCGAGGTGGTATAGATGACACACAGAATCAGGATTGCCGCACCGATATAAAAAGACCAGATGACCGAATCAGGCACAACACCCTTCTCAGCCACATTGCTAATGCCAATAAACGTAAAGACAAACGGGAACACATAGCCCACCACACTACCCGCATTACAGAGGAATGACTGGATACTGTATGCTTTGGCCTTCTGCTTCTCGTTGACCATATCACCCACCAGCATCTTAAACGGCTGCATAGCCATATTGATACTTGTGTCGAGGAACATCAGTGCAATGAGTCCGAACATCATAGCTGCTCCGACAGTGAGTCCCAAAGAGCCAGAATTTGGCAGAAGACACATCACCAGTACAGCTACAGCTGCTCCCACGAACAGATAAGGGATACGACGACCGAAACGAGTCCAAGTCTTATCGCTCAGCGTTCCGACAATCGGTTGCACAAGAATACCCATCAACGGTGGGAGGATCCAGAAATAACTGAGATTGTGTGGATCAGCGCCAAGTGTGGCAAAGATACGCGAGATGTTGGCACTCTGCAGGGCGTAGGCAATCTGAACGCCAAAGAATCCGAAACTCAGATTCCACAAATTCCAAAAACTTAAATCAGGCTTCTGCTTCATATTCTGTAAACTATAAACTGTAAACTATAAACTACTTCGTTGTTCCTCTAATAATCAAACGAGTGCGGACGACACGCTTCTCAACCTTTTCGATTGGAGAATGGCCCTCCACCTTGTCAATCAGTATCTCAGCAGCCTCCTCACCAACCAGTAGACCACGTTGTTCTACCGTTGTCAGCATCGGATCGCAGGCGATGGCCCGCTGACCATTGGTGAAGCCGCAAATACTGATATCGTCAGGCACCTTAAAGCCAGCCCTCTTCACGGTATAGAGGATACCAATGGCTGTATCATCGTTGACAGCAAAGAAGCCATCCGGCCGATGGTCGAGTGCTAATATTTCCGGCGTGATAGACTCAGCTTCCGTCCGGTTATCACAGATGCGCACAATAGATTCGTCAACAGCCATCCCATGTTTTAGCAATGCATCCTTATAACCGTTATAACGGTTCTTTGAAATCTCCAACTGCATCGGCCCCCCATAGAAAGCGATACGCTGACAACCCGTCTCTATCAGATGCGTAACAGCGTTATAGGCACCCATATAGTCGTCAACCACCACTCTACTGGCATTCACACCTGTACAGATTCTGTCATAAAACACCAATGGAATACCGGCATCTATCAGTTTCTGATAATGATCGTAGTTGCGCGTGTCCTTAGACTGGGAGACAATCACTCCGCAGACCTTACTTCGGTGGAAATTCTCACAGATACGGACCTCGCGCTCATACGCTTCATTGCTCAGTGCCACAATGATATTGTAGCCGCGTGCAGAAGCCGCTTCTTCAATACCCGTTAGAATGGAAGAGAAATAATAATGCGTTAGTTCCGGCACGATAACACCTATGATGCGAAGAGGCATCACCTTGCTATGACGAAGTGCTTCACCTACTGCATTAGGATAAAAATTATGTTCGCGCGCATACGCTTGTATTGTCTTGCGTCGCTCCTCGCTGATACGGGGAGAATCTTTCAGTGCACGCGACACTGTAGCCACAGAAATACCGAATTCCCGAGCGATATCCTTCATTGTCAGTGGAGCGTTCTTTTCCATACACGTTTTTAGTTTCCAAGTGCAAAGTTACTACTTTTCACTGTTCAGTATTCACTTTTCGCCCTTAAAGTTGACATATATCAATGCAAACGTTTGCGCATCTCTAACATCGATTTTAAACAAAAAAAAGAATAATGAGGCGAAAAGATTCTTAATTTTGCACCGTCGGAATACGACTAACAACGAACGAAACATTTTTATTATAATAATAACTCTAATTAAATGTAATGATGAAGCAGGTAAACATTCAGTTCCCGCTTAGGATGCTCGGCCTTTTGTTAGGCCTATTCCTATCGGTAGGCGCCTTTGCTCAGATTGACGTCAAAGGCCATGTGAAAGATGCTACAGGCGAACCCATTATCGGCGCAACAGTACGCGTAGTCGGCACACAGACGGCTACCGTTTCTGATTTCGACGGTAATTTCGCACTGAAAGCTAATCAGGGTGCAGACATCACTATTTCCTACGTCGGTTATCAGACTGCAACAGTGAAGGCTGCACCAAGTCTCACTGTAACATTGCAGGACGACGAGACTCTTCTCCAGGACGTTGTGGTTATCGGTTATGGTACCGTACGCAAAAGCGACGCTACAGGTTCGGTGATGTCGGTAGAGGCAGACCAGTTGAACAAGGGTCTTGCCACTTCTCCGGCCGATCTTCTGCAGGGTAAGACCCCTGGTGTACAGATTACAACCAACAGTGGTGCTCCTGGAGCAGGTTCAAAGATCCGCATTCGTGGTGGTTCGTCTCTGTCGGCCTCCAACGACCCTCTGATTGTGATTGATGGTCTGCCCATCAGCTCGACAGACATTTCGGGTGGTGACGTGCTGAACACTATCAACCCCAACGACATCGAGAGCTTCTCAATCCTGAAGGATGCTTCTGCTACTGCTATCTATGGTAGCCGTGCATCAAACGGTGTGATTCTGATTACCACCAAGAAAGGTAAGGCTGGTGCAAAGCCACGTATCAACGTAGATATGAGCGGTACATTCAAGACCGTTGCCAAAAAAGTTGATGTACTTGATGCAGATGCTTTCCGCGATTTCTTCATGGCCAACTATGGCGACAATGCTGCTGCAGTAGCCTCTCTTGGCAATGCAAGCACCAAATGGCAGGATGAGATCTATAAGGATGCTTTTGCTGAGGAAATCAACGCCAGCGTCACTGGTGGTTATGTTTCTAAGGAAGGTGGTTTCAAGATGCCTTACCGTGTCAGTGCGGGTTTCCTGAACAACGATGGTAACCTGAAGACCTCAGGCATGAGTCGTACCAGCGCAGGTTTCAACCTGACCCCGACTCTCCTTGACGACCGTCTGACCATCAACCTGAATGGTAAGGGTGTATTTACCCATAACTCGTATGCTGACGAAGGTGCCATTGGTTCTGCCGTCCAGTATAACCCACTGAAGCCTGTCTATAACGACGATGGTAGTTACTATCGTTGGGAGAGCAACGGTGCCCCCAACACGATGTCTACTCTGAACCCCGTAGCTCAGCTGTACGAGCAGAACAAGGATTCTTACGTACGTCGTTTCGTAGGTAATGCTCAGTTCGATTATAAGTTCAAGTTCCTCGACGGCCTCCGCGCTAACCTGAATCTGGGTCTCGACTTCTCGACCACCTCTGGTTGGAATGTTACCGACCAATACAGTGAAATCTCTTATCACAACAAGATTGAGAATGGTACCGGTGCATGGGAAAAGTACACTCAGCTGCGTCGTGACCAGACCTTGGAGTTCTATCTGGCATACGCCAAGGAACTGAAGGAGATCAGCAGCCGCTTCGACATTATGGCTGGTTACAGCTGGCAACGTTTCTATAACCAGACATCCAATGAAAAAGTTTCTAACGACGGAAAGGATACACCATACAGTGATAATGTATTCAAGACTGAGAGCTATCTGGTATCATTCTACGGACGTTTGAACTACTCATTGTTAGATCGTTACCTTCTCACCTTCACACTGCGTGACGACGGTACCTCACGTTTCCAGAACAACAAATGGGGTGTATTCCCCTCTGCAGCTCTTGCATGGCGTATCAGTGAGGAGCCGTTCCTGAAGAATGTAGAGAGTCTGTCAAACCTGAAGCTCCGTCTGGGCTGGGGTATCACTGGTCAGCAGAATATCAACCAGGGTGACTATCCCTCTATTCCCACTTACCACACCAACCAGGCAGGTTCACTCTACTGGTTTGGCAACGGCGTCGTTGTGCCTATCACACCGAAAGGCTATGCAGCCCAGATTAAGTGGGAGGAGACAACCACCTATAACATCGGTTTGGACTTTGGTTTTGCCCGTAACCGCATCAATGGTAGCATCGATATCTACCAGCGCAAGACCAAGGACCTGTTGAATACCGTTCCTGTAGCATCTGGTACTAACCTGACCAACTATCTGCTGATGAACGTCGGCGATATGGAGAACAAGGGTATCGAGGGTGCTTTGAACATCGTTCCCATCGAACAGAAAGACCTGCGTTGGGAAATCGGCTTTAACATTGCTTATAATAAGAATGAGATAACCAAGCTGACAGCCAGCGATGATCCCAGCTATCTGGGTGTTGAGACTGGTGGCATCTCGGGTGGTGTTGGTAACAACGTCCAGATCCAGCGTGTAGGCAATCCGCTCAATTCCTTCCTCGTATTCCAGCAGGTATACGATGAGGCCGGCAATCCGTTAGAGGGTGTATATGTAGACCGCAACCACGATGGTCAGATTACTGATGACGATCGGTACGTATATTACAAGCCCGATGCTGACGTGAACATCGGCTTCAACACAGAGCTGAGCTACAAGAAGTGGACACTCTCTGCATCACTCCGTTCAAGTCTGGGCAACTATGTATACAACAACGTGGCTTCGAACACTGAGATGAAGGCTGACATGTGGACCAATAGCTTTATCTGCAACCGCGTGGCAACTGCTCCTATCAGCAACTTCCAACAGGCTCAGTACAAGAGCGACTACTATGTTCAGAACGCATCGTTCCTGAAACTTGATAAGGTGACACTGGCTTACAACATTGCACCTTGGGTACGTGTGAACTTCACCGCTCAGAATGTCTTCACCATCACCAATTACGACGGTGTAGATCCCGAGGTTGGCAATGGTATCGACAACAACATGTATCCCCGCTCACGCAACTTCATCTTAGGTGCAAGCTTTAACTTTTAATTAATAGGAGGACAAAAATATGAAATTCAATATAAAGAAAAACGGATTTTACAGCTTTGCCTTTGCTACCGCCGTGTCGCTGACAGCATGTACGGGTGATTTGGACGTGACGCCAATCGACCCCAACCTTGACACGCCGGAAAATGTGCTCACTGGTGTTGAGGCATACAACCAATTGCTGGCAAAATGCTACTCAGGTCTTTCGGTAAGTTCACCTGACGGTGATAGTGGAAGTCCTGATATTCAGGGTATCGACGGTGGTTTCGGTCAGTATCTGCGCGCCCTGTACAACATGCAGGAGTTGCCCACCGACGAGGCTGTGATTGGTTGGAACGACCAGACATTAAAGGATCTGCATGGACTGCAGTGGACATCCAGCGACGTATTCGTCAGTGCTGCTTACAGCCGTGTATTCTACCAGATTTCTATCTGTAACGAGGTAATCCGCCGGATTGATGCCGCAGGTATCAATGATGCACTGATGGAGCAGTATCGCGCTGAGGCACGTGCCATCCGCGGTCTGAGCTATCTACACGCCATCGACCTGTTTGGCAACGTTCCTTTCACCGATGAGAATTCAGAGGTGGGTGGTGCTAACCCTCAGCAGATCAGCCGTGCTGACCTCTTCAACTGGCTGGTAAAGGATATGGAAGAGACAGCAGAGAAGCTGCCTGCTAATCCAGAGGCATATCGCGCTGGTAAGGGATTGTGCTACATGATCCTGGCCAAGCTCTATCTGAACGCAGCTGTTTACACAGGTACTGCCAACTACCAGAAGTGTGCTGAGTACTGCCAGAAGATTATCGACCTGGGCTACAAGCTGGAGTCGGCCAACGACTACTGGAAGCTGTTCTGTGCCGATAACGACAAGATGCTGGGCGTAGGTCACGAGATTATCTTCAGCGTCTATCAGGATCACCTGAACACTCAGGCATACGGTGGTACTACCTATATCATCAATGCCCAGGTAGGCGGTAACATGGCTTATGCTGACTACGGCCTTGGTGGTAATGGTTGGGGTGGTATCCGTGTGACACCTCAGTTTGTCGACAAGTTCGATTCTGACGACCAGCGTGCTACATTCTACACCAACGGTCAGTCTAAGGAAATCATCGATGTCAGCGACTTCTTCAGCGGTTATGCTTTCACCAAGTTCACCAACCTGAAGGCTGACGGCAGCATACTACCTGATGCCAACTCATTCCCCGATACTGACTTCCCCGTATTCCGTCTGGGTGATGTCTATCTGATGATGGCTGAGTGTGAGGTCATTGGTGGTGTAAATTGCGGTGGTATTGAGAAGTTCAACGCTATCCGTAACCGTGCAGGTGTTGCTCCTATCGCTAACCCCAATAAGAATGATATCATCGACGAGCGTGCACGTGAGTTGGCATGGGAGTGCCATCGTCGTAGCGACCTCGTTCGTTTCAATCTCCTGACAACAGGCGATTACCTCTGGGCTCATAAAGGTATGAACAGCAATGTTGGTACACCTCACGCAGTAGATGCCAAGTACAACCTGTTCCCGCTGGCTTCGAGCGATGTTATTTCGAACTTGAACCTGGTGCAGAATCCTGGGTATTAATAATTGATAATGGATAATTGAAAATTGATAATTATGAAAGCAAAATATATGAAGAGTAGTCTGTTGTTCGCAGCCTTCGCATTGTTCTTCACTGCATGCGATAGCGACCGCGACGACAATCCTACACTCGGTCCGAATCATACCGCTACTGAGTTTGTGGTGAATACGTCGGCTTTAGCAGATCAGTATATCCAGCTGACTCCGGATAATACTGTAAAACTTACCTGGAGTCAGCCTAACTACGGCGTAAACACTGTGGTTAACTATAAAGTACAGGTTGGTCTGAGAGAGAATGGAGCTGACAAGTGGGGCGAATTCTTAGAGACAGGTTTCACTTCTTGCAGTGCAAACATCAGTGGCGAGGAGATTGCCAAGGCAATCTGTAAGCTCGATGGTTTTGCAACAGAAGATGACTACGTAGATCAGGGCTTCCGCGAGGTAATCATGCGTGTAGCTGCTAATATCCAAACCACAAGCTCGAAAGAAGTGGCTGGTACCAGCATCCTCTCGAATATCGTTAGCTTTAAGCACATGGCTGCTTACTGTAACATTCCGACCAAGGCTACCCTGTGGGTTATCGGTTCTTGCTGCGGTTGGCCTGAGCCTTCACCTGGCAATAAGGAGAAACTTGTAGAAGGCAACTGGTTCATTATGGAGACAGAGATCGGCAGCAAGATCTTCCATGGTGTTGTTGACATGCCTGAGGGCGACCTGACCTTCCGCTTCTACGCTAAGCTTACTGGCTGGGACGGTGGCGACTCTTACGGTTACAAGGTTGATGACGAGGCCACAAACTTTGAATTCAATGCTAATGGCGTATTCGAAGGTACAGGTATGACTGGTAAGGGCTCTTACGCATTTGCCGGATTCCCTGGAGGCCAGATGGACATCACTGTCGATATGAACAAGAATACCGTCAGATTCGAACTTCTCAAGTAATTTCGTCAGTATCATAAAGATCGTTTAATCAAATGAATAAGAAGATGAAAAAATTAGGTTTATATACATTGGCTCTCCTCAGCATGGGACTCGTAGCCTGTAACCAGGACTTCGAAACTGAGTTCGTGCCGCAGGTCAATCTGCCCGAGAGCCTGCTTCAGACAAGCGATGTCACTGTCGCCAATAATACGCCAGGAAACATCGATCTCTCTACGTACATCAAGGAAGATGTTGCCAATGACATCAACATTGGTACTGTCAGTGTGAAGGAAGGTGCCATGCCTGCCAACACACACTTGAAGGCAGAGGTTGAGTTCTCCAAGGATGAAGACTTCGCTAATTCGATCAAACTCGACGCCAGAAGTCTTGAAGGCTCTAACGATATTCTTGTATCTTCAGAGCAATTGCAGGATGCCTACTTCAACAACATCACGCGCAATCCTGCCAAAACCGATCTGTATATCCGCACCATTCTTTATACTGTCACGGATGGTTCCGGAGTAGCTATTGTCGGAAAACCCGGTGAGAACTATTATGCTAAGAGCAAAGTCACATTCACGCCACTGAACAAGGTGCAGATCTCCCCTGCCTACTATGTCATCGGTGCAGCTGGCGGATGGAGTGCCGACGGTGCACGTACGCAGAAGTTCAATCACAGCGATGCTGATGTCTATGAGGATCCTATCTTCACGGTTATCGTGGATGCTGGTGGTGATGATGCATGGTTCGCTATCGGCGACGATGCAGCCCTTGACGCTATCGCAAACAACAACGACTGGAGCAAGCTCTTTGGTACCAAGGGTGCCAGCGAGGACTTGAAGGGAACCATGGACTTCCGCTACAACTTGGGCGGCGACCACTCCTTCCACGTTTTAGGTGCTAAGAAGATCCGCATCACGCTCAACATGCTGGAGTACAGCTACACCATCGAACCTGTAAACATCGCAGATGCTTACTATCTGGTTGGCGGTCCTGGTTCATGGAGCAGCGATAAGAGCCAGAAGTTCAGCCACAGCAGTGCAGATGTATTCGATGATCCTGTCTTCACATACGTATTCGAAGGCAATGGCGGTACTGGTGACATCTGGTTCGCATTTGGTGATGCCGACGCACTCGATGCTATCGATGCAGGCGACTGGAACCAGCTGTTCGGAACAAAGGGTGAAAGCACAGATATGAGCGGTTCGTTCGATCGTCGTTACAACCTTGGTGGCGACCACTCGTTCTGCGTTGACGGTACAGCTAAGTTCTACCGCTTCCAGATTAATATGACCGACATGACCTACTCCATCACGCCACTGAACTTCGACCCGTACGTTTACTTCATTGGTGCTACCGATGGTTGGGCAAATGCTGAGCAGAAACTGGCTCTTACCGACGATAGTGGTATCTACACAGGTTATCTCTATGTAGCCGACCCGAACGGATGGGGTGTGGAATTCAAGTTCCAGAAGGTTCCCGGCGATTGGGATTCACAGCTCAACAGCAACAACCTCAGCGACATTACCGGTGGCTTTGCAAAGGGTGGCGACAATATCGTGGCTGCCGAAGGCGAGGGCGTCTACTACGTCACACTCGATATGGCAAAATTGACCCTTAACGCCGTCAAGGTTGAGAAGATGGGTATCATCGGCGACTTCAACGGTTGGGGCGGCGATGTCGAAATGACATGGAACGCTACCGACTACTGCTTCGAAGCAACGAATGCAGGTGTCAACGCCAACGGCTGGAAGTTCCGTATCAACGCAGACTGGGGTATCAACCTCGGTGGAAAATCTCTCGATAACCTGGAGGCTAATGGTGATAATCTGACCGTCGTTGGTAACACCATCAAGCTCTATCCAACTCGTAAAAATTCTGCCAATATCTATTGCACAGTAGAGTAATCAAATAGCAAATATCAATCAGGCGAGCCGCTTTTTACAACGGCTCGCTTGATTTTTCACAAAAACAATCATTATGAAGAAATTACTATTATCACTTACCATCCTTTCGTTGCTGGCTGCATGCAGGCCCGCCAAGGAAACAAAGACAGAGGCCTTCGAACTGCCAGCTGTCGACGATATCGCCATGTATCAGGTCAACCCCCGCGTGTTTGCACCTGAGAACTCCCTCAACGCCGTAGCTGCACGCATCGACTCCATCCGCGACTTAGGCGTCAACATCATGTGGGTCATGCCCATCTACCCCATCGGCATCGAGAAGGGCAAAAACTCCCCCTATTGTATCAGTAACTACAAGGCTATTGCCCCTGAGTTCGGTACCATCGACGATTTCAAGAATCTCGCGAAGGTCTGTCACGAGCACGGCATGGGCATCATCCTCGACTGGGTGGCCAACCACACGGCATGGGATCATCCCTGGGTAAAGGAACATCCAGAGTGGTACACCCGCGATGAGAAAGCCGACACTATCATCTGTCCGCAACCCTGGAACTGGGAGGACGTGGCCGACCTGAACTACGACAACAAAGACATGCGCGAGGCTATGATCGACGCCATGAAATTCTGGATTGTCGAAGTAGGCATCGACGGCTTCCGCTGCGATGTGGCCGACGGTGTGCCCGCTGACTTCTGGAAGGATGCCATCGACCAGTTGCGTGCTGCTGCAGGCGACCGTAAGATTCTGATGCTGGCAGAGGGCAAGAACGCGGATAACTTCACCATTGGAGGCTTCGATATGAACTACGGCTGGGACTACAAGGACGAGCTGGTGAAAGTGTTCAAAGGTGCGCCTGCCTCTGACCTCATCAAGGCCGATAAGGCAGAATACGACAGTTTGCCAGCTGGCAAGGTCAAACTGCGCTTCACCACCAACCACGACCACTCTACCGAGGCAACACCCTGCGTAGAGTTTACCAACGACCGGGGTGCGATGGCTGCTTATGTGGCCAGCATCTTCCCTCACGGTGGTGCCCTTATTTACGGCTCGCAGGAAGTGGGATATCCCGAGCCTATCAACTTCTTCAAGTACGTACCCGTTGACTGGACAGCCAAGCCTAATATCTACAAGGAGTACCAACACCTCATCAGCCTCTACAACGAGCATCCCGCCCTTCGTAAAGGCACGATGACAGCCTGGCCCGATGATGATGTGCTCATTTTTGAAAAGGCCGATGATACAGAACGCTATCTGATTCTCGTCAACGTCCGCAATGAGCCAAAGACCATCAATCTCCCAGAGGAATGGAAGAAACTCGGTGAGTCAATCACCCTCGAACCCTTCGAATATTGCATCGAGAAATTCTAAGCCGCTTTGGCTTAAACACATGTTTTACTTGCTCTTGGTGGCCCGGATGAAATAGGCGATGAGCAGGATGTAGGCCACGAGTGAGCAGACTTCGGAGAGGGGATTGGCCAGCCACGATTCGTTGACGGGGTTGAAACCGCCAAAGCGCAGCAGGGCACTCACCACACCCATCAAGGCGCCACCGGCAATGAAACCAGAAGCAATAAGCGTGCCGCGCTCGCCACGACGCTCATTAATGGCTTTATCCTTAGAACGAGTCGTTACAAACCAGTTGACGGCACCACCTACCAATAGCGGCACATTCAGTTCCAAGGGAATAAACATACCTAAGGCGAAAGCTAATGCAGGAACCTTCATCCAGGTGAGGATGATGGCCAACAGCGCACCAATGCCATAGAGCAGCCAAGGAGCGCCGGCGCCATTCATCATCGGTTCGATGACGGCAGCCATCGCATTGGCCTGAGGCGCCACGAGGTGTCCATCCTGATTAGGATCGAAGCCGTAGGTCTGGTTCAGCAGCATCATTACACCACCCACAGTGGCAGCACTTACCAATGTGCCTAAGAACTTCCACTGCTGCTGTTTCTTGGGCGTGCTGCCCAGCCAGTAACCTATCTTCAGATCGGTGATGAAGCAGCCTGCCATCGAGAGGGCCGTACATACCACGCCGCCCATGATGAGTGCTGCCAACATGCCATCGCTTCCGTTCAGTCCGACAGCAGCCATCACCACCGAGGCTAAAATCAGCGTCATCAGCGTCATACCGCTCACGGGGTTCGACCCCACAATGGCAATGGCATTGGCTGCAACGGTGGTGAAGAGGAAAGCAATGACAGTGACCAGCAGGATGGCCACCAGCGCGAAGAGCAGGTTCTGCATGACACCTAACCAGAAGAACACAAAGGTGATGAGGAGGGCAGTAATCGAGGCAATGGCGATGAAGCGGAACGAGAGGTCGCGCTGGGTGCGCAGCGTCTCCGTCTCAGTGCTCTTATCACCTTTCAGCTCTTTGGCAGCTAATCCCACGGCATTCTTGATGATGCCCCACGAACGGATGATGCCGATGATGCCAGCCATGGCAATGCCTCCGATGCCGATAGAGCGGGCATAGGTCTTGAAGATTTCCTCGGGCGACATTGCTCCCACGGCTGTTGTCACCTCGGCACCGCCGATGCTCAGCACCTGGTCGCCGAAGATGAGTGCCATACCCGGCACGATGAGCCACCACACGCAGAGCGAACCTAACGTGATGTAGAGCGCATACTTCAGCCCGATGATATAGCCCAACCCCAGCACGGCTGCACCAGTATTGATCTTGAAGACGAGCTTAGCTTTGTCGGCCAGCATCTCACCCCAACCTATGACGCGGCTGGTGAAATTCTCGTTCCACCATCCGAAGGTGGCTACAAAGAAGTCGTAGAGTCCACCCACGATACCTGCCAACAGCAACGGCTTGGCCTGATCGCCACCCTTGGCACCGCTCACAAGCACCTGCGTCGTCGCAGTAGCTTCAGGGAAGGGATACTTGCCGTGCATCTCAGAGACAAAGTATTTGCGGAAAGGTATAAGGAAGAGGATGCCCAAGATGCCGCCTAATGCCGAGGCCATGAAAATCTTCAGGAAGTCGGCCTGCATGTCGGGGTACTTGGCCTGCAGGATATAGATGGCAGGCAGCGTAAAGATGGCACCAGCCACAACAGCACCCGAGCAGGCACCAATAGACTGTATGATGACGTTCTCGCCCAATGCCTTGCTGCGCTTGGCAGCTGTCGACACACCCACGGCAATGATGGCAATGGGGATGGCCGCCTCAAAAACCTGGCCCACTTTCAATCCTAAGTAGGCAGCAGCTGCAGAGAAGAGCATCGCCATGAGCACGCCCCACGTTACCGACCATCCGTTCACTTCCGGGTACTGCTTTCCTGCCTTCATCATCGGCTCATAGGCTTCACCCTCTTTCAACTCCCTGAACGCATTCTCAGGCAGACCTTGTAGCATTTCTTTTTCTTCCATAAACTCTAAACTATAAACTCTAAACTGTAAACTATTTCTGCAAAAATACTGATTTTAATTGCAAATAGCTACTTTTTGTCTTTCTTTTTGGCAAATTTTAACGGAAAAGTACGTGGACGGAGGATTGCAAATGCAACCGTTTGCACAGTGTAACTTGCATATTTATAGCCGTTTGGAGCATCAACGAACGGCTTTTTTGCGTAAATTTGCACCAGTTTTAACAATCAAGATAACAAAAACGCTTATGCAAAGATTTTACACGACACTCATTGCCCTTTTCGCCACCATCAGCATGATGGCTCAGGGCTGGCCTGCCAACTATGGCGGCGTGATGTTGCAGGGATTCTATTGGGACAGCTTTTCTGACACCCGCTGGGTGACGTTAGAGAAGCAGGCCAATGATCTGGCGAGTAGCTTTGACCTGATCTGGATTCCACAAAGCGGTAACTGCGGAGGACAGTCGATGGGCTACGACGACCTGTGGTGGTTTAACGACTACAACAGCTCTTTTGGCAACGAGACCCAGCTGCGCTCGATGATCAATACCTTCAAACAGGCAGGACTTGGTACCATCGCCGATGTCGTGATTAATCATCGCCGCAACGTCAGTAGCTGGGTGGACTTCCCCAAAGAGAGCTGGAAAGGCGAGAACTACGAGATGATATCTACCGACATCTGTGCCAACGACGATGGCGGTGATACGAAGAAATGGGCCACGCAGAACGGCTACCAACTCAGTGCCAACAACGATACCGGTGAGGGCTGGGGCGGCATGCGTGACCTGGATCACAAGAGCGAGAACGTGCAACGTATCGTCAAGGCTTATCTCCATTTCCTGCTCGAAGACCTCGGCTATGTCGGCTTCCGCTACGATATGGTGAAGGGCTATAGCGCCAGCTATACTAAACTGTATAACGAGGACGCGAAGCCTCAGTTCTCAGTAGGCGAATACTGGGACGGCTCAAGCAAAATCAGCGGCTGGATTGACGGCACAGAAAAGACCAGTGCCGCTTTCGACTTCCAGTTTAAGTATGTGCTCCGCAATGCTACCGACAGGCAGGACTGGTCATATCTGAACAAGCAGAACGACGGCAACTGGCCACTCGTCAGCACGAATCATCAGAGCGGCAACTATCGTCAGTATGCTGTTACCTTCGTAGAGAATCACGATACCGAGGTGCGTCCTGATGGCAGTTCGAACGGTCCTCTGAAAAAAGACACATTAGCTGCTAACGCCTTTTTGCTGGCCATGCCTGGCACACCCTGCGTATTCCTAAAGCACTGGCAGGCCTATAAGCCGGAGATCAAAGCAATGATTGAGGCGCGCAAGTTGGCTGGTATTACCAATACTTCCAGCTATTCGAGATACAGTTCCCCGAATATGACGGCCTATTATGCTAATACCATCGACGACAAGCTGTTGGTAGTAGTGGGAAATACGTCAAGAATGACGCCGGAAGAAAACCAGTGGACGAAGATTCTCTCTGGCTACCACTATGCCTACTATCTGGCCAACAGCATGGAGACTGCCTGGGCCGACAAAGGTTCTGGTGACTTCACAGAAGCCTTCGATGTGGTGCTGACAGCCGTATCGAATACCGCTGGCGCCAAGTTGGTCTATACTACCAATGGTACAGCGCCCTCGGCAACAAACGGCACTCAAGTTGCATCAGGCAGCAGTATCAAGATTGACAAGACCACAACGCTGAAGGTTGGACTGCTCATTGGCAGCACTGTCAGTGGCATGATCTCGCGTACCTTTACTTATAAGGAACCAGAGACAGAGCCGGAGGTAACCATCCCCGACTTCTGTAAAGTGAATGAGGGTGAAGTCTGTGCCTTCTTTGAGGCGCCGTCGGCATGGAGTAATACCATCCACTGTTGGGCTTGGACCGACTCTCCTTCTGACAACTTTACCGGAGGCTCATGGCCTGGAGTCGCCTGTGAGTTCATCGGTACTGCCCCGAACGGCAACCAAGTATGGAAATGGACCTGGGACGGCAAGAAACAGAAAAATTCTGCTGCCACCAAGCCTGCCATGATTATTTTCAACAATCAAGGAGCGCCCCAGACTGCCGACCTGAAGTTTGAACAGGCTGGCTATTATGTGGAGAAAGGACTATTTGGCATCGTTACACCTACTGGCATCGACCAATTATCCATTATCAATTCTCCAGCATCAATTGACAAAATCTACTCCCTCGACGGACGACTGGTGCGCACGAATGGCAATCTGGACAACCTCTCGAAGGGAGTCTACATCATGAACGGAAAGAAATATATACTTAAATAATTATCAAATACTTTTTTTGAAGACGGCGCGGACGACAAACCAGCAATGCATCAGAAATGTGCTGATGCGTCCGTAATGACTCTCCATCACCTTGTAGCGCTCGATGAGCGACTCGCGGTGGTGGAGTGTTGTCTGTCCCTCCTCGGTATAATTGGCCACCACCATGTGCAGGTTCAACAGAGGCACATTCTCCTTGGCCGCAGCCTTCATGATGCGGATGCACCAGTCGACATCAGCAGAATAGCGGTAATGCTGATTATAGGGTGTGGCAATGGCGAAATCAGTACGGGCATAGAAAGCCTGATGGCAGACAAGCATACCGTGACGGAAGGACTTCCAAGTAAGGTTCTCAGGAGGCGCCAGACGACGATGGTGCAAGAAACGTCCCTCGCCATCGACAATGTCCGTATCGCCGTAGAGCACGGCTGGAATTACACAATAGGAACCGTCCCTACTGTGTAATTTTTCAACTTGTTCCGCAATTTTTGAGGCTATGTCGGGAGCAGGGAGGAAATCACCGGCATTGAGAAAACAGACATAATCGCCATCGAGACTCCGCAAGCCCTTGTTCATCGCGTCATAGATGCCTTTGTCTGGCTCTGACATCAACAAAACCTTATGGCCGTTTTCTGCGGCATTCGAACGTTCGATATAATCGTTCACCAAATCGATGGTACCATCCGTCGAGGCACCGTCAATGATCAGGTGAGTGATCTCAGGATAGTCCTGCTCAAGCACGCTGTCGAGTGTGCGCTGCACAACCTTCGCAGCTTGATAAGTGATGGTGACGTAGGTAATCCTGATCATAGTCCGTAATGCTTGAAGGCCATCGCCTGTTGAT
>Ga0265298_10004148_pt1 | contig 18655 bp, 17 predicted proteins | sample AusTroGonzalo_MG_3_FD_193486 | JGI IMG/M metagenome (GOLD analysis project Ga0265298, IMG submission 193486) | Bovine rumen microbial communities from tropical cattle in Woodstock, Queensland, Australia - Gonzalo_01 | ecosystem: Host-associated > Mammals > Digestive system > Stomach > Rumen ... | reverse complement strand
GTATACTACTATGAACTCTTTGTGTGGTGCTGTATTAGGGTCTATTTAAGTAGGGGTTGTGTATTACCTGAGTTAAGGTAGGTGAAAATTTTAATGGTACAATAGCATATATCTATATATGTGCACTGATATACGTCTACAGTAGGTAAGTTGGGTCACACGCTTAGTGTGTTTACGAAGTCGCGATAGGGTATCGCCGTCGGAATAATTTTTTTAGGATGTATAAACTTTAGGTTGCCAGCCAAGGTTATGTCATAGTCGCTTTGACTGGTGAACTGCACTAAATCTCAGAAACGTGCGGACGGAGCATTGAACGGTTGGTTCAGAAAATCCCTTAGCTCCGTCTGCACGTTTTTTATTATATTCCAGTGTGAGGTACACCGTGGACTACGACATGTACAAATTCTACAAGGGTGAGGCCGAATGCCCTAAAAAGTTAAGCGCCGAACAAGGGCGTCTATGGGAAGCAGAACGTGTTTTCGAAGAAAATTTCAATATGAACGACAGTTCTGACTGGTATTCATTCTTCAAGGGTTGCGAATTGGATGGCGAAAACGCTGGCGACATATTTATGAAGAAATTAGATTCAGAAATAGAATATGAACGACCCGCCGAGACCAGTAAAAATTGGATTTTTAATCTATGGGTCAATTCATATCTTTTCGTAGACAAATTCTCAAAAGAATGGCGCAAATACTATAAGTAGATTTTAGTGTGGCTATTATTGCTTCTCGCCAAGTATAAAATCGACGGCGCGTTCAGCTCGACCAGCGGCGACGGCGATTAACGAAATGTCGTTATGTAAAGCCTTTATCCATGACTGAATGTACGCGGCGTTTTGCTCTAATGTTCGCGTATTGCTGATGCCAAGTCGGTTTAACAAGAAAGAACAGCCGATTTCGGCTACCAGCTCTTCGCGAGAATAGGTTGGGCTGCCGAATGGCGAAGACGAATCGCCATCCTTAAAACGTCCTAATCTTGTCTTGTGACCAGTGGAATGAATTGTTTCGTGTAAGAGTGTGCTATAGTAATCTTCGGATGAACGGAAATTATTGATGACTGGAACATTGATATAATCGTGCTTGACGGAATAGTAAGCCTCATTGCGTTCATTTTTCAATTCAATCTTTTCGCGGCTTAGGTATTGGTTGATAATATCTTCGGCTTGCTTTATGGGCGTGACTGTATTGTCTTTAGTCTTCGGTTGCCAACGCTTGCTAATGCCGTCGCAGTCGTCAACGCGGAAGACGGTGTAGGTCTTTAAGTAGGGTATCTGCTTAATGACTGTTTCGCCGTTGTCGTTTGTTTCTGCCTTGTCGAAGGTGGACCAGAAAAACACTCTACGACCTTTTGAACCTTTGCGCAAGCGTCCGTTATGCTGTATAATCTGATGCCAAGTCAAGAATTCGGTAGGCTCTCCTTGGAGAACTAGTTTGTTCAAAAGGCTGTACGAACGACCCGTAGCATACGAAATCGGTCCATTAGAACCAAACCAAGGCTGTTGCCATGGTACTGTTCCATTGCGGAGCTGTTCAACGATTTTGTCAGTGATTTCTTGATAAACCTTGTTGTTCATGTCGGAACCTCGTTGTTGTCGTGTCATAGATTGTATATGATGTGATGGCAGCCCCGCCGTCGCGCTGCCAGTCGTTTCGAAGTCGGACATCAAAAAAAGCACCCAACATTTCTATGTAGGGTGCTTGATACTAGCCAGAGACGCGTTTCTTTGTGGGCCTATAGATGATTCGCTTCTTGCTCATTTAGAACCTCCGAAAGTCTACTCCATTCTGCTAGTGACGGAACATCATTATCACACATGGTGTCCAACGCATCAATAAGCACTTCTAGGCTCTCCATGTCCGGCGTTGGGTAATCGTTCTCTTGTCCGTCACTATCTCGAAATGACCAGACATTTCCGCTGTTGATGACATTTACGCCGTCGGTAGCTATATAATACCAGTAGCCGCCAGTTGTATATCCGCTGATGTGTAGGGTCCAGTTGCTACTTATATACCGAACGACGCGCCAGCAATCATAGTTTGCTGACTCACCCTCGAAAGCAACCACGACAAGTTCGAAGTCCTTGTTATTTGGGTTAAGTAGCTCGCGAAATTCGTCGATGCTGTTGCAGTAGAATCCGATGTTGTCGTCGCTTACTATAGTCTCGTTTGGGGCTGACACGGCAATCCGATAGTCGTCATATACTGTACAGTCGTCGGTATCGTCTTTCCAAATGATTTTACACTTTAGGACTTCTCCTAAAGTAATCTTGTTCAGCTCGGTATCAAGATCTTTCATGGTATGTCCTTGTTTTTTTAGCCTTGTCATTGACAAGGATTTAATATGGTTGTGAGGCAGTCCCGTGGGTTTTGTGCCAGTCATTTCTATGAACGCAATAAAAAAGCGTCCCAATAGGGACGCTCGAATTTGGGAGATATTACACTGTCATCGTGTAGCTATCCTCACACCAACTCTCGATATAGGCTGGATAGCTCTCGGCGACTCCGTAGTAGAAGGTGATGGCGCTGGTGTTCTGGTTGTCTGTCACGATGTCGTCGCGATGCAGCGCGAGATAGTCGCGGTCTGCTTGGGTGGCTTGGATGTATGCTTCGTCGTCGGTGTCGTCAATAGCGCCGTTCCAGACGGCATGACCGTATGTAGCCTCGCCAGCGATTCGGATAGCTTGGATAGCGTCGGCTTGGTTGGTCAAGTCAAGGTGATATGCCTCGGCGGCTTTGCGGACTTCGACTTCGAGGGTTGCGCCGTCGCCTCGTCCCCAGCGTTGGTACAGATAGGCTAGTGTCTTGTCTTGATGATTTATAGTGAATATGAGTCTGTCTGCCATAAAGGTCCTTATTTCATTGATACAAGACTAATGTCTATGCGAAGCAGTCCCGCCGAAGTCGTGCCAGTCTGCGTAGGAGTGCCGAAGTCGGAATTGATGGGGCCAAAATCGGCGTAAGGGAATGTTGGGAGTTGTAATCTTGCCGCTGTTCACGCATGATTTTGTAAAAAGCGGATTGTTTATATGGGTACGCATTTTTCTGTAATTAGGGATTCTCCATATATAGAATGACCCTTCAACTTGGCGCGAAAAAATCGTCTGTGTCTAACCCCATACGCCAAAAGGTATGTGGTTGGTTCGTGTAAATCCGAATTGATTTGCTGGGGGCTATAATGCTGTTCTATAAGGTCTTAATCTTGTCGCATGTTTCGACGTCGGCATAGTGAACCAGTAATGACTGGGCGACCAGAAAGTCGCACCGCCGTATATTGGTTAGGTCTCTGATGGCTCTCCAATTAAGCTTCGTTTTGCTGTCTACTAGCTTACGGTAAGCCCACACTATTTCACGCGCCCAATACTGGGGCATGGCTTCATAGAACCGACGGACTTCGGCTTTACATAGGGGCAATACATCAAGGCGTTTGCTGGGCCAGTTCATTAGCTGACATACAGCGCGTTCGGTGACTCTGCGAGGTCGGCTTGTGGAATCCACCAGCAGCATTTTTATGGCTTTTCGGACATCTGGTAGACTGTCTTTGTCTAGCTGGTTCCAGTCTTGCACTTGAGAGCCTTTGCGTGTATTGTAGCTGCTCCGTGCGCGTGTGCGTGTGCGCACGTCGGTGGAGCTTGTGCTAGATACAACGCCGTTGCACAACTCTTGTGGGGGAATACCCAGATGGTATGCGATTAGCATTATCAAGTGAGGTTCGAAGCTATTGCCTAATAGAACCTTCTGAATGTGGTGTTCCTTATATTGAAAGTCGGTGTATCGTTCCTTCATGTCGCTGTGTAGCCGTGCTATTTGCCGCATCGTACCAACGGATGACATGTACTGAGTTCCACGTAGTCTGTGGGTTAGGTATTCGCCAATGGTCGCTGTAGGCGCTGTCGGTATAGGCTGATCTAGTACATCTAACATGTACCTAGCTAGAGCTGTATCGGTTTGCCTCGGCTGTTGTTCATCATGTGAGCTGTAAGGAATCACCTCTTCGGCGACGTATAGTCGTGGCGACGCGTTTGCTGTAATCACGATGCCAGTAGATTGCAGAGTGCATCCATGGTGTGGGCATATTCCTATATGTCTGATTTGGTGTGTACGGTGGAAGTATGCTTCGCCGAATGCGCGACGGTCCTCTTCGGCACATAACGAACAGAACATCAAGTATCTGGCCTCTGTATTGGTTGGAATGGGTAGTAGCTTGCCGATATGCTTGCCGCTAATCATTGTCTCGTATGCTGCCGAACGACGCGCTTGGGGCGCAAATCTGGCATAGTACGGAAACATGGTGTGTCTCTCAATGAGTTCGCCAAGGTCAATCATCTTGTCGATGACGGCCTTTGCGTCTTCGGTAAAGCATCCAGAGAACTCATAGCTCATTCGATAGTTCTTGTCGCCGAACAGCTCTTCCAGAGCCATGGAATAGTTTGGGAATCCGCTATGGGCATAGTAGCGACTACACCAGCTATATACGAGTTCGTCAGGATGGACGGCTGGCATGTATGCGATCATAGCATGACCTCTTCGACGGCGAACTGACTCCGCATTAGCTCGATAATATCAAGCTGTTTGTTTCTTGCTTCGGTTGTCAAGGCTTCGACGGACATGTAGCCGTCTGGTAATGACTTCGAGCTATCGGCGACGTTCGCCGTGTTTATCGACTTCGGCTTTTCGTGATAGGTCGTCGTTATTTTTGGTTCTATGCGGTCTGCAAGATAGCTGTGGAGCATTCGCATACGGCTAGAGTACGCCTCAGTCAGTGCCTCGATCCCTAGAGCTTCACGACCGCGTAAGATGGCTATTTCTTGGGCGTCGTGGATGAGAGCCGTGAGAATGGCTGGTACACCACCAGTGTGCTCATAAAGCCAATATAGGACGTTCTCGGTTAGCTTGCTATCTTGTTTGACATATTGGTATGAGTACAGTATTTCGGCAATCCGTCTAAAGTCGCCGCCGAACTCCATGGCTCCGTATTGCAACCCGACGCTTCGTCTTGCTATCTGTTGGGTCTCGCTGAAAAATCTGAGGCATTCCGACGTTCCTACTAACAGAACATTGATGCAGCTGGTGTTGATTAGTTGCAGTATCATTCGATACAGAACTGATCCGGCTTGTGTTGCTCCAGACAGAAGTTGGACTTCGTCGATGATGAGCAATCCGACGTGCAGATGGCATAATTGGCATACCATACCCAAAATCTGTTGCGAGTTCATCTTGCTGCGCTGGGTTTTATTGTAGTAGTCCGTTCCTAGAATCTCATCTATTGAAATGAGAATTTGGCAAAGTAGCCCCTTGTACGAACAGTCAAATGGGCAACTTACCATTACGATTGGGATGATTTTGTGGCATGGATTTTCTGTCTCTATGATTGGGCCTAGTAGGTTGATTGCTGACTGTATGCAAGATGTCTTGCCAATGCCGCTGATGCCGATGACTGTCGCCGAAGTCGCTCCGGTGGCGACGCCGTGGTATTCGCCGCCATGGCTCCATGTGTAGTTGGCGTTCATCTGCCTAACGGATGCGATTGATCCTTTGTTCTGCAAACTCATGGTTGTCATCATGTACACGCGCTGGTATATCTCCGTTGCCATACTGGTCGGCACAAAAACCTTGTAGATGTTGGTTAGCTGCATTAGGCGCTCGCTAGCCGAAAGAGTGCGTACAGAGGCGTCATAGCTGGGTAGGCATGTCATCGCCGTCACCAGTTCATCACCAAGTAGAAGTGGTGGTAGCATGGATGTAAAGTCAAGTTCTTTCATTGATAACCTCGCTCATTAGGTCTCTATGTTTGCTATAGCGCTCATGAGCGCGTGTTCGCGTTGTGTTGCGCGTGTCTAGTCGGTTGGAATCGTGCTTGTTCGCATCCGCAATCGACTGGATGTGTCTTGCTAGGTCTACTTTGGCTTGAAGACTCTGTCCCTCGAAACTAAGGATGAGTTCTTTATGTTGAGCCATCATGTGCTTGGCCGCATCAAGAGTTAGTCCTTCATAGCGAAATTCGATTAGGTCGAATTGCGCGTAATCGTCTTGTATCAAATAGACATGGGACACGTCGTCTGGATTATAGGCGACGGTGACGGTTCCGCCAGATAGGTATTGCTCTGTGTATCCGTCGCATTTGTAGCGCATCTTATTGACGGTAAGACCGCGTTGACTGAATGTCCCCTTGGTTCGCGGCAACAGTACTTTGAGTAGGGCTTCCTTATCGACTGTAATCAGATTAGCGCCTGGTTGTGTCTGTCCGTAATTCCAGATATCCGCTGGATGAGGCGCTATTTTGGCGTCCAGCATGGGCTGGGTATACGGAAAGTTGGCTACAACACGTTCTCGGTTGTAGTGGATGATACATCTTAGGATGATGGTTTCAAAGGCGCGTAAGTTAAGACAAGCGTCCTTACGATAGTCGTGTGCGCCTCTAGCGCCTACATCCGCTTCGATGACGCCCTTACCGCGCAATAGGCTCTTATAATAACCTTGGATAAGGCCAAAGAACCTCTCTACAGACCCCTTTAACTCTGCACGGTATGCGGGTAGATTGGTAATCGTAACGCCCAGTTCTGTGAGCTGTTCCAAGCCGTATGATGCGTATTCGTTGCCACGATCGGTGAGCAACTTGGCTGGTAGTGCCTTGCAATTCCAGTCGTCTTGCTCGATGTCTATGCCGAATTGCTTGCACCATTCAACTTTGTCGCTTACGCAATTCAGCAACAATTCCCTTATGCTGTCTAGTGAATTATCCCAGCCTAGACTGTAGCCGTAACATAAGCCGGAGTAGCCGTCTACTATGGCTGTCAGAATAGGTCTACCTACGAGCTGTGAACCGCTGTCGTCGCATAGATAGATATCACAAGTGGTTGAATCAGCCATGCCCACGCCCACGGCTGGGGCGAACTCTTGCACTCCGTTGCCAAGTAGTGGCCTATGGTTCATCTGGTAGCTTTTCAAGCCGCTACGTGATATGTAGTAGGTCTGGAGCCTACGATGAGTACGGTAAAAGTAGGTGAACTGGGTCATTGACGGATGGCTGGGTAATACATTACCTTCGGCGTCGCAATACTTCTGCTTTATTAGCTGGGTATACGCATCTGCTAGTGTCTTACCATTTCGTGTATAATAATACTTGTTCAGCGCCCAACGCATATTCTTCTGGTCGTCGGTCAATTCTTTCGACTTCGGTAATGGTGGTGCGAATATGTGCTTATCTTGATAGGCGAGGAACTTACATAGCATGGTGCGAACGGTCTTGGTCGTTATGCCGTGCTCCTTGGCCGCATTCGTTATCGCTGCGTTGCGCTGAACTTGGTCGCCGATGTAGGGGAGTATATCGGCGATGATCGTATAGCGCTTATTACAGATACCGTCGTCGGTGACGCTGAGGTCGGTTTTGATGATGGTCGATGTCTGACTATGTAGTGCATCTTCGGTGCATACAGCGGCTTCGTCTAGCTGGTCGCTGGCGATCCAGCGAGGCATACTGAGCTTGGTGCAGTCAATGACTAGAATCATATCGTCGTGACGATCGAGCACTCTGTAGATGGTTTCATCAGCTTGGTATAAAGTAGTGTTAAGCATTGATGACCTCGCTATTGATGATAAGGCCCCAGTCTGTGACGCCCTTTGATAGCCAGTACCGTCTTGACTCTTCCAGAAGACGTATGGTCATCGGTTTGGTTAGATGGCGGCGGTCCACGCACTCGCGAACCATGTAGCTGCCGTCTACCTTTAGGCATACGAAATCAGAGGTGTACTTGCCTAGTTCAAGTCCGTCGAGTGCATAGTTGCACCTTATTTCTTTAATCTCGGCATTACCTTGTAAGATATCGGCGTACCGCGATTGTAAGGTGCTATAGAGGCGGCAAGGTCCGACGGCCTTAGCAATAGACCGCTTTTCGCACCGTGTCTTAGGATTCAGTTTCAACATAGGGCAATCCTTATATGACCATGACGCCGAAAAATCGCCGAAATCCGTGCGAGAAATCTCCGAAATCCATTTTTCGGATGTTTTTCGGAAGACTCTATCCCAACATGCGAAATCTGTTTCCAGAAGTTCAACCATGTCTTCCCACTCAAATTCTCAGTATATTCGCCGATGTCGCTTCATGGCCCATGTGCGACCAGTTGAGTACAAGTTCAACTTCGTGAACCAGTTCTCGACTAGCCGCGAGTTCGGTAATCCAGTCGAATTCGGCCAAAACAGCTCAAATAAGCCAATCTTGTCCGTGATCCGCTGGGGACTCGGCTCACCTTCGGTACATTAAAAAAGCCGTCTGGAACGAGTCCAGATGGCTTCAAAATGCGTTCTATGTTATCTGCTGTTCGACGGCGGCGAGGGAAATCGGGATTACCTATTCGGAACCGTCGTCGTCGAGTTCGACATAGAGCTACAGTGAAGCCTTGTGCGCAATTATAGCAAGTGGACGGTTGACTGTCAAGTAGACGGCTCTGGCTCCGATAAACTGTCTGTGACACTCAATGGGTCCTATGCTATGAATGACCAGCCTACTAATAATGACGAATACATTAAATCCTTGCCGCAAATCATACAAGAGCGAATAGTAGAGGCGCAAGAGCGCGATTTGGATGCTGGTGACAATATCGTACTTCTGCATGGATATGAATCTGCTATGATCGGTACAGCAAGTCGCCAAGGACGGACCGTCGCCGTGTACTCAGAAACGCTCTGTGTGCGGCTAATCATGGATGAAATTCATAAGGACTATCCGTCGGCGCCTCAGAGCGAACTCTATGCCGATGCAATCAATTATTGGGACGATACAGTCATTCGTGGCCTACCTTATATGGGTGAGCGAGCACCTATTATAGTCGAGGGTTTCGAAGTCGATAGTGACAAGTGGATGGCGCTGCTCGGTTCTGGGCAGAATTAACTGTTGCTGTCAATCTTGTCAACACTTATATTAGCTGTTTTTGTTATAACGACCTCAAATTTGCAATTTAAATTACTTCCTGCTATCTTGTGCTTCAACGAACTCAAAAGGAGTATACTCCATGAATGAAACAGAAGATATCTATGGGGAGACCGTCAAGGTCCAGCCGTGGACCGCAAGTTCCTATGAGGAACTAGAGAACATTCGCAAGCGGGCGTCGTATGATTTGCGCTACGCTTATGCGGTCAAGAAATTGTCACTTAACGAGATTGCGTTTGAGCTGTGCAACGGCCATTCGGTGCAGTTCTATAATGGTGAGTCGCGCTTTGTCGTTCTTCGATTGATCAATACCAGTGCTCTAGCGGATAAGGATTTGCCGTCGAACACTGCTGTCGCTGGCGAATACATAATCAAGCAACTGGATATCGAACTGGCCACGACCGGAGCCTATGGCATGGCGGCTCATGAGTTCCGTCGAGAACTTGAACAGTTGGGGATTCCGACGACGACGGATATCTACTTTCCGAACTCGGATAAGCCGTATTTAGGGTGCAATGGCTTCGCCGCAACCTTGTTCGGTGCTGTGGTGGCTGGAGACAGCAAGTGGCACGGACGCGAATCTGATCGGTTCGTATTGAGTAGGACTGCCCTAGTGGACAATGACGGAACCGTTCGTGGAAGCGGCTTTGATTGTGTATCTACGCTGATTTACAATCCTATGCCCACATCGTTGTCGGAACTGATAAGCCGTGCTCCGAATGACAATCCTATACGTCGGTATCGTGGTAAGAATTGGACTATGAGTCAGAGCGATTCCGCGAAGCAAGCCGCTTACAAGTTGGTTGGTTTGGCGCTACTTGCCGATGAATACGGCTTGGGTGGATTCATTGAACAGCATTTCTCTTCGGCCATAGTTGCACATGAGTATGCTCGTATCACAAGACTGAATATGGTGAGGAAGTCTGATATTCAGCCGAATATCGCTGAATTGGACGCCGCATTGGCGATTGTGCGTCAATACTATTTTAATAAGAATGCTGCCGATGGAACTCCATTCTATGCCGCCGGAAGAATGTCGTATTCGCAATATGCGGCCAAGCATGGTCAGCATCTTCGAAATTTCCGTCCACGCGGCGGTAGCACCAGAAGGAAGCTGTCTATCAGCAAGAAAGCCAAGACGATGACCGATAAGGCTAAAAGTGCTAACTGTTCTTTGCGGACGCTGTACAATCATGGAGTTCGATCTAGTAGGCGGACCAATATAAGCCTGATACTGGACGCTCTTGATGATAACGGCGTATATGTCTATCAAGGCTCATTGCCGAATGCGAAGCGGCAAGCTATCAAGCGGTACAACCAGCAACATCCAGAGAGTCCGATTGCTCTGGTCAAGATAAAGAGGTGAGCTATGAAGAAGAAGGATTGTTCTAGTCAGCTACAGATGACTTTCACGAAGCCGAAGTCGATGTCGAAATCGACTCGTAAGGGTCCGGCTACACAAGCGTGGATGGTTCAATGGCGGCTGTTTAGGGACATGGTAGCTACATTCTAGTAGCCGTAGTAAAGGTTTCCGATGAGGTCGGAAACCTTTTATGTATATGGAATAGTGACATTTATGAAAATGAAAGATGGCGAATTTGGTGACAAATAAGCAAGTGAATGTACAATATAAGGGTTTCATTGTTGCAATGATTTGCTCATCTGTCACATGGCTTGCCGAAGGCAATCGTCGTGTCAGAGGAGCACCGTCTTCGACTAATCATGGCAAGAGAAACTCATTGGCCGAAGGCCAATTGCTTCTTATTCGCTTAGCGATCATCACGGCCAAGCCGTAGCCGCTAGCGCGACTACTGGCCGTGATTCCCGCCGTGGAAGGTAAGCCTTGCTTACGCAAGGGATTTGTGCTTGGTAGGTATAAGTAAATCTTCCTTGTATGAATGTATTCTTGTCTATATAGCCGTCCTAGTAGATGGACCTCGCTACGCTCGGTCCACCGATTATGACTCCAATCTTGCTTGTGATAATGGATTGAAGTTCATGTCGCTTATTTAAGTAGAATAACTGTTCAACCTCTTTCATGCTGTACCGCGTAGCGGTATGTGCTGAATCTGGTTGATCAGATATTTCTTGGCAATACAGATTATGTTCTTTATTCGGCTAGGTTCTGTGCCGGAACATATAAACTGTGTATGTCAATAGATTAGAGTGCAGTATGATTACAGATGTTTTTGGTGACAGTGAGTGGCTTCATGACGATGTGCGCCATGAGAAGTTCCTTCTGACTATGGGTGTAGAGCGCGTAAAGTCGTTCCTTAGCGAAGTCGAGAGTGTCTTTGGTATCGAAGTCGGGAATTTTGATAGTGCTCTCTATGTTGTGATTGGAGAATTGAAAGACAGACGCGATCGAGACCCAGAGAACGCGTTGCAGATATCCGGCTACATTGATCGCGCTATCGAACTTGGATGGGATATTCATTACCGTTGTTATTGCATCAAAGAGAATCATTTGCCGTTTGATCCGTATAAGTATATGGACGGTTTGCTGTAAAGTGTACCTTGCTATGGCGATGCCCAGCGTGTCATGCGCTGGGTATTGCTTTATTGGACGTATGCGCCTCTAGGTGACCGTAATATGGTCTAGGCTGGCTGTGCGCCTTTTGTATGCTGTTTAGCTTTAAATCGCCGTAATGCCAGTAATGGAGCCGTTTGCCGATTGTTCGACTTCGGCTTTTTTAATTATATTCAAGTTAAACACTATTACTGGACTATTTCATGATTACTGGTGATATCAAGAACCGCATAGACTCTATCTGGGACACCTTTTGGACTGGTGGCATCACCAATTCCATCACCATTCTGGAGCAGATGACGTATCTGTTCTTTATGAAGATGCTCGACGACGCCCAGATGAAGAAGGAAGCGGCGGCGAACGCCATGGGTGCGAAGGTCAAGGACCCAGTTTTTAAGGCTGGTAAGTGGCACAACCCAGACAGCGACAAGGATGTTCCGTACGATAACCTACGCTGGCACATGTTCAAGAACAAGGAATCCGAAGCCATGTTCTCGACGATATCGAAGGATGTGTTCGTGTTCATCAAGAATTTGAACGATGGCAAGGAGAGCGCCTACAGCCGCTTCATGGATAACGCCACCTTCCTCATTCCGAATGCGAGAACGCTGACTAAGATTGTGGAAGGTATCGACGGTCTCGACATGAATAACCGCGATACGATGGGTGACGTGTACGAGTATGTATTGGGTAAGATGGCCGCTAGCGGCAATAACGGCCAGTTCCGTACTCCGCGCCACATCATCCGTATGATGGTTGACATGATGGAGCCGTCGCTCGACGATGTCGTGTGCGATCCGGCCATGGGTTCGGCTGGCTTCATCGTCGAAGCCGCGAAGTTCGTCCAAGAGCACCACAAGAAGGAGTTGCTGAAAAAGGATAAGTCCGAACATTACCGCAACCACATGTTCCACGGCTTCGATACTGACCAGACGATGCTCCGTATTGGTGCTATGAACTTGATGCTGCATGGCGCGGACAATCCAGATATTGCATATCGTGACAGCCTAAGTACCGACAATACCGACGAAAACAAGTATTCGCTGGTATTGGCGAATCCGCCGTTTGCTGGAAGTCTGGACTATGAGGCGGTCAATAAGACCGTGCTGGCCATTACCAAGACCAAGAAGACGGAACTCTTGTTCCTTGCTCTGTTCGTGAGAATGCTCAAATTGGGCGGTCGCTGTGCGTCGATTGTGCCGGACGGCGTTCTGTTCGGTAATAGCTCCGGTCATAAGGCCATCCGTAAGGAGCTGATAGAGCATCAGAGGCTCCAAGCGGTTATAAGTATGCCCAGTGGCGTATTTCAGCCATACAGCGGCGTTTCTACGGCCATTCTGGTGTTCACCAAGACGAATGCTGGTGGCACTGACAAGGTGTGGTTCTACGATATGAAAGCCGACGGCTACACGCTCGACCAGAAGCGTACGGAGTGCAAGGATAACGACATTCCAGATATCGTCGCTCGCTGGAAGAACCTCGCCGCCGAAGTCGGTCGTACACGCAAGGACCAGTCGTTCTTTGTGCCAGTGGATGAGATTGTAGCGAACGATTATGACCTAAGCATCAACAAGTACAAGGAAGTCGAGAAGGTCAAGATCGAGTACGAAAGTCCGAAGACGGTCTTCAAGCGTATAGCGAAGCTCCAAGACGAAATCAACGCCGCCATGGATGAGTTCAAGGCGAAGTATCTGTAGGCGCACGTATGAAGCAGAATTGGGAACGAAAGCATATAGCAGATATTTGCGAGAAAGCGTCGTCGAACATAGCTCAGAATAAGCTAGAAGGTGTTGACGGTGAATATCCAGTATATGGTGCTAGTGGGTTTGTGCAGAACGTCGATTTCTACCAGCGTGATACGGAATATATCGGCATAGTAAAGGATGGTTCTGGAGTTGGTAGGGTTAATACATACCCAGCGTATTCGTCATTGTTAGGTACGATGCAGTATATCTTGCCTAAGAAGGGATATCTACTCCAGTTCGTTTCGTATGCGTTAAAGAGCTTGAATCTAGCATCGTTTGCATCTGGAGCCGCTATCCCGCATATCTATTTCAAGGACTATGGTAAGTGCGAAATATCGGTGCCGCCGTTGATGGAACAGTCGCGAATCGTAGCAGAGTTGGACTTGCTGACTGGCATCATAGACAAGCAGAAGGCTCAGTTGAAGGAACTGGATAACTTGGCCCAGTCCATCTTCTATGACATGTTCGGCGATCCCATCGAGAACCCCAAAGGTTGGAATGTCCAATTACTAAAGCAACATACAACTAAGATTGGTTCTGGGGCAACTCCAAAAGGCGGCAATGAAAGCTATAAGTCAGAAGGGATTCCTTTAATAAGAAGTTTGAATGTCTATAACGGGACCTTTAAGTACAAGGATTTGGCTCATATAGATGATGAACAAGCCGCCGCTTTGGATAATGTTATTCTACTGAGTGGTGATGTGCTTCTTAACATTACTGGTGCTTCTGTTGCTAGATGTTGTATTGTCCCCAGTGATCTTGTTTCTGGTCGTGTGAATCAGCATGTGGCGATACTTCGCCCAAAGGATAGCTTGAAATCTGTATTCCTTTGTGCTCAGTTGATTTCTAGTGGATATCAACGAAAGCTGTTGCATGATAGTAAAGCTAATGGTGCTACACGAGAGGCTTTAACCAAGTCGCAACTTGAAGGTTTGCCAGTGATTATACCGCCGTTGAAGCTCCAGCAAGAGTTTGCTGACAAGATTACCGCAATCGCAAGCCAGAAGTCGGCCATCAACCTGTCTATGGCTGAGACGCAGAAGCTACTGGACTATACCATGGATAAGTACTTCGGATAAGCCTATGAAGAACTTCGACTACTTACAGCAATGCGGAATGCTTCGACTTCACGGCCTATGTGCCGCCGCCGAAGATAACCAAGTCAACCACCCAGATTTGAGTGCTATCAGTGCGCGTAGGGCATTGGAGTATGTGGTGAAGTCCATCTATGCTATGAAGCATATTCCGATATCGGATAAGGCGTCTCTATTCGAACTGGTTGATGGTGAACCGTTCCGTGAGTTCATCGGTGACGATCATGTAATGATGGCCGTTCACTACGTCCGCAAGGTCGGCAATGCCGCCGCCCATAACGACCATGTTGGTAAGAAGGAATCGTTCTTCGCTGTCTTGAACCTCTATAATGTGGTAGCGGCGGTCCTAATTAAGCTGAAAGTTGTCGAGATTGTAGCTTCCTTTGACAAGGCGCTTATACCAGACAGCAAGTTTGCCCCAGTCATCGCAGAAGCGAAGATTGATGTCAAGGACACGGACGATATCGTCATTAAGGCTGATAAGGAATCGCTGGATAGCAAGGAATCCGTCAAGGAAATGCCTAGCGGAATGTCCGAAGCGGAAACGCGTAAGGCGTTCATTGATTTGATGCTCCGAGAGGCCCATTGGGATGTGCTGGAGACCGAAGGAGCCATCAAGCCGTCCAAGGCTTGTGTCGAAGTCGAGGTGGAAGGTATGCCGAATGGCGAAGGGATCGGCTATGCCGATTATGTGCTGTTCGGAGCCGACGGAATGCCGTTGGCCGTGATTGAGGCTAAGAAAGCGTCCGTTTCGCCCATCAAGGGCAAGCATCAAGCAGAGCTATATGCGGATTGTCTCGAAAAGCGATATGGTCGCCGTCCAGTCATCTATTATACTAACGGATTCGAGACCAATATCATCGACGGCCTGGGCTATCCACCTAGACGCCTATACGCGTTCCATACCGAAGCCGATTTGGAACGGCTGATTCAGAAGCGCGGTCGCAAGGATATTGGTGACTTTAGCGTAAAGCCTAGCATTACGGACCGTCCATACCAGAAAATGGCCATTAAGGCCGTGTGCGAGTGGTATAATGCCAAACATCGTCGTGGTCTATTGGTCATGGCCACTGGTACTGGCAAGACGCGTGTTTCGATATCGACGGTCGATGTTCTGATGCGTAATGACTGGGTGAAGAATGTGCTGTTCCTCGCAGACCGTACGTCGTTGGTTGACCAAGCGAAGAAGAATTTCGCGAAACTGTTGCCGAACACATCAATTACGGTACTGAGCGACAAGACTAGCAAGGAAGATATCGACTTCGACGCCCGAATTGTATTCAGCACGTACCAGACGATGATTAACTATATCGACACCGACGACAAGCCGTTCTCGGTTGGTCGATTCGACCTCGTAATCATCGACGAGGCTCACCGAAGCATCTTCGGTAAGTACAGCGCCATCTTCAACTACTTCGACTGTTTATTGCTGGGGCTGACGGCTACGCCACGCGATGAGGTGGATAAGAGTACCTACGATACATTCGAGATGGAGAATGGTTGCCCCAATTATGCTTATGAGCTGGACGATGCCGTCGCCGATGGATTCTTGGTGAATTATCGAGGGTTCAAGCGCGGCTCCATGATCCTCAAAGAAGGGATTAAGTACAGTGCGCTATCCGATGATGAAAAGGCGCAGCTAGAACAGATTTGGGACTACGAAGAAACCTTGCAAGAGCTTCGCCCAGATATCAATATGCGTGGGCGAGATATCCGTAATGATGAAATCTTCAAGTACATCTATAATGAGAATACCATAGACAATGTGCTTCAAGATCTGATGGAGAATGGACTGAAAGTCCAGAGTGGTGAACGAATAGGTAAGACGATAATATTCGCGTACAACCACAAGCATGCAGAACTCGTCGTTAAGCGGTTTAATGCCCTTTATCCAGAATACGGTTCGGATTTCTGTGTTCTGATTGATAATTATGTGACTTACGCTCAAGATTTGATTAACAAGTTCGAGGTGCGCGATAAGGACCCGCAAGTGGCCGTGTCGGTTGATATGCTTGATACTGGTATTGACGTGCCGGACGTGCTTAATTTGGTGTTCTTCAAGATTGTCAAGTCGAAGATCAAGTTCATGCAGATGATCGGTCGCGGAACGCGTCTGTCCGATGACATCTATGGACCGTCCAAGAATAAGGAATGTTTCTACATCTTTGACTGGTGCAAGAATTTCGAGTTCTTTGAAAAGAATCCAGATGGTAAGGTGGTCCAGCAGAGTATGTCGCTGACGGAACGGCTGTTCGGCCTACGAGCCGAAGTCGCGTTCTATCTGCAACACCAAACATACCAAGAGGATGAATTTACCAAGGGTCTGCACGACGATATCAAGAAGGAATTGAAGGGGCAAGTAGCTTCGCTGTCTGACGCCCATATCTCGGTGAGATCCAACTGGGAAGCCGTAAGCCATTTCAAGAGCGACGATGCGTGGATATGCTTGACCGCCGCCGATGTGCAGACATTGAAACGTGATATCGCGCCGTTGTTGCCCCATAACACGCAAGATGAAAATGCTAAGAAGTTCGACGTACTGGTTCTGGCTATCGAACTCGGCTTCGTGAATGAAGAATATAATTCCAGCAAGGCTATAGTGAATGTTCGTGGACTGGCCGAACGCTTGATGACCAAGGCTACTATTCCGCAAGTGGTCGCCAAGATGGAGACCATTAAGGAAGTTGTGAATACCACGGCTTGGGAGAACATGTCTTTACATTGGCTGGAACGCGTACGCGTCGAACTCCGTGACCTCATCAAGTTCCTTGTCGGTGACGGCGGTAAGACATGGACCGTCGATATCGAGGATGTTATTACCGATGACGGCGAAAGCGCTGGTGTACAGACTCGCACGACCTACAAGCAGAAGGTTCTGGACTATATAGCGCAAAAGGACAAGCGCCCAGTTCTTCGGAAAATTTATAATCTGGAACAGCTCACCGACGATGATATCGTCGAACTTGAAACTGTTATGTGGAAAGAGCTGGGGTCCAAAGAAGACTACGACAAGTACACTGACGGTATGCCGTGCGGCGAGAACGTGGCCATTTTGATTCGCTCTCTGATAGGAGTCGATCGCAAGCAAGCCATGGCGAGGTTCAATGAATTTCTTTCTGATAGCGTACTGAATGCGGACCAAGAAGAGTTCCTAAAAGATATTATTACCTATGTCTGCGAAAACGGCGACATTACGACTGATACGGTCGTCAACGAAGCTCCGTTTGAAGGGCATGTCATGGAAGTTTTCGACGACAAGATTGTTCCCTTAACGCGCTACATCAATGACATTCATAATGTTATTTTGCCGGAATCACATGGATGACGAAGAGGAAATAGAGAATGTCCTTGCCGACGTCGAAGATGTGGTCGCTGGTCGCATCATAGATATGGAACATGCGGAGCTAATGACTCCGCTGACTGATGCGTGTGCGGACTTGGAAACCGAACTCGATGCGTTCAATATGACATCATCACGAAACGCCATAATCAATAGAATGACGGTGGCTGAGCTGCAAGCTCTGATTGCTTCGATGAAGTCTATGGCAGACTCCATTAGAGTACTAAAGAAGTCTGCCATAGATTAAAATTTATTGTTTCAGCAACCGATAAAAGGTCGATTTGCGTAAGCCCATGGAGCGCATGGCTTCGACCTTGGTTATCTCACCAGCATTGACCCTAGCCATAACAGAGTCCCATTCCGCCGGTCGTGTTATCGGTGCGGGTCCGAAACGACCACCTCGTTCACGGTATAGACGACGGCCTGCCTCACAACGTTCTCTAATTTGCTGTCGGGAACACTCCGCGCAGAAACCCATGACGCTAATAACGAGGTCGGCGATAAACCTCTGGGGTAAGCCGTCTATTTGTTGATTCAATATCGGCATGTCGAGAACACGTAAAGTCACGCCCATGTCTGTGAGCTTTTGGACGGCGTATTTCAAATCTGCCATGTTGCGAGACAGACGGTCTAAGGAGCTGATATAGACAACGTCCCCAGAGGCAAGAAGACCTAGAGTGTTTTCGGTTCCGACGAGAGTATTCCAGACCTTGCGATCCTTGAAATTCTTTCCAGATGCTTTTTCTGTGAAAATGTATCTGGGGTCGGATATGACCTTTTTGGCCTCTTCGAGCTGGCGTGTCAAATTTTGACAGTTTGAACTCACTCTGCAATAAAAGAAGTCGCTCATGGTGTTTTGTCCTTATGTTGCGTTCCAAGAGAGGTTGCGAACCTTAAACGTCTAAGGTTTGTATCCCTTGATGACTTGGAACTCGTTTTTGATGAAATTTGAAGTATGCCTTTTGTTATGCACAAGGTCTAAAGTAGTATACTACTATGAACTCTTTGTGTGGTGATGTA
>Ga0265298_10004147_pt1 | contig 18656 bp, 26 predicted proteins | sample AusTroGonzalo_MG_3_FD_193486 | JGI IMG/M metagenome (GOLD analysis project Ga0265298, IMG submission 193486) | Bovine rumen microbial communities from tropical cattle in Woodstock, Queensland, Australia - Gonzalo_01 | ecosystem: Host-associated > Mammals > Digestive system > Stomach > Rumen ... | reverse complement strand
TTAAAGGCTCGTTCAGCCCCGACACGATGTTCAGGCACGTGCAGAACTCAAACAGGAGGTTCTTCGCCGACGAGCTGACATGGCACATTAGGGATAACGCCTTCACCGGAGAGTTCGTCGAGTATATGGATTTCGAAGTCCAGGATCTCACATGGGAGAATTACACTCCGTACGACGTAGAGATAGCAAAAACAACCCCGACGATAACATGGTCGAACCAGACCCTTACATATGGCGGGGTGTGGGGAGACGTCATGAACGCCACGGCGAACGTACAAGGTGGTTTCATATATTATTATTTGCTCGACGGCGAGTGGGTAAGAATGCCATTGAGCGGCCAACCGGCGGTCGGCACATACAGCATGAGGGTCGACTTCTACCCTAACGACACCATCCATTACACAGAGGCGTCGGCCACGGCCACGCTTACCGTCACGGGCACATCCGTAACAATCACATGGAGCCCCGGAGCGTCCACCATCGCCAACGGCGGGACATGGACGGCGCAGATGCTGAACGCGAGCGCGAACCAGGCGGGAACCATGAGATATTACATCTACGGATCGAGCACCGAGGTCGAGGTCGGAGACACTCTGGACGTCGGAATCAACGTCAACAGCATAAAGCTACAGGCTGACTTCACGCCTTCAGACCCTCTCTATTCCGAGGCCGTATATCCGGCGAACGGACAGAGTTTCACGGTATCTCAATCTAAGCTTTCGCTCGGATCAGGAAACAACGACGACGGCAGTGTCATCGTGAGCGGCACAGGACAGCATTTGCTCTCTTTGTCTCTGACCACAACCGTACAGTACACCATCACCAACGAATCCGGCACAGGGTTCACCCTCAGGATCAACAACAGCAACATAACGCTTCCATACACCGACAGCGTGAGCAGGACATTGCAGATCTACTGCAACTTCGGGGCGAGCGTGACGGAAAGGAGGCAGGTGTTTAAGATAACCCCTCAGGGGGGACACAAACTGCAACCCATTTATCTGAACTGCACATATTCAAAAGACCCAATCTATGACCGCGACGCTTAAATCGATGATAAAAGGCCTTTTCTGCGGAAAGAAGAAACAGGACAGGCGACAAGTGAAAGAGATAATGCTCAGGAAAACGGACGACAAAGACCGCGTGATAATACTTAGCCGAAAACCAAAAGAACTATGAAAATAGACAGACTCTCAAAAGCCGAGGCGATGACCTATGTCGGGGTCGTCGCGGACGGGACAGACCTACGAGGAAAGACGGTGCACATGCTTGTCAAACGACATCTGACAGACACCACCAACGTGATGGATGTAGTGGGCGTCTACGACCACATGCTGAAGACCGTCACCTTCCACCTCACATCAAGCGACACCACCCTAACCGAAGGCATATATCATCGCGCCGTCGTAGTGGGTAACGCAGGAGCCGAAGCCTACGACTTCGAGATGTACAGAGATATGCTTCAGATCACTCCTGGCTTCCTCTACTCCAACCCGGTATCGACGACAACGCCGCATCCGACGACAACGTACGCGCCGACGACAACCGCGGCGCCTACCACTACCGTGGCACCTACGACAACGGTAGCGCCGACAACCACCGTAGCGCCTACCACAACCGTGGCTCCTACCACCACAGTGGCACCTACCACAACGGTAGCACCGACTACCACCGTGGCGCCTACTACAACTGTGGCACCGACTACAACCATAGCGCCAACGACCACAGCAGCTCCAACTACAACCGTAGCGCCTACCACAACGGTAGCACCGACAACCACAGTCGCTCCTACCACAACCGTGGCACCAACTACAACCGTAGCGCCTACCACAACCGTGGCTCCTACCACCACAGTGGCACCTATTCTAATGGTAATGTGCGAAGTCGGTTCTATACATGGAACAACAGGCGCAAATCAGAATGTAAATACACGAATGAGAACTATTAGTTCTCTGTATATTGGTTCCGATACTGGAACTAAGACAATAGAACTATATCCTTCTGTCGGTTATGTTAACACGGTATTCGCATATATGGGTAGCACATATGTCGGGACGAAGACATATACACTTGAAAACCCTGCAACATCTTCCCGAAACACCCTATATCTGCAATCTGACGGTACATATGATAGTGTCAGGATTGTTTTCAGAAAAGCAGACAACTCCGCATTTACCGCAGAGGAAGCATCGACAAGTTATGTAACAACGGCCGCACCTACAACCACGGCAGCGCCAACCACCACCGTGGCACCAACAACCACAGCTGCGCCCACTACAACCGTAGCGCCTACCACAACCGTGGCACCTACGACCACCTTGGCGCCCACAACAACGGCGGCTCCTACCACCACAGCCGCGCCTATAGTCGGCAACACCTATTATGTGGCTAAAAGCGGACATAACACGACAGGCACCACCGGAGCCTCCAACGATCCGTTCCTGACCGTCGCATATGCCGCGTCGCGCATAAGGTCGGCCGGCGACACTATCCACATCGGAGAGGGAACCTTCGACGAGGCGGGAGAGATAGACATCGCCGTAGGCGTGGACGTCATAGGAGAAGGCCCTTCAAAGACGGTCATCACTTCCTCCACCCTTTCGGGTAACTATGGCGGAGGCGCGAGACCTCTATTGAGGCTGCATTCAGAATCTCTCACGAACGGGAACCAGACAATTATGGGCATCGCGTTCGACGGCCATAATTGCAGCGTCTTCGGAGGCGTAAGCGTCCACAACAGGCACAATGTGGAGATCACAGGGTGCGACTTCACCGACTTCAACCTTTACGGACTCCTGATACACGGAAACAACGGAAGCGGCCTCGCCTCCGGCTGCCATGTGTCATACTGTAACATCACCAACTGCTCCGGCTACGACACGCAGGGCTATTATTATGTCGGAGCTCTTACCGTCAGCTGCCTGACAGGCTTCGAACTCGACCATTGCTCTTTGATCGAAAACGGCAAGAACACCGCCACACAAGGATGGCCTATCAAGGCATGGTGGTTCCAGGGCGGCCATGTCAACAGCAGCTCCTTCCATGACAACTACATAGAGAAGACCCTCGTTTCCGGAGGGGACGGTTACGGAAGCGGCTACACCATCACGGTGGAGACGGACGACTGCCAGGATCTCGAGATCTACAACAACGAAATTCTCGGAAGCGTCGACATCAACAACTCATCGATAGGCGTCAGCTTCGGCACATACGTCCACGACAACGTGATAGGCTATCCCGACAACAGGGTCTCCACAGACACCTTGCAGGCCTCGGCCTTCCTGTTGGAGTTGGGTCTCGAAGGTGTCCTTATCGAACATAACGAGTTGCGTAACTGCGGCGGCGTCATCGCCTGCTTCCCTCGTAGGACAGGCATAGACGACGTGGTTTTCCGTTACAACCTCTGCCGCAATATCCGCGCCGGACAATACGGCAGCGCGATATTCATGCAGGAGGCGGGATATAATCCGAGCAACGGGTCATGGGGAATCCTCTCAATAGAGAAGTTAGAGATCTACAACAACACCATAACAAACAGTTCCTCGGATCCGTGCGCGTATGGCGTCCAAATCGCGAGACATAACGACCAGGGCGGGTTCGACATCGACGGCTTCAGACTCGAGAACAATATCGTCCAGGGCTTCACTTCATATTGGTTCGCCTGGGATATGTGCCACAGCGGCTACAACTTCATAGTAAGGAACAACCTCCTTTATCAGAACGGCAACAGCAACAACAGCAGCGGATCTTTCCCGCAAGACGCCGTATATCAAAACAACATCGTCGGCAACCCTCTGTTCGTGTCAAGCTCCAACTTTAAGCTTCAGCAAAGCTCGCCAGCCATCAACGCGGGTGTGCTTATACTCTCGGGCCTGACCGATCTTGACGGCGTGAGCGTACCGCAAGGCAACGCCGTCGACATCGGATGCTACGAGATGACATCCGGATCGGGAGGAACGACCACAGCGGCTCCTACGACAACATTAGCGCCAGGAACAACCACATCCGCTCCGGTGACCACGACGGCGGCGCCAACAACCACGGCCGCTCCAACGACAACCGTGGCGCCTGGCACCATGTACGAGAACCTTCTCCTCTATTCGGAGGATCTGACCTCCACTCCTTCCTGGAATATCCAGAACAACAACGTGACGGCCAACCAGGCGTTAGACCTTTCCGGTCAGAACACCATGGAGCTTGTCGACACGTACGAATACTCTTGCAAGATCGAGCAGGAGGTCGGAGTGACACCGGGACAGACCTACTACCTGTCATATGACGGAATCCTCGGCACATCCGCCGATATCCAGTATATGATATACAACTTCACCGCCTACGAAGTCGTCGCTTCAGGCAACCTCGCGGCCAACCTGACATCTACGGTGTCTCGCCAGCAGGTCTCCTTCACCGTCCCGGCAGGATGCACGGCGGTAAGGATCCAGCTCTGCGTCTACGACGATTACTTCAACGTCGAATCCGTCGCGGGCACAATTCTGATCGGCAGGCTGCAACTGGCCACAGACGCCTCGTACCGTTACATCACGACAACATCGTCGGCCGTACCGGCACAAGGAGGAACAACGACCACGGCGGCACCTACCACAACGGCGGCACCTACCACAACGGCGGCACCTACCACAACGGCAGCGCCTACGACAACAGCGGCGCCAACAACCACGGTAGCACCAACGACAACCGTGGCGCCTACTACTACGGTAGCTCCGGCAAGCGCCGAGAATCTCCTTCTACAGTCCGAGGATCTGAGCGCTTGGAACATCGACAACAACAGCGTGACGGCAAACCAAGCTTTGGATCTCGAGGGCAACAACACGATGGATCTCTGCGAGGTGTTCGCCTGGTCATGTAAGATCTGGCAGGAGGTGACAGTGACACCGGGACAGACCTACTACCTCTCCTATGACGGAATCCTCGGCACATCAAACAACATGATGTACGGAATATACAACCCATCGGCATGGGAGATGATAACCTCCGGCAACCTCGCGGCCAACCTGACATCTGCGGTGTCTCGCCAGCAGGTCTCCTTCACCGTCCCGGCAGGATGCACGGCGGTAAGGATCCAGCTCTGCGTCTACGACGAATATTACGAGGTCGAATCCGCGGCGGGAACGATAACACTCGGAAGATTGCAGCTGGCCACCAGTCCAAACGCCGCGTATATAGAGACACAAGGCACAATATCGGAATAGGATGACTTCGATAGTTATTACATACCACAACGAAGGGCAGGCGTTCCTCGAGGAATGCGTTAGGCAGGTGCACGACACCTGCCGGCTGCCATCCTATGAGATAATCGTGGTTGACGACCATTCGGACGTGCCTCTCTCCCCTTTGACGGCCACCGTTATAAGGAACGAGACCAACCTGGGCGTCGGCGCCTCGTTCAACAGGGGCATAGGGAAAGCCGTGGGCGACACCATCATAATGATGGGGTGCGACATGAGGTTCATAGACAACGCCTGGGCGCTGAAGCTGCTCCAGGACGTGTCGGATCATCCCAACGGCATCATATGCACAAGGTGCGTGGCCCTGAAGAGGGACAGCCTCTCCATAGAGGAGAATATGAAAAAACCGTCCGGGTATGGGTGCGAACTTCTGCTCCATTACAGGAACGACATCCTATGCGCGCAATGGGCGCCGAAGTTCAAACAGACCACCTACAAGGTGCCTGTAGTCATGGGCGCCTGCTACGGCTTCCAGAAGGCTTGGTTCGAATATATAGACGGATGGAACCTTTACAGGGGGAAAGGCGCCCTGGAGGCCTTTCTCTCCATGAAATCGTGGATTTTCGGCGGAGAGTGCGTCGTAGACCGCACGATAGCGACCGGGCACATCTACAGGGATAAGGACGAGCACGGCCGGAAACTGTCGGACGAGTTCTACAACAAATTGCTCCTCGACTACTGGTTCCTCGACGGCGAGCTTACAGGAACATTGGAGAGGTCCAACTCCCTCGACACCGCGAAGATCATGTTCGCCGACAACATCATCGAAATCCAGCAAAAAAAGGAGGAGTACAGGAAAAAGGCCGTATTGAGCAAAAAACAATATTTGGACAAATATATCGACATTAGAAAACTGAACAGATGAGCCTTACGACAGAATCCATGACCGGAATAGAGGCGGCCACGCAAGCCACGATGGCCGTTACCATCTACGCATATATCGCCGATATGCTCGAGCAATCCTTCATCTGGCTGATATTCGCCTTTATTCTTGTCATCTCCGACCTGTACTTCGGCATAGAGGCGGCGAAAGTGAGGGGCGAAAAGGTCAAGTTCAGCAGAGCTCTGCGACGGACTTTGAGCAAGATCTGCGAGTACATCTGCTGGATCATGCTGTCGATAACTTTGGCCATGGCGTTCCAGGAGGAATGGCTCATGAAGGTGGTTTTCGGCATAGTCTACGGCAACGAGGTCTGCTCGTGCATAGCCAACTATTTCGAGGCTCACGGAAAGAAGGTGGATATTAACATATTCAAGATTGTCGGCGGATGGCTCGGAAAGGAGGAGATCGCCGACATAGAGATAACGGACATAAAAAAGGACGAAGATGAAAAGGATTAAGGATCTATTCGACGACAGCGAGCAGGGATGGACTTTCTGCCTCGGCATGACTCTCTGCATGATCTTCTCGACGTTTGTCGAGTTGGCCGTTTTCGTTTGCCTTATGATAACGGTCGTATGGTTCGGCTTCAACAGCCTAAAGGAAAGGCCTCAGGATAGGAGCGTAGTGTTCCTTATGGGGGCGTTCTGGGCACAACTGCTAATCTGGCTGATGTGATGGAACGGTCGGAAATAATAAAGGAGCTGAAGGCCTTTTTTAAGGTCTCCGAGCTGGTCTGCCCTCATACCCTGAAAAAGTGGGGAGAGGATTCCTGGCAGTTCCTGGACACCGCCTACCTCGCGGATCTTCTTGTGGTCAGGAGAGACATCCTGAAAGCCCCGATGACGGCCAACACGAGCAAAAACACCCAGCGAGGGCTAAGATGCAACAGGTGCAACATGGTAAGGATGAAGACGTCGGTCTATCTGAGCGCCCATGTGCTTGGCAAAGCCGGGGACTTCGTCGTCTCCGGGATGACCGCATCGCAGGCCATAAAGAAGATAGCGGAAAACGCGGATCTCCTACCCTATCCACTAAGGCTGGAACTGGACGTGGAATGGCTACATATGGACGTCAGATCCAACGACAAGAGCAAGGCCAAAGTGACATATTTCAAAGGATGAGAAACTTCTTGTTAGGGATGGCCTTCCTTTTGGCTCTTATTGCCGCCTTTTATCTCGGCAAAAACTGCCGCAAGGGGTGCGAAAAGGAGATTGTCACAGTCATCGACACGGTAACCGTGACGGAGATAGAGCACGACACCTGCTACGTGTCGCGCCTCGACACCGTGTATCTGCACAGTGCGGACACCCTGCACACCACCGACACGGTCAGGGTGGTGGTTCCCATTTCCACCTATCATTTTAAAGAAAAAGGTTTATACGACATAACAGCCTCCGGCTATCATCTCACAATAGACAGCATCTCGGTATTTCCAAAGACGACATATAAATATATCCAGGATAACCGCCGATGGGCCGTCGGCTTGCAGGCGGGTGTAGGCGTCTCCAAAGACGGTTTTTTCCCTTATTTTGGGGTCGGAATATCCTACAATCTGTTCCGGTTCTGAGGCCCATTTTTCCCAATCGTTTTAACGTAAAAGCACGATTTTACACTTAATTAATTGTTTTACAAATAGTTAAATCTCTATTTTGTCGGTATGGGGTGCAAGGGGTCGTACGTTCAAGTCGTATCACCCCGACAAAATAAAACAAGGTGTAATTCAATAGATTACGCCTTTTTTGTTTTTAGCCATTTTTGAAATATTTTTTCAAAATATTGCTAAAATGTGCGGAAATGTGTAATTTTGTTTTACGAATATTTTACGAAGAATGGCCACGCTGAAGACAACATACCGGAAAGACTACACCAAGAGCGACGGCACCGTGCCTATCGTCGTCCGGGTCACGCATAAGGCGAAAGTGCGATATATCTCCACCCCCTTCTCCATCCAGCCGGCGATGTTCGACGACAAGAGCGGGAGGGTGAAGCCGAAGCACCCATCGGCCAACAAGATGAACCTGGCGTTGGCGGCGATAATGCAAAGATACTACGAGAAGCTTATAGAGCTCTCGATGGCGGTCGAAAATATGGAGATAGAGGAAGTGGTGGCCTATCTGAAGAGGATGAACGCGTCCGACGTCTCGTTCACCGCCCACATGCAGTCGCGCATCGATTTCTTTAGGAAAAGAGACAGAATGTCTTACGCGGAGATGCACGAGCGGGCCGTAAAAAAATTACGGCAATACGCCGGCAAGGAGGACATCCCCTTCTCCTCCATAGGCGTCAGCTTCCTGAAAGGCTTCGAGGAATGGCTGGAGGATCAGGGGCAAGGCGTCAATAGCCGGAGGATCTGTCTCAACTGCATCCGCACCACCTACCTTCACGCCATCGACAACGACATCATATCCGCCGACCGCAATCCTTTCCGGAAGTTCAAGATAAGGCAGGAGAAGCACCGGCCGCGGCCGCTCACGAAGGAACAGTTCGACACCCTCAGGGAGAAGGCCAAGGGGGAGCCGCGCATGGAGAGGGCCGTGGATCTGTTCATGCTCTCATTCTATCTAATCGGCATAAACTTCAAGGACATGCTGCTGCTGAAAAAAGAGGATCTCGTTAACGGACGGATAGAATACGACCGCGCCAAAACGAAAAGGCACTATTCCGTACTGGTCGAGCCCGAGGCCATGGAACTGATCAAAAAGTACGAAGGAGAAAAGTATCTCCTGCACTACATGGAAAGCAAGAAAAAGACCTCGAAAGACGCCTCCAGAGCCGACATCCACCACGATGTGATATCCAATGTCAACAAGTGCCTAAAAGACCTGCACGGCGGCCCTATTAGCACCTATTCGGCACGTTATTCGTGGGCCACTTTCGCGGCACAGCTCGACATACCGAGAGACACCATAGCGCTGGCCCTCGGCCATGGTCTCAACACAATGACGGATCTGTACATCGATTACGACATAGCAAAGGCCGACAGGGCGAACAGGGCCGTAATAGACTACATCAACAGCTGACCTATTCCAACCGTATCGAACCGACGACGATGGAAAGGCTCCTAATGTCCTCTTTCGTCAACTCGAACGGCGGAAACTGCTCGTTGTCGCTGCAACACCTTATATGTTCGTCGTCCTTTCCGGGGAAAAGGCGCTTCACCATCGCTCCCTGGTTGGTGTCCATTACGTAGACTTTCCCCCATTGGAAGAATGTGACGTCCGTTATCATACGGCACGCAAGGAGATCCCCTGAAGCGTACGATGGCGTCATGCTCGAGCCGCTGACACGGATCACGAACTGCGCACCGAGGGCCACGAAGTCCGGCACCTCGTAAAGCACGCAATCCTCTATCCTGACACCAGGGAAGTCATGGCCATTGTAGCCGGCCATCGCCTCGATAGGCACCAAAGGAAGGATTATACAGTCCTTTTTTCCATCTTTTGAAGCATCGGAAAGGAGCATTTCCCCCTTTCCGGTCAGCAACCATTCAGGATTTAATTCCGGATAACTGGCGATAGTTTTCGCCATAATATCCTCTGTTATTCCTGTTCCAGCCTCTAATGTACCCCTTGAAATACCTGTTTTGGTATAAAAAGTACGTTTACTAATTCCCAATATATCAATATATTGTAAAATTCTTTGTTTAATTGGTGAAATTTTTTGCATTTTTTCTTGATTTTGGCGAAATCTTTTGTATCTTTGGAAAGTTGAAAATCAATTTCAATGCCAATAAATATATAAAAAAATGGAGAAAGGAAAAATGAGGAAATGTATCAAACTCCCGGAGAGGGGCGACACCATAAAACTGGTGAAGGCGACACAGAGCTCATACGCGACCGTATGGCGCGCTCTGACCTTCCAGGGCGACACCCCAAAGATGAGAAAAATCAGGTATGTGGCCATTAAGGACTTTCTGGGCCAAATCGTGGAATTTTAGATCAGAAAAAAAAGATATGAAAACATTGTTCTATTGCATCGCATTAGCGCTAGTAATTCTCTCAGCGGAAGCTCCGATGTTTTTGCTGGCGATCTCCGTCGGCATCTTCTGCCTGGCGGCGGAGATACTGTCGCGTGATTTCCAGGAAAACAAGGATTAAGACTGTTTTGATTTAGGTTTGACCATGAGCGAGCTGGAAGATATGGTAAGGAGGATAGTGAGGGAGGAACTCCTCGCTATCCGAGAGGAAAGGAAGGAAGTCTGGATATCCCAGGCCAAGGCCTTCAAGATGGCCGGCCGGGGGAAAGTGGAGAGGGCCATGTCTTCCGGTCTCGTGAAATGGGAAAAGAAAGACTACAACGACAAGTATTCACGAGTTATGATACGCAAGGCCGACATCCTTCGGATCATAGAAAAACCATTTATACAATGAAGAACGAGATAACGATTTTCTTGTCCGGTCAGGTCACCGGACTGAAGAGAGAAGAGGCCGTGTCCGAGTTTAGGGCGGGCCGTAAAGCCACAGAAAAACTCCTCCGGGAAAGCACCATCCCATCTTTGGGGGAAGTTCCAAAAGAAACTAATTTGCGTTTTATTAACCCGATGGACATCGTGCCTGAGTCAGCCTCAAACGCCGAGGCCATGGGGTTGCTGCTGCCTATGCTGACAAGAGCCGACCTCGTGTCGTTCTTGCCTAACCACCGGTTTTCGGAGGGAAGCCGCGTGGAGATGAATTTAGCCCTCTATCTTCATAAACCTGTGATATTCTTAAAGTAATATGGAACAAAAGAAGGTAACACAAAAAGATATGATTCGTTCCTGGCTTAAAGCCGGGAAGCGACTCACGCCCATGGTGGCGCTAAACGAGTTCGGATGCTTTAGCCTCGCTCAACGAATCAAAGAACTAAGGCGTGAAGGTCTGCACATCTGCACGACTTTCAAAAAAGACCAAAACACAAAAAAAATATTTGCTGAATACAGTCTAATAAAAGAGCAATAATATGGACTATAAGGAAGAATATATTCCCGGATATTTCGCCTTGGTGGAGTATTCTGAAGGAGGCTCGAGAGTGATCTATCATGAAAAAGGCAATTACGAGAGTCGTAAAAAAGAGTTCCACGGCGACATCGTCAGCGGAGTGATGGAAGAGACGATGGAATGGACGTCAGACAACCCCGACCAGTTCATAATGAAAAGCAAGGGCGGAAACTGCGTCACATTCTACAAACAGAAGGTCGGATCAATGACGACACGTGAAAGAGACGCCATTGTAGATGTAATCGTATTACACGACACAGTGGACGAAAGACTGAAAAAATACATACAAGAGACATTTTACAACAACAACCCATTCTAAAAATGAAAGACTTCTTATCGATATTTTGGAGATTCTGTGTCATACTTGTGATTATTGTGGTTTGCCTTTTTCTGCTGAGCTCCTGCAAGGGAGCCCGGCAGATCGAGGCCCAGGTAATCCACGACACGATATACATTGAGCGTCCGGTGGACGACGAATGGATGGCGCTGATAGACGCCTTAATACAGATAGAGTCGAACGGCAACGACTCGGCAGTGAACTACAAAACCAAGGCCGTCGGTTGCCTACAGCTCACCCCGGTGTGCGTGCAGCAGGTGAACCAGATCCTAAAAGCCGAGGTTTTCGACCTTAACGACCGTTACGACCGCACAAGGAGCATAGCGATGTTCCACATATATCAGGACTACTACAACCCGACTCACGACGTGCATTGGGCCTTGAAACTATGGAATCCAAGGGCTTCGATACAATACCACCTCGATGTCCTATCAGAAATGAAGAAACAGTTATGAAGGAGAAGATCAGCATGTCCGACAAGGAGTTTATGGAGCTCTATCCCGACACAGACAACAAGGTTCTGTGCGAAGCTCTCGCCATCAGCATCCCGACACTGATGAAGAGGGCCAGCACTCTGAACATCAAGAAGTCAAAGATGTTCTACTCCATACGTTCCAGGAAGTGCGCCGCCTTGTCGGGGATGAGAGGCGACCTACTGTGGGAGCCGGAGTATAACGAGCTGAAAAGCCTCGCCGTCTGCATGGAGAACTACAAGCGGATAACCGATATCTGCGACATGTTCTTCACGAGGAACATAACCGGCGACAGGCTTGGAAAAGAGTACACGGAGAGCCAGATAAGGCGTCTACTGGAGGACAACAAGAAGAGGTTCCTCCAGGTCGACAGCCTATCGCAAGAGGCCAAAACGCTTTTGGAGGAGCAGAAGAGCCTATTGGCGAAGCTCTACTCCCTGCAAAGGGCCGAGGACAGGAACGACGCCCCTTTCACGGATTATGTGTTCTACAAATAGTGTTATATGAGCTGGATAAAATTGGACAGAAACGAGCTATGGGAAATGGAAGGGAAGGAGAGCCTCCTCTTTTTAGCCATCCTTATTCGTGCGGAGAAAAAAGGCTTCGAGGACATAAAAAAAGGACAGGTCGTGGCATCGTTGGCGGATCTGTGCAAATGGACGAGCCTCACATCCAGAAACGTCAGGACATGTCTGGCGAAGCTGGAGAAAATGAAAAAAATCAAGCGGGAAAACATAAAAAAATTTACCACAAAAATAACAGTTGTGGAGTATGAAAACTATGTCGATTTCACCTATCGACAAAGAAGCGACAAAGCAAGCGACAAAGCAAGTGACAAAGTAAGTGACAAAGCAAGTGACAAAGCAAGCGCTTTCGTAATTAACAATAATACAGATAAATATAGTATCTTAAAAAACAAGACCGACAAAGCAAGTGACAAAGTAAGTGACAAAGCAAGTGACAAAGCAAACGACAAAGAAGCGACAAAGCAATCCCATTTAAACCCATTTTTGGAGGGGGGTGACAAAGCAAGCGACAAAGAAGCCGTTTTTGCAAATATTCCTGGCATAAGCGATTACGATATGTCAAAAAAAGAGACCGACAAAGTTAGTGACAAAGCAAACGACAACGAGCCGACGCTTTTCCCCGAAAAAAGAGAAAAAAAAGAAAACGACACTAAAGAAAAAAAAGAAAAAAATATTTCTAAAGAAAAAGAAACTATCTCTATAAATAGAGATAGTAAAGAAAAAGAAAAATCCGCAAAAGAAACAGAAAATGGGATAAAGCCTCCGGATCCGTTCGACATTCTCGTCGATGAGTGGATCGCATACCGGAGGAGGATAAAGAAAACCATCAAGACCGAGCGAGGCTTGGAATGGATAAAGAGCCGGCTCAAGAACCTTTCTAAAGGAGACCCGGAAATAGCCCGGAAGATCATCGACCAGTCGATGGATCACGAGTGGCAAGGTTTATTTGAACTTAAAAACGAAAGCAATGATAGAAAAAGAGAAACACGACAAGATTTGCTCCATAATATCCCGACAACGTTCGTCGGCTCAAGCACTATTTAGGCTGCAGGCCGACATCGCCCAGGTGGAGGATCAGATTTGGAAGGCGTACAACGCCGTCTGCCTCGAGCACGGCAGGCTGCCTAAGTACGACGGAGCCACGAAGGAGAACATCCTGGCAGTGTCCAGATGGCTCACCGAGGGTAGACGTCCGGGACTGCTGCTCTACGGAGGCATAGGCACCGGAAAGACCACGATGGCCAAGTCCGTGGCGAGGGTCATCAACGCCTACAAGATAGTCGAGGGATGGCCGTCCGTCCAGGAGATGAAGGTCACCACCGCGCGGCAGCTCGCAAGGCTGGACGCCGAGGATCATAGAGAATATCTGAACTATTGCCAGGCGGACAAGCTTCTCATTGACGACCTCGGCACCGAGCCGGCGTCGGTGAAGAGCTACGGCAACGAGAGCTTCCCTATCGTGGAGCTCCTGTGCAAGAGGTACGACCAGCGCCTGATGACGATAGTCACTACCAACCTCGACGACGAAGGCATAGCTGCCATGTACGGCGAGAGGATAGCGGACAGATTCCGCGACATGTTCGACAGGAAAGTATATACAGGAAAGAGTTACAGAGGACAATAAAAAAAACAAAGCGATGGAGATTTATTTTTCAGTTATGGATCTTGTTTACGGAGAGGATCGGTCTTTCGGCGGCAGGTTCGCTTCCTACGCGAGGATTATCAGTTATCTGGACGAGAACTTCTCGGGCGAGGAGTTCGAAATTTATGCGAAGGCGGTTAACACTGCCGAGAAGATAATTAAAGAGAACAAGTTCGAATATCTCGCATTCCCGATCATGAAGGACGGGAAGAGCGTATCGGACTTCTACATCCACATATTGGAGGAATAGAGCGATGAGACAGACAAATTTGGAAGCGTTGAAGACAAAGCTTTTCGCGGCCATGGAGGGCATAGAGAACCTTAACGACCCAGAGGCCGACGAGAGGGAAAAGATGACAGTGGAGCAGGCCAAGGCGCTCGTGTCGGTGGCCGGCAGTATAATAGACATATTCCGGATCCAGGTCGAGGCGGCCAAGATCGTCTCCAGCTGCGACAACCCGGAATCAACGAGCAAATTCGTGCAGGGATTGCTTTACGAGGAGAAAAAGGAGCTGAAATGAGAAAGGAAGAGATGGAGGCATACGTCAGGAATCATTACCGCGAGCTCTCCGCCCGGGAGATAGCGGATAGGACAGGGATGACCAAAGGTATGGTGTACAACCTCGCCAAGAAGTTGGGTCTGCGCAAGTCCAAGGAATGGATAGCCGACAGGGCGTCCAAGCAGAATGGCCGCGCGGAGGAAAGAAGGAGATACATCCTCGCCCACTACGCCGACACCCCTATGGATGAGATGGTGCGCTTCACCGGACTCAAGGCGGCGAGCATCTACCACATCGCCAACGTTCTCGGAGTGGCGAGATCCGAGGAGTACAAGCGAGACCTCCTGAGGAGGCTCGGATCCGAAGTGTCGGGCTTGGAGAACTCAAAAAAAACCAGGTTCCAAAAGGGACACGTTCCGGCCAACAAGGGCAAGGCAATGAGAGAGGAGACGAGAATGAAAGTCTCCGCCACGTTCTTCCGCAAGGGGAACGTCCCGTACAACGTCTGTCCCGTGGGGCACACGGCAGTGACCACCGACGGCTACGCCAAGATCAAGATAGCGGAGCCAAACGTGTGGAGGTACCGCTCCTATCTCGTATGGGAGGAAGCCAACGGCAAGGTGCCGCCTAACCACGTCCTCTACCACCTGGACGGAGACAAGCTCAACGACGACCTGTCGAACCTGAGGCTGTTGAGCAGGAGAGAACTCCAGCTATCCAACAGGCATAAGGACTACCCTCTCGAGCTTATTGAGGTCTGGAACCTCGCCAACATGTTGAAGGAAAAGGTCGAGAAGCTATGAAAGGGAAAGTTAGACCTTGGAGTTCTGTCCGCTATTCCGGACGAGGAGAGGGTACGAGGAGCGCCAGCTTCTACCACACCAACAGGTGGAAGGAGGCCAGCAGACGCTTCCTGATAGAACATCCTCTATGTGCGGAGTGTCAGAGGAACGGCGTTCTGAAGGCGGCTAACGTTACGGATCACGTCGTTCCGAGGGTCATCTGCAAGGATCCTTGGGACGAGAGCAACTGGCAGCCGCTGTGTTACGATTGTCACAAAAAGAAATCGGCGAAAGACAAAAAAATGATAAACGAAAAAAAATAAGAAAATGGAACTGATAGGAAAAATCGTGGAGATAGGAACCACACAAAAGGTGAGCGACAAGTTTCAAAAAAGGGAATTTGTCGTGGAGACAAAGGACAAGACTAACGGCTACGAGTTTGTAAACTATGTAAAATTCAGTCTATTAAAGGACAAGGTAAACATTATCGACGAAACCTTTCTTTATCTAGAGGTTAAGGTCTCATTTAACATCAAAGGGAGCAAGAAAGAGGTTAACGGAGAGACGAGGTATTACACCTCGTTAGACGCATGGAAAATCGACAAACTCGTGTTATGAAGAAGAGGTTTTTGCTCATATTATGGCAGCTGCCGCAGACACTGTTGGGACTACTCGTGCTGGCATTCGTGAAACCGGAAGCGGGCATAATAATGCACGGAAAGCTTTTTCTCTTTTCCGAAAAGTTCAGAGGAGGGATGTCGCTTGGAGAGATAATCCTTATCAGATCCAGATATTGCAAAGAGAGTGACATGAGAAACCACGAGCTCGGCCACTCCAGGCAGTCGGAGATCTTGGGATGGTTCTATCTTCCCGTGATAGGTCTTCCGAGCCTGCTGCATGCCATTTATCACAAAATTTTTTTCTATGGCGACTACAAAGGTTATTACAGCTTCTATACGGAGCGCTGGGCCGACAAACTGGGAGGAGTCGAGAGATGAGCGTGACACAGAGGATGAGATGCAAAACCTGTATGTTTTTGAACTGGGATTTCATAACAGACAAGAACATCACGGTTGAAAAAGGAAAGGAATTTTGTGGCCTACATGGCGGAACCCGTGTCGACATAGACGGCCTACAGGTAAACCTTGACAATAGAGGAAGCTGCGGATACATTTCAAAACAGACACAGCTGAATTTATTTGAAGATATATAACAACGGATGGAGTGAGCCGTGTTGCCTTTGCAGTTAAACAATTAAATTTTCCATATCGTACCACACGGCTCGCCATCTTTAAAATAGAGAGATTATGATTACAGAAGATTATGTTAGTTTTGAAACTGCAAAACTCCTGAAAGAAAAGAGGTTTGATTGGGAAGTGCATAGAAGTTACCTTGTGAATGATAACTGTTTCGCTCCAGCAGATGTTAATGACCTTCCATACAGAAAAGATGCTATACGGATTCCTACCCTACAAATGGCAATGAAGTGGTTGAGGGAAGTGCATAAAATCATAATCACAATAGATTATGACGATGACTCTGATTGTGAAGACAATGAAAGGTATGGGTTTAGTGTATATTGCCCATCTCGTAAAGTTGATTTAGCAACTTACGCTACTTATGAAGAAGCTTGTGAAGAAGCCATAAAACATTGTTTAAAATATTTAATTCAATAGGATGAAACCATACGGCAGAGTTAAAAATATCAGAGGATTTAAAGGAAAAGTCGGCACATGGTGGCAAATCTTTTCGGAGAAGAATTTTTCAAGAACAACAATTAAAAGAATGTGGAGAAAAGAATATGAAAGTAATAGAGGAATAATTATTAACCAATAAAAAATAGGATTATGGAAATAGCGATTTTAATTCTGTTCGGAATAGTAGTACTATTAGGAATAGAGATATTAGCGATGAAGATAGAATTTCGCAAAACGGAAGAATATCATTGGTTTAAGATTAGTGAGTTAGACAGTAACATGGCATGGTTAAGAGGAGGGTGCCACATATTAAGGGAACACCTCCCAACCACAGAAGAGCCGACAGAGGAAGTAGAGGTTGAGGGAGCTGAAGGAGAGTGAAAACCGATAAGACCATAATGCAGCTTGTGAGACAGTGTCTGGACGAAAGATCCACGATCAACGCACACACCAGGGAGTGCTACAAGTACTCGCTTATGTACTTCGTGCGCTATCTCCAGCGCCACGCCAAGGATCCGCTCAACCCAACAAGAGCCGAGGTGAACCTCTACGTCTGCCACCTGGAGAGTCTCGGACGTGTAGGCAACACGATAAATCAGTACATCCGGCCTGTAAAGATCTTCTTCGAGTGGCTGGAGGCCGAAGGCATCTACGACAACATCGCCGACCGGCTGAGGCTGAAGAGGACAAACAACACGTCGAGAAGGAAGTTCCTGAGCGTCGACCAGGTCAGGATCCTGTTAGGATCTATAGACAGATCCACAGCTGTGGGAGCGAGAGACTACGCAATCATCAACATGATGGTGCGCACCGGCATGAGGTGCTGCGAGGTCGGAAGGCTCGACACAGAGGACATCATACCTGCCGAGGCAGGACGTTATTATCTGAAGCTTCGCCGCAAAGGATCCTTCGCCAAGGACACGGCAGTGATGGTGGACAGTAAGGTGATAGATCCTATACTTTCCTACCGTGACATGATCAGTGACGAGCTGAAGCCTCTCTTCGTTAACCTCTCCTACCGCAACAAACTGTCGAGGCTCGGAGTCGAGGATGTAGGCAGGATGATCAAGAGGAGACTGATAAGATCCGGCATCAAGGGGTCAGGCTACACTCCACACTCGCTCAGGCACACGGCCGCATCCCTGGCGATGAAGGCAGGAGCGAACGTCCTGGACATCCAGGTGATGCTCGGCCACATGAGGCTAAGCACGACGGAGATATATCTGTCGGCTCTGAGGCAGGAGGAGGAGCAGTCGTACAGTGCGATAAGGAAGATTGAAAGCCTTTTGGACAATTAGGAAAAAGGGCGAAAAAAGGCTAAAAAAGCCGTATTTGTGCGAATATTTGGAAATATATGAAAAAGAAATGAACTATTTAAGTCATCTACACTAAGGTATAAATTATGATTGACCCGGCTATTATGAAGTACTTATGCCCGAAGTTCAAGAACGGAAGGTGCGACAGATACAGCCATCTGTCCTTAAAACTTTATGTGCCATGCGATTACATGATAAAACTATGTGACCACGGCAAAAGGATCATGGAAATGGAGACCAGGGGGGAGTTCAACTCTGGCGACAAACCGCTCACGAC
>Ga0265298_10004146_pt1 | contig 18657 bp, 43 predicted proteins | sample AusTroGonzalo_MG_3_FD_193486 | JGI IMG/M metagenome (GOLD analysis project Ga0265298, IMG submission 193486) | Bovine rumen microbial communities from tropical cattle in Woodstock, Queensland, Australia - Gonzalo_01 | ecosystem: Host-associated > Mammals > Digestive system > Stomach > Rumen ... | reverse complement strand
AAATGTCAATAGGGTAAATAAAAAAAAGTTCGTTAAGTTTTTAACGAACCGCCCGGGCAAAACTTTGCCTAATTAAAGAGGCAAAGTGTAAAAGTATTCACAAACTTCATCAATTCTTCGTGCAATGTTTTCCCAATCTTCTTCATCAAAACCCATTCCACGGGCAATGTGCCGTGAGAGTGCTTCCCACTCATGAGAAGTTAAATTGTCAAAGAATTGCTTAGCCTGTCTCAGCATACGGCTTTCTTCATCTGTGAATTCAATCTCATAAATTGTCTTTTCAATAAATTTCATTTTTTACTCCAAATTAATACTAAACACATTATAGTGCTCTGTTTTTCCGTTTTCATCATCAACAAACCGACCGAGGAAACCCATCCCCTTAGAGGGGTCAATTAGTTGTCCATCAACATAAAAATAAATTCTATCATCAAGACCGCTTGCGTAGTCAGTCATTTTCTGTATTACTTCTCTGACTGTCATCTTTCTACACCTCTTTCTTAAACTTTTTGCGGTCATACGACCCTTTGCCCTTTTTAGAGGGGACTTTGAACGCACGCTTGCGAAAAGCCATGAACTGTTGAAGCGTTTCCGCATCCATTTTATTTGCTCTTTTATCCATTTCACAAATCTCCTTTTCTCTTGGTGATTATAGTATAGCACAAATCTATCTTTTTGTCAATCATTAATTTCTTCTACATCAAAGCAATCACTAAGAACAAAATAGTCTGTCCAAGTAAAGCCTTTGCCGCACTGAGGGCAAGAACCAATTGCTTGATAATAAATTTCTGCTCCACAATCATTAGGAATACCAACATGGTCTTCAATGTCAATTTCAACATCACAATAAGGGCATTTGGGATTATAAATAGTCATAATTATCTCCATTTTTATTATACTTATAAAAATTAAAATTATCAAGGGGAGTGTTTCTTATCGTTGTTCCTTAATACTAAACCCTAAAATTTTTCGCAGGGTTGCCTCGGCACGTCCCGTGGGCATCTCTCCCCTTGACAATTATAGTATACCATAATTTTAGGATACTGTCAAGTAGTATTTTAAAAAAATGTTTCAAGAAAAAAATTGCGGGGTCTGCGAGTGGGGCAACAATGGAGGTTGACGGAACTTTTGTTATAGGCGGGATGGCTTAATCAAAAGAAAAGTCATCCCAACTATAGATAAGGCTATTATCAACATAGAGTTCAATGTTGAGTTTCTGCAGACCTTCAAAAGCATCTCTAAATTTATTGATAGCATTATCAATCTTTTCTTCATCTCTTTTTCTCTGCTCACTAAGACAAGCATCAATAATACGAGAAAGGTCAGCGTCAGTAGCACTAATAAGATTATCAAGAATTTCTTTAGTATTCATTTTTTATTCTCCTTAACCATTTCCATGAGTAGCATTGTGTCGCCAAAACCATTTATGAGGCTCTAAGCTCAGAACAGGTTTCCATGTGCGAAGATAGTACCCCATTTCCATTCCTCCAAACTCAATTTTATGAGTTTCTGCATTCAGCACATGACTATGATACACGTATACCCCAATAGTGCCATCATTTTTTTCAAGGTGCATCATGAGGTCTTCTTTTACATCATCGGGAAGTTGATGTTCTGTCAAAAAACCCAATTTTGAGTTTTTATAAAATTCAGCAAAAGTCATTTTATTATTTCCTTTCTTAAGCATCAATAAATTCACAATTAAAATCAATGTGTTTTACAACTTTTCTTTTCTTTTTGCTCTGCGGAGTTTTTTTCGCATAATAAATATCAATATCACAAGAATAATAGCCGTTCTGTTCAGAATAGCAAGGAACAAAAAACATACGCCGAGTATCACCAAAACGGAAACCTGCCCCTTCAACTATTTCAAATTTTAGATTTTCTTCAAATTCATAATTTCGTGCGAGGTCATCAAGCTGTTCAAAGTCAGCGTAATTCCGTTCACAGCAATCTTGGTAATGCGTGTAATAAATTCTGCTATCATTATTAAAATAAATGCCAGTATCATCAATCCTCTTAATTTTCATTTTATTATTACCTTTCTTAATTTCTGTATTTATTATAGCATACCAAAAGTGAAATGTCAATAGGGTAGATTGTTAAGTTTTTGACAAGTGCCCGGGCGCACTTCACCACGTTAAAGTGGTGAAGCACACAAAAAAGAGAAAGGAGGTTAGAAAGGATTATTAGTAAATTAAAGCTGATGGGTGATAAGTCCTTAGATTCTCGGAAGCCGTCAGCTCGGCTTACGAATTGCTTTACGTACAATTAACCTACGGAGTGTTTGTTCGGTAGCCACACAAAACGGAAAAGTCAAACAGTAGCACTTTTCATGCCCTCGCTTTTTTCGGTGCGAAGCCGATTGCGTTTTCAATCACGGGGTAGCAATCAGATACCTTTACATCGGCAACTAAAGGTCATGCCCTCTAATCGCCCTTATAGGGGGGTGGGGGAGTTATACAGCCTCCCCCGTGCGTTCATTACGCAAGGCTGTAAAAAGTCTTACGCTTATCCTCAGACTTCACAATCTTACCCTCATCGGTAAGCTGTTTCAGCATCTGAGCAACACGCTGAGCGGTAAGGCCAGCGGCCGCAATGCTCGGCACACCTTTCACGATGTCAGCACAAGCATACTGAGTGCCAACTTCCATGTGGGCAACGATGTCAGTCTTAAAGCCAGCGTTCTCAATCTGCTTCTGAGTGGGCTTACGCTCGGCAGAATTTTTCTTATCAAGCAGTTCAAGCTCGTGGAGCAGAAATTCCTTGTCTTCCTCATGGGCATAGCCAAGGATGCGGTTGATAAACTCACGTTTGGTCATTTTCTTTTCAGTCATAATTAACACCTCATCTTAAATTTATTTTCAAGAGTTTGACCATCTCTTGATTACGTATTTATTATACCACACTTTTAGTAGTCTGTCAAGAGGGTTTTGAAAATCTTTTTTAGATTTTTTGGCAACCATCTTCTTATTTTGCCGATTTCGTATCTCCGCTTCCTGTTAATCATTGTCTTGACTTGATTCCCATTTCCACTTTGACCTACGTGGCTTCATTGCCCTCTTAACTTTCTACATTTATTATACCATACTTTGTGGCAGATGTCAAGGGGTTTTTCCGTTTTCTTTCAAACTTTTTTGCATTCCGCAAGGCAAACTCCCAATGGGGAGAACCCCTTTAACATCTTTATTATACCACATTTCGTGCGGTATGTCAAGAGGGTTTTCAAATTACTTTGAATTTTTTTTCTGAGGTTTCGGGCTGAAGCGCCATCGCCTCTCCCTCCTGACATTATTAATTATAGCACATGGCATTCCAAAAGTCAATACTAAATTTAACAAAAAGATTGTTAAGTTTTTCACAATCAGCGCCCGGGCACTTTCACGCATTAAAGCGTGAAAGGTACCTTTTTCATTTTTAAATGAGAAATTGATGGGCATTTAGACAAAATCTCAAACCGAAATTCGGCAGTTTCTTTTTTACTGAACATTTCAGCCTCAATGTCGGCTATTTTGCCATGTATGTGCCAATAAGTAATAATGTAGCGTTCTTTCATTTTATTCAAATTCAATTTCAACTTCATCATACGTTGTATCAGCCATAGGGATGCACTGTTCTCTGAAAAACATTTCATACGCTTCGTCAATTGCTTTGTCTTCTGCTTCACAAATGTCTTCATCATAGAGGGCATCATCAACTTCAATTTCATAAGTATAATACTTTGTAAAAGTAACATGAGCAATTGCCATTTTAAATTCTCCTATTATTAAAAATCAAATTCAATTGCAAAGCAGAAGAGCCACAGGGAGATGAAAAAACAATCAAAAGTACCAATTTCTATTCCAAAATGGAAGTTTTCAAAATCATCACGGATGTTTGTCCAATAATTCTTAAACCAAATTGAAAAACAATGATGTTTTTTACCGAACTCAATTCCATACTCACCATAATTTTTAATAAATTTCATTTCAAATTCTCCTTTTCATTTATATTCTTATTATACCATACTCAATTCAAAATGTCAAGTAGGTTTTTTATTTTTTTTGTAGCCCCTAACTGCTCTCGGCTACGCAGAAGTGAACGTTATTCTGCCCGTAGTTTTTTGGTCTCGGCTATTTATGTAGCTGTTCCACAGACTTTATCGGTTTCTCAACTTTCTGTATTTATTATAGCACATTAACAGTCCCTTGTCAATACCCAATTTAAAAAAAAGATTGTTAAAGTTCTGACAATCGCCCGGGCAAACTTTCACGCATTAAAGCGTGAAAGTAGGGGTTTTAAAAATCAAATTCAATTCTGAAACATACAAGCCACAGCGCAATAAAATGGCATCCCAAATCATTATTAAAGACAAATTCAAAACCAAGGTGAAAACTCTCATCAAGAGCACGGATTTCATCAATACAATTTTCAATCCAAAGATGGGGATGGAATTTATCTTTTCTAAATTGAATGTCAAAACTTCTTTTACTTTTTGTTATTTTCATTTTAAATCATTCCTTTCACACACACAAAAGCCAAACCAAAACTTAAAATAGTCATACCAAATGAAAGGAGGAGTCCTTTCCAATTAAACATAGGGGGTTTTTCATAATGTCCATTTGTAAAACTACCACAGCCAAGCCAAAAATGAAATCCCCATACAATAATAAACGCAACAATAAGTTTAATAATCATTTTAAAACTTCCATAATAATTGTAATCGCATTTTTCAGAAAACTGAAAGCAAACAAACCGCCAAAAAGGATTTCAAAAACTCCAACCAAAATGAAAGGAGTATCTTTTTTCTCCATCGTTTTAATTCCCATGTAGGAAGCGAGAACAGCCATGTAGAAATTTATTAGCATTGCCAAAAATCTTACAATATCAAGAAACATTACTCTTTCTCCTTTCTCGGCTTCATCAGCGTCAGCCGATACGTGTTTCCCTTGTAAGTGAATTCAATTTCACGTTCTATATTTTTCACGAGAATCTCTTCAATACCATCCACGTACCCATTCATAAGGCAATCAACGAAAACCGCAATCAGAAAGCGCTTTTCTTCATCAGGCTTGCGCTCACGCTTACGAGGGGTGGTTTCCTTTTTGCGGTCAGCCTGTGTCATTTCCTTTACTGCTTTCTTTTGGTCGGCGGTAAGTTCCACAGAAACATCGTTTTCATCATCAAGGAAAAGCTGTTCTGCTTCTTCATAGGAAATGTGAAGTTTATCCATGTAATTTTTAATCGTCTGTTCTTTCGTCATTTCTTTTTCCTCTCTTTCTCTTGGTAAAACCATTATAGCACAAACGGATGTAAAAGTCAAGGGGTTTAGATTGTTAAATTTTTGACAAACCGCCCGGGCTGAGAAAGCCCTTATGCGGTAAGGGCTTTCAGCGTGTCAATCATCTCACTTGCGTGGTGGGCAACTCCCGTCCACTTCTCAAGGTGTCTTGCCTCGTCATCAAAGAGCATATCATCTCCGCTGTTCACATCGTTCTTCACGAACGTGTAGGGGACAAACCGCATCTCGTCAAAGTGTACACTTTTCAGATGCTTGCCGAGCCAACGCTTTTTTGCGTTGATGACCTTTTCGTCATACTCTTCGTTGCTCTCCTTGGACAGAGCGGAAACGATGCAAATTTCATGACCACCAATCCGCTGTGCCTTGTTCATCAGCCGAGCAAGAAGGCTCATATTCACGAGCGGTTTCGCTTCTTCATAAGGGGTCGGGTCATATGCCCGAAGCATCGGAAGCCATCCCTCAACCGCATACAGGTCAGCAAGCGTACCATCCATATCAAACCAAATCTTCATTTTCTTTTTTCCTTTCCTGCTTTCTGTATATATTTTACCATATTTTTTCCTGTTTGTCAAGTACTTTTTTTCATATTTGAGTGGCTTAGGCTACGCAAGCGTTCAGCCACTCAATCATTTTCTTGCTCTCTTTACGGCAACGGATTTTCATTGCCCCGCCGTTTTTCTCGCTCTCTCTTTCCACACGGCAGAAAGCATATACGAACTTTTTGAACTCCGCAAGGTTCATGAAGTAGGCGATGAAGTTCTGTGCCACATATACGAACTCATTGCTATGAGTGTTGTCTGCATATACGTTCCATATGCCGTCAAAAGTGGTCTCGCCCTCGCACATATTACCGCTCATGAGTGTAAAGGCAGAGGACTTGACAGAGATATGGCGGTCACCGACCACGATATCAGAGGACGTGCGGAAGTCCTTGCTGTCGTGTTTTGTCCGCTCCGCACCGACATATGCACACACGGAAAACTCTTTGTTATCGCCCTCATTACGGGACAGGGAAACAGGGTTCAGAATGGCAGAAGTCATTTTTTAGGTTCTCCTCTCTCTTGATTACGATACCATTATAGCACCTATGACCGGTTCTGTCAAGAGGTTTTTGGCTGTCATTAAAAAAAATTTTTTGTCATTGTTTTGTAACCATTTTGTCATCATTTTGTAACCTGTATAATTATGCAGTTTTTGTGTATATTTATGCATAACTCTATTCACCCAGTAGGTTAGTAGGTTTAATTCTTTACATCGCTAAAGTCTATTCACCTACTGGGTAGGTAGGTTTTAGGACATTAGCACTTTAACGTGTTAAAGCACTAATGCATTAGCGATTTAGCGCTTTAGCGTGTGAAAGAATTTTCGGCCGTTACCGGTTGTTACCGATTTGTAACCAAATTATGGGAAAATTGTAACCATTACAAATCGGTAACAATTCGGTTACAAAATGTCGCAAAGTGGTAACAGTGGAAAATTCGGCGTGCCCTGGCCGTGGGCGCGCCGACGAAATACCTTTGTACAATTTGCACAAAAACTCATGCGGTAAAATAAGTTCGTCAAAATGCACAAAAAAAATGAGGGCGATTTCTCGTCCTCAAATTTTTAAGCAGTCGCTTTCATCTTGGCTTCATAAAACCGATTGACCTGCTTCTCTTCTGATACAGTACCGTTCCAAAACTTCAACTGAAGATGCTTACCATCAAGAATGACATCTCCCGTTTCAGTACAAGGAGCACGGCGGTCAGTAGGGCGAACACCGCCAACATACTTTACAAACATACGTTCAAACCATTCTCCACGCTTGCCTGAAATCGTTTCAACTTCGCAAGCTTCTTCAAAACTTTCCTCAAACTCATGTACAGAACACAGCGTCCACATACGGGAGGCATACGCTTTAATGATTTCAAAAGCGGCAGAAGCATTCCACATACGGACACCCCACGTTTCACCCTTACTCTTGGCACGGCGTTCACAATAAGTAATAAATGGCAGAATCTCAGGTGCATTTTCAACTTCTACTGCTTTCACAAGGCCATTTTCATGGATACCAAAAACATAGGTATTAGTATATTCAACCATAGCAAGGCGGTCAAGGATAAACTTCTTCATTTCCTTATTATCTTTTCCATTCCGTTCAGCAAAAGTCATTTTCTTTATTTCCTTTCTTAATTTCTATAACTATTATACATTATCTGGAAGGGTTTGTCAATACCCAGTTTAAAAAAGTTTTGTGCCCGGGCAAAGATGGGAGGATTACCCTCCCATCACTCAAAGTCAATCAAATCCTCAAAACTGCGGATACCCTGCCGTACAAACAGGATGTCTTCCATCGTCTGAGTGCTTGTACCATTAATTGCGGTCACAAGCGAGATTTCTTTCTCAGTAGCAATACCATAATCAATCAGCAGGTCATACATGGTTTCCCAATCCATTTTAAAATTCTCCTTTTTTTTATTTTGTATCTTTATTATAGCATACTCGTTTGAAAATGTCAATAGGGCATTTTCATTTTTTAATTAGAAACAGGGTCAAACTGATGGGCATGGAGCAGAATCTCAAGCATCCTGTTATTCCATTCATTTTCTTCAAGCCTTTCGCAGAAGTCACAAAACTGAACAACTGCGGGATGCTCATAACCATAAAGGGCAATCATTGCCTCAATCATTTCTTTTCTTTTATTACTCATTATTCTTTCTCCTTTATGCCGCCCAACGAACTTTACGAGTCTTTTTATCAAATACTACCCAAATAGAGGAATGTGCTCCGTATACATTCATTTCTTTCACCCACGAATCAGTTGAGTAATAAGTGGTAATCTGACGAGCAGGGCAACGAGTATAAGCAAGAACCATTGCTTTCGCTTCTGTATAAGACTTCCCAACTAATGACTTTTTAAAATTGTTGCCATAACGATTATTGTTCTCTTCAATAGGGAACTCTTCATATTTAGTAATAGTGTGTTCAAACATTTTTTCTTTCTCCTTTATCTTTCCCTTTTGGTATCTTAATTATAGCATATACTGGATGGTCTGTCAAGCACATTTTTTATAAAAATCGTAATTTTCATTAAAAGTGTACTGGTAGGCAAAACCGAACTTTACAAAGATATGAACCATAGCAGGGTTGTCATTCCAAGGGGTAGCACCAAGAGTGCCGAGGTTCATAGAAACGATATGGGCAACTAGTGCACTCATAACTCCCTTGCCCTTGCTCTTTTTGGAATACACACAGCCACGCATAATTGCGGTGTACTCTCTATGCGGTTTATAGACGAAAGCAAGAGAGCCAAGGATTTTATCATTGTCATCAACGGCAATAAGCAGGCGATGAGCGGCGATATCTGCCTTTACATCAGCAGGAGTATTATAATCCATATGTTTGTTCTGAATGGCACGGATGATGGACAGCTGGTCATTTTTTGTTGCATATCTGATTTCCATTTTGTTTCTCTCTTTCCTTTTGGTATCTTAATTATAGCATATTGGAGCGGTGCTGTCAAGTACTTTTTCCCGGGTGAAGAGGGAGTTTTTTACTCCCTCTTACAGGTGATGGATTTTTCCATCAAGGACATAAATGATAGCTTCCATGCCGTCATATTCATCCATCTCCCAATCGGTTGCTCCATCGGGGATTTCCACGACCTCAAGCTCAGCGCAAGAGCCGTTGACTTCCTCTTCCCGTCCTTCCTCAACCATATGGATGAGGGTTTCATCATAGCGGGAACGCTCGTCATATTCAGATTCATAACCGAGTTCCTCAGCGAGGTCCTCATTGATGGAGTAATCACCATAGCACTTATTAACAAGCAATTTCATTTTTTTTGTTCTCCTTTTCAATTTCTGCATTAATTATAAACCCTACTGGAATATTTGTCAAGCATTTTTTGCAAATTTGCCTTTGTGCAATTTGCACAAATTTTTGCTGACCTGTCCGCGTTATACGGACATATTTGTTACCGTTTTGTAACTTTATGGGAATTACTGGTTCGCAGTCGTTAGGGTTACAATTTAGTAACAAAAGTTGCAAAATGGTAACAGTGGCAAATTCCGGCCGCGACGTCCCACCGCGGCCGGACAAATGGGCTTTGTGCAATTTGCACAAAGGCGCATAAGTATACAGGCGGGGTGCATACTTATGCGCTGGGGTCGGGGTTTGTGCATTTTACACAAGGGCCTGGCCGATTACTCGGTCGCAGGCCCGTAGGTGGCTTTATCCCACACAGGGGCGAGGCGGTAACAGAACCCCTCGGCGGTGTCCACCGTGGTTTCGCCGTTGTCCCACGGGAAGCCGAAGGACTCAAGCTTGCCACCCGTGAGGAAGTTGCAGGAAATGTCGCCTTCCTCATACCACGGGAAGAGAAGTTGCCACCCATCATGGCAAGCCTTGAGCTGAGCGGTGAAACCGTGCTCGGCGAGTGTGTTCAGCAGATTGACGATAGCAGTGAAGTAGTTGTTCATTTTTTTATCTCCTTTTCTTTTGTTCCTTACATTAAGGATTATACACCCTAACTATAAATTCTGTCAAGCATTTTACGCAAATTTACCTTTGTGCAAAATGACGAAAATTTTCACTTTCACACTTTAACGAATTAAAGTATCTCGGAAAGTAGTTAATATTTTTTTCTTTACCACTTTAAATCGCTAAAGTTTTTGGGAAAATACCAGTAATTTCCAGAAGTGACAAAATGGTAACAAAAATGTCGCAAAGCTGTAACAACTCAAATTCCGCCCGGGTGCGCCAGTGCGCGGGCGGTTGAATAATTATGCATTGGCGTGTATAATTATGCATAACGCATGAATATTCATTTTGGCTGTATAATTATACACGCCAATGCATAATTAAAACCCCCATCGGCCCTTCCGTTGGCTATTGCCCTTGGCGCTCGTAAGGGGGTTTATAAAGAAAAGGAGGTCTATTTTAGAAAGGAGGTGAGAGATTTTAGTTCCTTCAGACTCACGCACCCCACGGCGTTAGGGGCTCGTACTCTCTTGAGTTGTATCCTCGCCGCTCTTTTACCTCGTTGCCCCGTCTTACATCGCTCTCGTGGGCTTCGGTTTCTTACCGTTGCGGGCTTCACCTTTCGGCGGGCTGAACGCTGGCTCTGACCGAGGGGTTTTTACGGGTTTTCCTTCCCTCATCTTGATTACATTATAGCACTTTTGGCTCGTGCTGTCAAGACTTTTTTTGAATTTTTTTGAGATTTTTTTGGCTTACTCGTCAACCTCAGCGAACTCCATGTAATCATGGTCGCAGTAGCCATAGATAGAGGCGATCTCAGCCTCAATCTCGGTGAAGGCTTCCTCAGCCTCAGCCTCGGTAGCGAAGGGGCGGCTCTCATAGCCTTTATAGAAATACATGAACATTATTCAGAACTCCTTTCTTGTTCTCTGTGATTATAGTATAGCCGATAGGCGGTTATTTGTCAAGCATTTTTTTTTGTTTCTTTGCGGTTTCTGTTCCCAAGCACCGCTCGCTCGGAGTCTTGCTCAGTGCAGGATGCTGACCACCTTGCCGAAGTCATCAGTCTTGATACTGATGACCTCTTCCCACAGGTCGTTCCGCTCAATAAAGCGGAGAGCCTCGGTGTAGAACATCCCGACAGCCTTATCACTGCGGTACATTCGTTTTTTCTCCTTTCCTTTAGGATGGCTTTATTATAACAGTAAATGCCCGGTCTGTCAATACCTTTTTTCAAAAAAGTTGCACAATTTGGGAATTTGAAATTTGTGCAATTTTTTGCACATTTTCCTCTTGACTTTTGCAGGGCGGTGTGGTATAATTTTTTCGCCCGTTGGCGGTTGCCCGGGCGCATAAAAAAAACTGCGGTTTAAAGTAAACCGCAGAATTTAGCCACAAGGGGCATTGCCCAAAGCATACACACAAAAATAATGCTTCTCCACTGAAATTTAAACTGCCCTTTCTCATTGGTATCATTCACATGAAAACCCGCCCAAAGACCGCAAGCAACCCATAAGAGGGCATAAAGACCAAATAGCGTTTTCATTTTTCTTTCTCCTTTTTCTATTGGTATTATACTATATTTGGGGAGAGAGTCAAGTATTTTTTTCAAATACTTGGCTCATTCTTTTATACCGAGCAGACCTTTCTTCTGACTCTCTGATAACAAGGGTATCATTGTTAAAAATTTCGTATACACAGGAGGGGAACTCTTTCAGACCCTGACTCCAAATGCACACAAAGAAACATACCACCATAATGATAGGCAGAACAGCGAGTCTATACCCCAATTTAACTCTCACAGTCATTTTGAACTTGTCTACTTCATCATAGGACAAATCCCAATCACCCATCCATGTAAGATTGATTTTCTTTGCATCCTGAATGAATGCTCCCTCTTTCGCAGTAATTTTCATTTTTTCTTTCTCCTTTTCTTTTTTATGTCTATACTATACCATACTTATAGATAAATGTCAAGCATTTTTTTTACCATTTATCGGAAGGCTTTTCGTTGTCTTCAATCAAACGGTAAACTACATAAACGCAGAAGTCAGCAAACTCCTCACAGCAGATTTTACCCTGTTCAAACAACTTTACTTTTTCATAATACTTTTCCGCAATCGTCATTTTATTCTTCCTTTCTTTTGGAGTAAAGGGGAGGTTTCCCTTCCCCTTACTTTTTGTACCCCATCTCAGTTTCAAGGTGTTCAATCCCTTTGAGGCAATCAAGAGAAATGCACCAAATCTCTTCAATTGCGTCAAAGATGTATTCCCTGTCCTCGTTATCATTGTAGTGGTTTACAATGTTTCTACCGAGGTCATAGAGTTCTTTAGCTTTGGCATAGAACTCAGCAATCATTTTTTCGTTATCCATTTTTTTATCTCCTTTTCTCTTTGTGATTAAAGTATAACACAATACTTTTCAGATGTCAACACTTTTTTTAAAAAAAGAGAAAGATTTTACTCTTTCTCTTCAAACTCTTTCTGACATTCAGCTATTCCTATTTTAAGAGAGGCAATCATAGACTGATAATGATTAATCATCTCTTCATAATCTTTAATATTTTTTTCCATAGATTTAATATTACAAAGAAGAGAGTATTTTTCACTGCTCATTCCGTGCTTCTCACGGCAAAGGAGGTCATCAATCTCTTCCCATCTCTCACGGAGAGCGTCCATAGTTTCCTCATTGGTATAATAACCATTGTCAACGAGAAACTGTTCACGGTCTGCCTCTTCTTTTTCCTTCATCTCCGCTCTGTACTCAAAATGATAAGGACGGAAATGAGGGTCAACATCTTCATCCCACACTTTTTCTGCGTACATACCTTCCATGTCATAATAGGTTCTATTCAACTCCCTATTAATCTGCTGAAGACGACGGATTTCTGCCTTAATATTTCTTCTTTCAATAACCAACGGATTAGTCATTTTTTTAAATCTCCTTTTCTTTTTGTGATTACATCATACCACATTCCGGGCGGTTTGTCAATACTTTTTTGAAAAATTTTTTTGTTATTATTTTGTAATATTTAAAGGCAGACTCTCCCCTCCTCTCCCCGGGTGGGGCGTCCCTCCGCCTGTGATTATAGTATAGCATCACCCGGGCGATTTGTCAAGCACCTTTTTAAAAAAATAAAGGACTTTTTTCAAGTCCTTTATTACACATTATCTTTTTAATTATGTCAAGGGGTTTAACACACTTTTTTTCGGCGGATTTTGACGGCTTCTAAAAAGTTCGTGGTTTGGGTAGCGACCCCACGGGGATTGAACCCGTTCCCTCATTGGCAGCCGAGGTTCCCTTTCTCTCCCCTTGACTATTATTATTATACTACGCTCTTAGTAAAATGTCAAGCACTTGTGCGGGAAAACATTGTTAAATATTTAACAAACATTTCCCCCAAAAAATTCCAAAACCAATTTTGATTCGGAGGTGCGGGTGTGTGGCGTGTGGGCGGGCGAACGTACTTTAGCGATTTAAAGTGACAAAGTCTCTGCGAAAATTTTAACCCCGCCCTTTACATTGACGGCTCACAGCACTTTGCTTAACCCATGAGCGAGGTTAAGGTCGGTGGCTCATCTGCAAGTCGCCCATGTAAAGGGCGGGGTTTATGAGGGGCGCTTGACCGAAATTTATATAGCGCATCCGCGTTTCCCCTTGTGGGGCGTTCTTTCTTTGAACTATCCCTCATTTTTGCCTTGTCCTGCCGTCCCCCTTCCAAAGGCTTGGGGTTGCGTTCTTAGCGCTTGGTTCACATTTATATACCGCACAACAGGACTCCATGCGGTAGGGGTCTTGGGGGAGTGTCTTACCGACTCTCGTGGGTCAGCCCGTTGCTCTCGGGTTGCGCTCCCCTCGCCCTTTTGTATCTTGATTATAGCACACTTTTGGTGGCTTGTCAAGCATTTTTTTTTGGAGGTTTCCCTCTGGGACTTAGTCCCAGAGGTGCCCGCCAGAGGCGAGGTAATCCTCGTCCATTTGGGCTTTCTCCTCCTCCTCACGGAGGTAGGACTCCATGGCCTCCCACTCGGCCTCGTGGACTTCAAAGTAATCTCTAAACATTGGCGGGTCTCCTTTCTTGGTTTTGTCGGTTTTCCTTCCCTTTGATGGTTTAAGTATAGCACAGGTTGCCCGGGCTGTCAACACTTTTTTTCAAAAAAAACGAAAAAAATTATACAACAGCAGATAGCAGAATGCACAAATTGTGAGTATTGGGAAAATGATTTTTTGTGCAAAATTTTTCAAAAAAAAGTCTTGACATTCTGCTATCGGGTGTGGTATAATTTTCGGGGTGCCATGGGCACTACGGGTTATAGGGCATAAAAAAAGAAACCGCCTTTAGGCGGCTTCTTCATTCACTTTGTATTTTTCCATTTTCTTTGCGGTCAGACCGCTGAAATCAAGAAAGTACACAGTAGCCTTTTTCAGAGAGGGGAAACGCTGATAAACTTCATCGTCCATCAGAACCTCATACCTCACTCCGTTGCTATCGCACACGCTCCGCAGTTCCATGTCCTCGGTCTTGTACAGGCTCTTTTTCACTGCCGTATAACCGTTGCTCTTATACGTTCCAAGACCTTTCACAGTGCTACGGCTATCCTCAAAATCGTGGTTCTCGCTCTCGCTCACAAAAGTATCCATGTAGTTGAAATTCATTTTTTAAATCTCCTTTTCTTTTTGTGCCTTAATAATATCACAACTTGTTTTGTTTGTCAAGCATTATTTTTAATTTCTTTGGAAAAATTCTGCTTGATAATGGCTCTCGCCTGCTTGTTGCTCATGTCGCGACGGGCATAGCCTTTTTTGCCCCGCACCTGCTGATAAACATCTTTCATCTCTTGGTTTTCCTTTCCTTTATCGTATGCCTAATTATACACCCAAACCGCCCGGGCTGTCAAGCATTTTTAGGAAAATTGTTTGACAAGTTTTTAACAATCTTTTGCTCCAATTTTTCTTCAGCACTTTAAATCGCTAAAGTTTGGGTGTCCCTCGGCTTTCACGATTTAAATCGCTAAAGTGAACAAACCAAAAGAGAAAGAGCGGTTAAACCGCTCTTTACCAATCTACATAAGAGGGTCAGACCGCAACCTTCTTGAAAGCCTTGCGGTCATAGGACCCCTTGCCCTTTTTGGAGGGCACCCGCCCCGCCTTGCGACGGAATGCGAGGTAGGCTTGGAGTTCCTCACCCGTTTTCTTCATCATACGCTTGTCAAAGTTTTCCATGTTTTTTCTCCTTTTCTCTTGATGATTAAAGTATAACATAAGCGCCCGGGAATGTCAAGCATTTTTTGAAAAAAGTTCGTTATTTTTTTAACAAGCATAGATAAGAAGAAAAGGGGATTATTAATAATCCCCTTCAAGCAGTTCATTCAGTTCCTTTTTCAGTTTGGCAATCTCGGTTTTGAGTTTCTCAATGCGGTCAGCCTCTCCAACCTTGCGAACCTCAATCCATGCCTTACCCCATCCGTGGTGTTTAGCCTTAAACTCTTCATAGGCTTTGGTAGCCTCTTCAAGAGTTCCATACACTTTACGGCTCACATCTCTATCAAGGCAACCATAGTCATCAGTAAAGCCATACACAAAAACAATCTCACCGCCGTTGGCAATCAGTGCTTTGGCTTCATTTGCCTCAGCTTCATACTTAGCAAGTTTTGCGGAATACCGCTCTTTTGCTTCCTGTGCCTCACGGATTTCCTTATCAGCTTTCTTCAGACCACTTTCAGACTTTTTGCGAGCTTTGGAGGCAATCGCACGGGCAAGGTCTTCTTCCTCACTTGCGACAAACCGCTTAAAAGTCTGAATGCCTTCAATGTCAATTTTCTTTTTCATCTCTTGGTATCTCCTTTTCTTTTTTCTGTCATTATAATAGCACATTTATAAATGGATGTCAATACTTTTTTTATAAAAGTATTGAACTTTCTTCAATGTGATACTTATCCCCGCCAAAGATAGGATTATCTTTCAAATTATCCATAATTTCTTTAGCTTGTTTTTTAGTGGTCACCCATGCGCTAACAAAAGGACCAGTTTCTCCAACAACTCTATAAATAATATAGTATTTCATTTCTTTAATCTCCTTTTCTTTTTGTAGCTACATTATACCACATCCCGGGCAACTTGTCAAGCATTTTTGGGAAAAAAGTTTGTGAAATTTTTAACAATCTCACCCACTCCAAATTCTTCAACGATTTAGCGTACTAAAGTTTGGTATGGTTTCGGCTTTTACGATTTAAATCGCTAAAGTGTCAAAAGCAAAAAAGAAAAAGAGGTTGAATTACTCAACCTCAATCACTTTGTAGTAGTCCCAAAATCCGCACTCGTTGGTGGGGTCTCCCAAATCATACATCTCAATGCCCTCTTCAAGTGCCTCAAGGTACCCCGTCATGCTGTAATCAAATACGTTCCCGCACTCAATGTTTTGAATAAGTTTCATTTTTTTAATCTCCTTTTCTCTTTGTGTCTATACTATACCATACTTTTGGATTGTTGTCAAGCATTTTTTTAAAAAAGAGGAAGATTTTTTAATCTTCCTCTTCATCATCTTCAAAGTAATCTTCAAAGCTTCTCTGTCCTGTCAAGTAAAACAGGATTCTTTTCATTGTCTCTTCATTGCATCCGCCAATAGCACAGGCAATTTCTAGGGTTTCAGTGCTTACTCCAAAGCACTCATGCAGGATGTCATACATTTCTTCCCATTCCATTTTTTAAATCTCCTTTGTTTTATTTTCTGTATTTATTATAGCAAAAATGCTTGCATTTGTCAAGCATTTTTTTCGTTAATTTTTTAACAAAGTCAGGCAATAAAAAAAGAGGGATTATCCCTCTTTTGTGTCAAAAGTCCAAATGACTTCACCCGTTTCGGTGTCGCTCAGTTCGCCCGCCGTACAACTTGGCGTATCTGCGTACTGATTCCAAAACTCCATTGCCTCGTCAAACGTATCAAACTTTTCATCAACTGCACCATGCAAGGCATCTTCAAAAACTACTTCGTACATTATAAGCACTTCCTTTTTCTTTTGATGTTTGTATTATAGCACAAATAAAAAAGCCTGTCAATAAGTTTTAGGAAAAAAGTTCGTTAAATTATTGACAAGCCTTTCGCCAAAAAATACTTCAACACTTTAAATCGTGAAAGTTTGACGACCCCACGGTTGGGGCGGTCGTTGCGCTTTTACCACTCTGCGGGAGATTTACCGCAAAACTCATGGAGAACGCATGCTTGGCAATTGTCGCACTAAGCGCAAATTTTCGCCAAAAGCAATAAAGCCTTCACGATAAGCAAGTCCATACTTTTCGGCCTCCTTTTTCTCTTTTATCTATTACTATTATAGTAAATTTTTTTAAAAAAATCAAGTAGCCGTTTTTTAAGCGGCTACTTTTTCTTTCCAATAGGAAGTATTATTATTGTAGTTGAGGGTCAGCCAAAGGGATTCCGGCATTTTCTTCTGTCCATAGGCTGTGCGGTAAATGGCTACTGCTCTGCTAATACTGGCAATCCATGCGGTCAAAATCATGTTTTCATTATCTCTTACCACGATAACTCCGGTATCTGTGAGGGTGATTGTTGTGTTGGTGTTTTTGATGTTTTCAATCTCGGCTACAGGCTTGCCCCATCCAACAGTTTTTTCAATCACAGCAATGCGGTCTTTCCTGTCAATGATAAGGTGGGCACTCATTCTTGTTAGGTCTATCGGTGTCATTGTTTTATCTCCTTTCCCTTTTCTGATTATAGTATAGCACTGCCCGGGCACATTGTCAAGCACTATTTTCAAAAAAGTTTGTGAAATTTTTAACAAGCACAGGAAAAGGAAAAGGCGGTCATGCGACCGCCATTGCCTTCAGTTCCGCTTCACGTTTCGCCTTCTCTTCAGCTTCTTTGTCCACAATCTCTTTCAGCCGATAGGCAAGCACATGGAAATTAAAATCACTCAGCAGGCAGTTAAGCCTAAATCCGTTCATACAAGCGTTGAACTCCTCTGCGGTTTCTCTATCCGCATACTTTACGTAAAACAGTTTATTGCTCATTTTTTCTTTCTCCTTTTTCTTTCTTTATTGTAATTACATTGTATCACAGATTGTTGCGACTGTCAAGAGTTTTTTTCAAATTAGTTTGTTAAATTTTTAACAATTCTTTAGTGATTTAAATCGCTAAAGTAAGCAAGGGAAAAAAGAAAGAGCGGATTTGCTCCGCTCTTTTTAGAAGATTTTGTAATCTTCGGGTTTTACTCTATCCGCATTAAGGAAGATGTAGCCATTCACAAACACTTCGTGGCGGATGTTGTCATCATGTTCAATCACAATTCGTTCAATGTAGGTGTGCAGTTCGGTTGCTTTGGCTTTTGCTTTCTGCCATCCCTCGCCCCACGGCGTGGTATCAGAAAATTCGTTTCCGCTTACTTCATACAGAAAAATCTTACCCATTTTTTTATCTCCTTTTCTCTTTCTGTTTAAAGTATAGCACAACCCTTTTAAGATGTCAACACTTTTTTTAAAAAAGTTTGTTAGATTTTTAACAATCTCGCTCCAGCGTTTTCGCTCGGATTGAGCAAGAAACCGCAGTCTCTCCAAAAGAAAAAGAAGAGCGGTTCTGCTCTTCTTATCTCCAATTAATTCTATTGTAAGTGTTAACGCTGTTATACTTTTTCTCTTCTCTTGGTTTTGCGTTTTTCGCAATCATCAGAACCACAACCACAACCACCAAAGTTAAAACCATCCATGCTACTACGCTATCCATTTTTTTATCTCCTTTCCTTTTCTGATTATAGGATAACATAATTCTGCCATTATGTCAACGACTTTCTTTTGTAACTTTTTGGGATGCTGGCTTGTTAAAAATTTAACAATCTCGCTTGCTCAAAATTCTTCAACACTTTAAATGGCTAAAGTTTGGGATGGTTTCGGCTTGGGCGGTGGT
>Ga0265298_10004144_pt1 | contig 18659 bp, 17 predicted proteins | sample AusTroGonzalo_MG_3_FD_193486 | JGI IMG/M metagenome (GOLD analysis project Ga0265298, IMG submission 193486) | Bovine rumen microbial communities from tropical cattle in Woodstock, Queensland, Australia - Gonzalo_01 | ecosystem: Host-associated > Mammals > Digestive system > Stomach > Rumen ... | reverse complement strand
CGATGGCCACGACGATCACGTCGCAGTCAATGACATACTCCGAACCCGCCACCGGGACAGGACGACGACGACCGGAAGCATCCGGCTCGCCCAGTTCCATCTTCTGGCACTTGAGGCCGCGCACCCAGTTGTTTTCATCGCCCACGACTTCCAGCGGGGCTGTCAGCATTTCAAAACGGATCCCTTCCGCCTCGGCGTGATGGACTTCCTCCACACGGGCCGGCATTTCCGCCTTGCCGCGGCGATAGATGATGATCGCTTCTTCCGCGCCCAGACGTTTGGCCGTGCGCACCGCGTCCATAGCGACATTGCCGCCGCCCACAACGCACACGCGCTTGCCCTTGATGATCGGGGTGTCGCATTCCGGGAACTTGTACGCGCCCATCAGGTTCACACGGGTCAGATATTCATTGGCCGAATAAACGCCCTTCAGGCTCTCGCCCGGCACGTTCATAAAGACCGGCAGTCCGGCACCGTTGGAAATAAAGACCGCGTTGAACTTCTGGCGCAGTTCGTCCAGCGTCCAGGTACGCCCCACGATGGAGTCCGTCTCAATCTTGACGCCGGCACGGGTCAAGCGATCGACCTCCGCCTGCACGATCTTCTTGGGCAGACGGAATTCGGGGATGCCGTACACCAGCACGCCGCCGGCTTTCTGCAAAGCCTCGAACACAGTCACATCATAGCCTTTACGAGCCAGCTCGCCCGCGGCTGTCAATCCGGCAGGACCCGCGCCCACCACGGCGACACTCTTGCCGGTGGTCGGGGCTTTTTCCATATCCTTCTTCAGGTTCTCACGGGACCAGTCCGCCACAAAGCGTTCCAGATAACCGATCGCGACCGGTTTGCCCTTCTTGCCGCGGATGCAGTGACATTCGCACTGGGTCTCCTGCGGACAAACACGGCCGGTCACCGCCGGCAGGGCATTATCCAGCGCCAGCGATTCAGCCGCCGCCGCGAAATCCCCTTCCATCACATGACCGATGAAACGGGGGATATTGACACTGACCGGGCAGCCTTCCATGCAGGAGGGCTTTTTGCATTCCAGACAGCGCTGGGACTCTTTCAGAGCGGTTTCCAGAGCCAGTCCCTTGTTGACTTCATTAAAATTCTTGGCACGTTCCAGCGGATCCTGTTCGACCATGACGCAGCGTTCGATAGCCATGCGATCCTTTACAGCCGGTTTTGTTATGCTCATATTATAAAATCTCCTTCGACAAATGGGTTATTGGTTGCACTGACATTTGTGCTGGAACAGTTCCAGCGCGTTCTTTTCTTCGGGTTTATACATTCCCAGACGATCCCACAGGTTGTCAAAATCCACCTGATGACCGTCAAACTCCGGACCGTCCACACAGGCGAACTTCACCTGATCGCCGACCGTCACACGGCAGCCGCCGCACATACCGGTCCCGTCCACCATGATCGGGTTCAGCGATACGACCGTATGGACTCCATACGGCTTGGTCAGATTGGCCATGGCGCGCATCATCGGCACCGGGCCTACCGCGTAAACCACATTGACGCCGCCGGCTTCCAGCTGTTCCTTAACGGCATCTGTCACAAAACCTTTTCTTCCATAGCTGCCGTCATCGGTGCAGACGACCACCTGTCCGTAGCGTTTCAGCTCCGCCTCGAAGAAGACCCACGGCTTGGAGCGGCCGCCAATGACAGAAACCACATTGACTCCCTTGGCATGAAGCGCCTGCGCGATCGGATGCACCACACCGGTACCCACACCGCCGCCCACGCAGACAGCCTTGGCGCCGGCTTCGGCCAGCTCGGTCGGTCTGCCCAGCGGACCGGAGATATCCCGGATGAACTCACCGGGTTTCAGCTCCACCAACTGGCGTGTGGATTTGCCAATGGCCTGGATCACCAGCGTGATCCATCCTTCAGTGGGACTGGCATCCGCCACCGTCAGCGGGATGCGTTCGCTGTTCTCATCTCTGCATACGATGACAAACTGTCCCGCGCGGCGTACCTGCGCAATGCGGGGCGCCATTACGTCCAAACGCCACACATTGGGACTCAACTGTGTATTTGCTATGACTTTAAACATTATAATCGCTCAACTATTTTTCTGAGGGGGAATCTGTCCCCCGGCACTCTGTTTTAAGACAGGCTTTTCCCAAAGACAATCAAAAAGATAGATTATCCCAGGGAAGAAGCTATTTTTTTACAAGCTCTTCGGCGGTCGTCACACGCTTCTGGATCCGTTCCATCACCGCACGGCCGCGGTTGATGGCGTTTTTCTTGGTCTGGGTCCTGAATCGTTTCAGCACGACCGTGACCGCTCCCATCGGATCGCCGTTCTGATCCAGCAGCGGCATGGAGATCGTCCAGGATTTACGGGTCTCTCCCGTATATAAAGCATTGTCGCGGATGCACCCTTTAGCGCCTTCGGTGATCGGTTTGCCGATGTCCTCCGGGTTCTTGGCGGCCACCACGACATATTCCTCACTGCCCTCCGGCTTGGCATACAGCTTCAGATCCTCCAGCTTGTCAAAGCGTTTCAGGGCTTCGCGCACAGCCACTTCGGCCATCATCTCGCGCGGGGTGAAATCTACGTGGATATCCCGGAAGTAGCTGACCGAGTCCGACTTTGTCCATAAAGCGATAAGACCTTTGTTGTAAGAAAGATCGGTCAATTCCGGAATGATGATGGTCTCGTCCAGCGAGCAACGGATCTTATTGCCGCGACATTCCACCTTCAGATCGTGCCATTCATTGGATGAGATCGTGGCCGAAACGCCGATCGAGGGCATACGCACTCCGTCCACGTACTTGAAAAAGCGGAACGTATCCCCTTTGGCACTGGCGCGGACAACATAGTAATTTTTCTCATCTTGGATGCGGAAGGCCAGACCGGCCATCTGCTCCATCTCGCCATCCACCATCTTGATCTTCAGGGTAGCGGTAAAATCGCCAAAGACCTCGTTTTCATAGACCAGCATGGGGAAACATTCATCCACCTTAGCCCCGGCCGTCTGCGCGATAACCGGCTGCTTGCTGTTGGACTTGGCATCCGGGGTCACCGCCGGAAAGAACGAAGGTGCGTCATCCATAACGACTTTCCATCCGCCCGGTTTGCCGGCATCTTTCCCGGCCGCCTTCGCCGTAAATCCCTCCGGCAATATGTAAGCGTTTGTCAGAGAAGAATTGGAGAAGTTCACCTGGAACTCTGCCGCTTCACCTGTGGAAACCACGGCCGCGGTCAGCAGACATCCTAATAAAGCGGTGAAAAACTTTGTCATTTTGAATGATGCGGTCACTTTTCAAAAACTATTTCACTTCGATCTTGCGGTAAACCTCCGCGCTGCTTTTGGGGAATTTCGGGAAATCCAGCCCCTGCGGCTCGCGCTCTATGTACTTATACAGTTCGGTCGTCTTATTCTGAGTCATGCCGCCCGTCTGCAGGAAGAACCGTTGATCCTTCACTCCGGCATCTATATTCACCGATGTATTGTTATCCGCGGTGAACCGCGCCTTGGTCAGACCGTACCAGTGGCCGTCCTTGTCCATGACCCAGCCGTTGCCGTAATTGGCGCGGCGTATCAACTTGGCCGAAGTCCCGTTGCGCAGAAAATCCTCGATAAAGGAATAAAATCCGTTCAGATACTTGCCCCCGGTGATCGTGGAGAACGTCACCAGCTTTTTCCAGGCTTTATCCTCCGGCTTATAGAACCAGCCCGTGTACTCGGTGCGCTTGCCGTTGACGATGGCGCTCACACAGAAGCGGTAGGTTTCCCCCACTTTCCAGTCATAATCCAGGAAAGACTGTCCGCCGGTGCCTTCATTGCCGAAACGTGCCACACGCACATCATCGGCCTTATAGAGCAGCTTCACACGCTGTTCCTCTTTCACCGAATCGGGATCATCCTGCTGACCCGGATCCCACACACTGAACAGGATCACCTTCTTGCCATCGTACAGCTCCTGGATGCCGAAGTATCCCATACTGAACCCGTTGACCATGAAATAAGTGCCCGGCTCGGACTTCTCCACCGTCACCTCATTATAAAACGCGATCGAATCCGGCGCGGGATAAAACAAATGCACACTGCGGCAGGCTTTGACTTCCGGCGACTCATCCGCCTGGACGACCGCCACGGCATACAGCGACACACACAAGGCCGCTGCTATCGAAAATACTTTTTTCATCATAATATTCAGCAATTAAAATTTTTGCGCCAGTTTTTCCAGTGTGGAGGTCGTGGACAGACCCGGCACGCCCGGCGGCAGCACGATGCGGATCCCGGCGCTTTCCATAAAACGGCGTTCCTCCTGCACGATCGTCTCCAGGGTATAATCCCCGCCTTTAACGTACACATCCGGCATCACTTCCTGCAGAAAACCCATCGCGCCGATCCCCTCAAAAATACAGACCGCGTCCACCGATTCCAGCGCCGCCAGTACCCGTGCCCGGTTCTCCTGGGTATTCACGGGACGGCCCGGCCCTTTGATGGCACGGACAGAAGCATCGCTGTCCACACCCACCAGAAGCAGATCAGCCTCCTTCCGGGCATTCTCCAGATAGACAACGTGACCCGCGTGCAGGATATCGAAACAGCCGTTCGTCACGGCCAGCTTCAGCCCGCGCTCGCGAACTCCTTCACGCCAAGCCTTTAATCCGGCCCAAGGGATGATTTTTTCCGCGCTCCCCACAAGCCCATTTTACCCTTTGCCCCTTCCCTTTGCAAGATTTCTGGAAACTGCTCATCAAAGGTATCTAAAAAAATCTCCTCTTTTGAGAGGAGATTTTACTCTATACTACACTCTTTGTTCTTTTAATTAAAAATTTCCTCACAGTCAAACAATTCCTGCACAATCTTAAAAAATCGACTGATGTGGTATCCATCAGCAGCGGCGTGATTGATACTTACCGTCAACGGCATACTTTTCCTGCCGCCATCATCTGTCATTTTGCCCCAAATAATTGTCGGCGCAACAAGTTGCATATAGACAGCCTCTCCAATTGGCTGAATATGAAAACTAGTAAAGTCCAGATCCGCTTCACAAGAGGTGGGTAATATGTTCTGTGGGATATCCGTTACAATGTGTCCTTTAACGTTTTTATATCGATCAATATCAGAAACGATAATCTGATAAAGAGTTTTTATATCGTCATCATAGGGAGAGCAAATAGACGAGAAGGTTTTGTCATCATCATGAAAAATTGAGTAAACTGGAGAAATAAAGTTCCAGATACCTGGCCCGTTTTCAGGAGAAATGACCATGCGAAATTCCGGAATCTGATTAGCTGCATGGGCAACAGCCGCCACCGTTGCAGGGAAGAGACGGTATTCTGATTTCTTGCATAAAGTGTAAAAACGATCCATATCAAGCCGTTTTGTGGCATGAATCAAACACTTGGAATAGGATGTAAAGGATTGAAAATGTGTCTTTCTTGCCCAAGTACTAACATCTATCCAGGTAATTTCAGGTTTATTCATAATTTTAGCGCATTTGCATTCCATAAAAATGGGAAAATTCCCCTCACATTGTTTCAAAAATTTAACATCACCGCAAAACATTTTTGGTTCTTCGCTAATTTGAGTGGAATGAGAGAGAAAAAGCAGGGAGATGAAGCTTGACAAAAGGAAGTAGAACATAGTGGTGAGGTAGGAAATGGATCTAAAGCTTCAGTCCGCGCTCGCGAACTCCTTCACACCAAGCCTTTAATCCATCCCAAGGAATGATTTTTCAACGCTCCCCACAAGCCCATTTACCCTTTGGCCCTTCTCTTTGCAAAACTTCTGAAAATACCGCTGAGTTAAAAAGAACCACAGATACACACAGATAATATGTTGTTATTGAATAAATTATCTGTGTTTATCCGTGTCTATCCGTGGTTCTTTTTATTCCCTCCGGTGGCTCAAAATAATGTCTGGACACAAAATACATTCCAAGGTAACCTCTTCCTACTCTACGCGGCGTGCCATGAGTAACAAAAATTTCCATAAACAACAGACGGAAAATCCTGACCGTCCGCATCCGGAAAACAGCTTCTTCGGGTTGAACATCCCGAAGGCGTTCAGACCGTGGCTGATTCTGTTGATCGTCCTGCTGGCGCTGGGCGGCACCTGGTATGCCACCAGCCGTCAGAACAGTTCCAAGGCCAAACTCTTCAGTGCCAAACCTCAAAATACCACCACCGTGGTGACGGAAAACACTGCCGCTCCATCAACCGCGTCACCCGAGACCTCCGCTCCGGCCGGGAGCAGCACCGCTCAGGAGCTGGAATCGAACGTCTTTGAACCGGGCTCGGCTTCCTATTATCTGAATGAAGCGGTCATCTTCTACCGCCAGGGCAAGTATGAGAACGCCCTGAAGAATCTGATGGTTGCCCTAAACAAAACCCCGAATGACCCGGAGATCCATTTCAACTTGGGCGCGACGCTGAACAAACTGGGACGGGTGAACGATTCCATCGAAGCCTATCAGCGCGCGCTGGAGCTTTCGCCCGATTATGATGAGGCTCATAACAACCTGGGACGCATCCTGATGAACAAAGGCGAGCTGGATCTGGCCGAGACCCATTTCAAAGATGCCCTCAAGATCAATCCCCGCAATTACAATGCCCATAACAATTATGGGATCATCTTCATCCGCCGGAAGATGCCCGCGGAGGCCGAAAAACACTTTCTGGAAGCTGTCTCGATCGATTCGGATTACATCGAGGCTTATGTGAATCTGGGCTATCTTTACACCAGCGCCGACCGTATGGAACAGGCCCGCGCCGCTTTCAATAACGCCCTGCGCGTTGACCCGGATTTTCAGCCTGCCATTGAAGGACTTCAGCGGCTGGAATCTATCGGGACCACTCCGCCCATGCTCCTGAGACCGAGGGAGTGATCTTTACCAATTTTTTCTCAAATGGAATCAGATACGAAAGGTAAGTTTACCAAAGTTTACGACATCCGTTCCTCCGAAATGGGGCCGGATTACCGTCTCAAGAATGAATCAGCCGCACGCTATTTTCAGGAATGCTTTGCACAGTACTGCACTAGCAAGCATCTGGCGGCCTTCCACATCAGCAAAGACCATCTGAAGTGGATCATCACCGAAATGAACATCGAATTTCTGGATCAGATGCCCCGCTGGAGTGAAAACGTGCTGGTGGAAGTCTGGCTCTCCGAAGTCAAGCGGTACCGGCTCTATGTGGATTTCCGGCTGCTTTACCAGGACAAGGTCATCACGCGCGGCGACAGCAGCTGGTATATCCTCAACTCAGAAACGGGCCGTCCCGCCAATGTCAGCGATATCGCCTCCCGGTTTGAGCTGCTGCCCGAACTGACTCTGGGCTCCCGTCAGAAGAACTCATTCGCGCCGGAGGAAGGAAGCCCGGCGGAACCTTTCGGGGAACAGCATCACAAGGTGACCTTCTTCGACCTGGATTTCAACTACCACGTCAATAACCTCTGCTACACGGCGATCGCCTTCAATCCGCTCCCGGTGGAATTCCTGAATAAAAACATCCTCAGCTCCTACAGTGTCAAATACATCCGGGAAACTTTCCTGAACGATGAACTATACTGCCGGGTGCAGCGTCAGGGCAACACGCTCTTCCATCAGCTTTATGATAAGAAAGATGATGCCGAGGTCTGCCTGCTGAAATCAAACTGGATCCCCCGTCAGTCCGAAACCACGACATAGAACGACTGTCTCCCCGAAGGAACGATCTTCCGCGGAGAAACAGCCCCCGGCACCGAAGTCAGCGCTCCGCCGGGATGGTCTAATTCGTAAAGAGTACCCCCTGTCCAGGTCAGGATCAGCACACCGTCCTTCCACTGATAACGGAGAGTCGGCGGTTCTGCCGGTATCGGGGGAAGCTCCGCGTACCAGGCAGCCCGGAACTGGTGTTCGATTTCCTCACGCGTCAGCGCACGGTCAAAGACAGCCCACTCATCCATCTCGCCGCGAAAATTGGCCGTGATCTTTTCCAGCAGTCCGCCTGTGTCCGCTCCCAGACAAAACTCCGCCCCATCGGCTCCCGGCGCTAACGGTTTGTGGGTCATGCGGTTCGTCACCGATGTCAGAAAAGAATTCGTGCCGTCGTTCATCCAGAGTACAGCCTCATTCGGCTTCACCACAAACGCCATATACGACCAGGCACCCTCTGAGACTTTGGCCGGCAGCAGTATCTCCTCCTCACTGTCCCAGCAGTACGCCGGGTCATTGTCCTGCCAGCAATAAAGGCTGAAGCGATCCGGATCGGAAGCACTGCCGTTCGCAAAAAGCACCCGCTTGATCGGATCCCCCAGGTGATGCTTGACCGATGGCTTGACCCAGCCCGTAAAACTCCAGGAATCGCTTGCCGCCAAAACTGATCCCCAGCTCAGGGAAACATGATCCATGGAATTGGTCAGACTCAGCCCCCGGTTGTATGGCTCGAACCCGACATACCGTGGTCCTTCCGCCAAAGGTGCCGCGCCCATCAGATATTCTCCGTGGATGTCCGCGCCCCGGTCAGGAGCGCTATTCACTGCCGTCTTATTCGGGACCGGCTCATTCAACCGCCAGTAAGCCAGCGGCTTCGATTTTAAAACCTCTTTCTCATACCGGGCGCTGTTCTCCCGCAGTTCATAATGCTGTGCCACCGCAGATGCTGAAAGAACCGTGTCATAGAGAGCGACTTCATCCAAACCGCCAATCCAAGGGAAACCGCCATCGCCCCTCTCTCCCAAACCGAAGCCCATCTCTCGTGCCTTAGGATTGACCACACCTCCGAAAAATACCTGCGAATCAGCCAGTTTACCATTTACATACAACTGCATCAAAGCCCCGTCATACGTTCCTACTAAGTGAACCCATTCCCCGGCAGCGGCTTTGCCGGTGACTGCTTCGCCGACTCCGTTTTCCCCGCCGCCGATACAGAAACTCCAGCCGCCGGGCGTTCCCGGCACCGAACGGAGCATCCAGCCGCGGTATCCTTTCTCGCCGAGCGAGTAACTCCCGGCCATCGCGCGGGAGACCGATCCCCCTTCGGTACGCATCGCCCACAGCTCGATGGAAAACACCGGCCAGGGATCCAGGCGCTTCTGCCCCACGGCACGGGTACCGCCGTTTTCAAACCAGGCTCCGGCATCAGCCTGCACGGCACCCTCAATCGAGCTTCTCCGCGCGGGATAATAGATCGTGTTCGTGATATTGACACTGCCCAGCGACTTCAGAGCGTCACCGCCCGGCAGCACCGCGTCATCAAACCGGTAATACGCCGCGGGCCGCTGACGGAGAATGACCTGCTGATAAGCGCACTCCGCCGGAACCATCACAGCCAGAGCGAGAAAAACGATAAAAACAAAAAAACGAAACTTCATCATCAGGCGTTCGGGGTCAAAAACATCACATCATAGATCGGCAGATAGCGCACCTGCCCCACATCTTTTATGATCCGCTCATTGGAAAAGACATAAGCATGATCCACAGGATAATTTCTGCTCTTCACGAAATGATTCAGCGCGCTGTGGACCGAATAATCTTTGCCGGACTTCACTTCGATGGGTACCACCGACAAAGTATTATAATCATCAACGAGATAATCCACTTCCCCTTTCTGCTTGTTGTCATAATAGAACAACCGGAACCCGTGCGCCTTCAGCTCGCTGGCCGCCAGCGACTCATAGACCGCGCCCAGATTCACGCTGTTCATATCTTCCAGCACGGCCTGGATATTGTTCTGATAAAGGATGCCCGTCAGGATGCCCACATCGTTCAAGTATAACTTCAGCAAGTTTTTACTGCTGGATTCGATCAGCGGAAAAACCGGATTGGAGATCGCTTTGACATCCAGCGCGATGCCGGAGCTGATCAGATAGTCGAATTCATCCTGATAATCGGAAAAGCGTTTGCCCTTCTTGTTTTCTATATCCTGAACAACAACACGTTTCTTCTTGTTTTCCAACAGGGACGGGATCATTTCAAAGATCCTCCTGATCTTCAGACGATGCTCCCCGTCGTATTTCGCCGCGTCCAGCCCGTAGTATTCATGGATCTCACGCTGGATGGCCCGGACTTTCGCGATGTTTTTATCTTTCAGGTACGAATTGACCGCGTCAGGAAGCCCGCCCACCAGCAGATACTTCTTCAGCAAGTCCATCAAACGCAAATGGATCGCTTCATCCAGGCTCTCTCTGTCGAGAAACTTTTGCCGAAGCTCGCCCAGCGCATGATCCCCGAAACCGTTTGCCCAAAGGAACTCCTCAAAATCAAGAGGATACATCTGGATGACCTCGATGCTCCCAATCGGGATGGAAGAACTCTCCGCCAGCGTCACTCCCAACAGAGAACCGCTGGCGATATAGGTGTATTTATTATCCTGCTTGAGAAATTTCAACAGAGTGAGCAGATGCGGATATGCCTGGATCTCATCCAGAAAAATCAGTGTGTTCTTTCTATCCCGCATCTTGTCCCCGGCTTTCATGCTGAGAGCCAGATAAAAATCCTCCACCGTCCGGACATTTTTGAACAATCCGGCTCCCAGAGAATCTTCCAGCAGGTTGATCTCAACATAATTACGGAACAGCTTGCCGCCGATATCCCGGATGATGTAGGTCTTGCCTACCTGTCTGGCTCCAGAAACGATCAGCACCTTGTTGGGATCCGATTTCAAGTACTGCCGGATGCGGGATTGAATCTTTCTAAAAAGCATAAAAATACACTTTTCCTATAAAATCACACCCCAAAAACTACACTTTTCCTATAAAAAATCAATAAGAAAACTACACTTTTCCAATAAATTTTAGTGCTAAAAAATACACTTTTCCTATAAAATCGCGTGTCGAAAACTACACTTTTCCAATTTTCCAGGGTGAAGAACAAGCTATGGACGGACTTCCAATTCCTGGCTGATCTTCCTGTGTGAAAAAATCTTATGATAGACCCACGCGATCGCGCTGCCAATGAGCAGCAGTATAAAAATCGTGAGGATCGGCATCAGCATACTGGCCGCGCTGACTCCGGCCGAAACGACCATCTCCCCGGTGGAGACCAGACAGTTCCCCGTCCCGAGAGTCGTTCCGCTGACCAGGGCGCGCCCGGCCGTCTTGGCCGCGTGGATGATCGAGGCCGAACCGCCGCCGGCAATGATCGCCACCGTCCACTTCAGCATCGGCGACATATCCACAAAAACAGCCGCCGCCGCGATCGTTCCCGCCACAGCCGCCGCCGGAGCCGACAAGACATCCAGAAAATGATCCAGCACAGGGATATAGTAAGCCGCGATCTCCACCACGGTCGCGGTCGCGAACACGATCAGAGCCGCGTCCGAACCCAGCCACATCCAGCCCTCACTGAGAGTCAGATGCCCGCTGCGTTCCGCCAGAGAAATCAGCAGCATCGGAACAAATACCCGAAAACCGCAAGCCGCGCTGAGCCCCAGCCCCATGATGACACTTAATAAAATTTCCTGCATAATATCTTTATCTCCAATTTCTTATCTTAATCCCAGTTATAAAATTTAAACACACTTTTTACTTTCTTATCAGAATCAAGCTCAACTCCCCGACTCCAATAGCACTGGTCTGATTGAAAGGATTGAGTATAAAACCAGGTGTCACCTGATTTTTTCAAAGGTTCTCCCAGCAGTTCAATGACCTGTTCCTGAATAGTTCCCTCTTTTATTTTATTAAAATTCTCTTCGGAGTAACCGGAAGCGTATTTGGTATGATCCTCAAAAAAGAAATCTATATGATCAAATATATCTCTGTTGCTGTTATATTTCTCCTCATTTACCAAAACTTGAGGAATGATCACAAAAGCCATCCCCAGTAAAAAGAAAATCACGGCAATACAAGATGTAAACGAATACCGCCTCCATTTCCTCTGGATCAGTTCAACCAGGCGCTGAACACCAAACATACAGCTGTAGATCACACAGAAAAGCATCAAAGACAACAATAATACAAAACAAAGCAAAAAAAGCATTCCCATCATCATACTCTCAACTTTCTTTCTATTCTTCTTACATTGTCAAGAACAACAAGCATATTTGAATGGTTTTAAAGTCAAATGTCAAGTGCGCATTGTCTGAAAAGGCACCTCAAAAATTTTCAGGAATTCCATTTGCTATTTTTTGGAGAATGTGTTAACCTATCCGTCTTGTGTCCACTGGTGTGGACAAGAACGGCCATTGTTTGCCGTCCGGAGGATGGACGGTTGGCCACAAGAACATCAAACAAGATCCCGTTATTCCGCGGGACGGCTATTGCCCCGGTGGGCGAAAAACCGGAAACAAAGGAAAATAGATAAGATTATTATGAGTATTAATGTCGGCGTAAAAGAGCTGTTAGAGGCCGGTGTGCATTTTGGCCACCAGACCCGTCGTTGGAACCCCAAGATGAAACGCTTCATCTTTGCAGAACGCAATGGAGTCCATGTCATTGACTTAAATCAAACCCAGACCCAACTGGAGACCGCGTGCAACTTCCTGGCCAAAGTGGCCGGCAAGGGCGGCAAGATCCTGTTCGTGGGTACAAAGAAACAGGCTCAGGAAGCCATCAAGGAAGCCGCAGAGGTCACGGGCATGCCCTATGTGACCGAACGCTGGCTGGGCGGTACGCTGACAAATCTCAAGACGATCCGCCGCTCCATCGCCAAGATGACCAACATCGAAAAGATGGACGCTGACGGCACGATCGCCCAATACGTGAAGAAAGAGCAAGGCGCTCTCCGCCGTGAGGCCGAAAAGATGGCCAAGAACATGGGCGGCATCCGCAATATGACCGAGCAGCCTGACGCGATGTTCGTGATCGACATCAAACGCGAACACAACGCCGTGGCCGAAGCCCGTCGTCTGCGCATCCCCCTGATCGCCATGGTGGATACCAACTGTGATCCGGATCTGGTGGATTTCCCGATCGCCGCCAATGATGACGCGATCCGTTCCATCCGTGTGGTCCTGGGCGCTATCGTCCAGTCCGTAGGCGAAGCCCGTGCCGCTTTTGATGCCCGCTACAATAAGAAGGGCGAAGAAGCAGCCGCCGCGCCTGAAGCGGCCCCTGCCGCTCCCGCTCCTGCTGCTGAACCCGCGGCTCCCGCCGCGACGGCGGAAGATGTCGCTGCCCTGGCTCAAAGTGTTCAGGAACAGTAATCAACCCTTTAACGAAATAGAAAGAATTTAGAAGAATATGGCTGAAATTACTGCCGCAATGGTCGGCAAGCTCCGTGAAATGACCAACGCCGGTCTGATGAACTGCAAAAAGGCTCTGGCTGAGGCCGATGGTGATATGGACAAGGCCGTGGATATCCTTCGCAAGAAAGGTGCCGCGACAGCCGCCAAGCGCGCTGCCCGTGACGCAAACGAAGGTTCCATCGCTCTGGCTGTAGCCCCCGGCGGCAAGAGTGCCGTTCTGGTCGAGGTCAACTGCGAAACTCCGCTGGTTCCCAAGAACGATATGTTCCAGAAGTTCTGCGCCGAGATGGCTCAGGCTTACCTGAACAGCGAGAATCCCGATGTGGAAGCTACCCGTCAGGCCATCATCGCCAAGATCGGTGAGAATATCAAGATCGGCCGCGTGGTCCGCTGGACTGCTGCCCAGGGCGGTCTGATCAATGGCTATGTCCACCACGACACCCGCAAGGCTGTCATCGTGGAAGTCGGTGCCGAGAAGGAAGAAACCCTCGCCCGTCCGGAAGTGGCCCTGCTGGCCAAAGAGCTTTCCATCCAGTGCGTTGCGTTCCCTCCGACCGCGACCCGCCGCGAGGAAGTCCCGGCTGACATCGTGGAGCATGAAAAGACCATCGCCCGCGAGCAGATGGCCGGCAAACCTGAGAAGGTCATTGAAGGCATCATCAAGGGCAAGCTGAATAAGTTCTTCGAAGGCATCTGCCTCGTGGATCAGCTCTTCTATAAAGATCAGAGCATCAGCTGTCAGAAATACGCGGATACAGTCGGCACCCAGGTGGGCGACAAGATGACCATCCGCCGCTATGCCCGTCTGGCCGTTGGCGAAAACTAAAAGATAAACATTTTAAACGAAAATCCCCGAAGTGCTTTCGGGGATTTTTTTTGCTTTTGATCAAAACAGAGGGGAAAATCAGAGCTTCCACTTTGCGGGAACGGCCATGATCTTGCCGTTGCGCTCCTTATAGTACAGCCGGCCGTGTTTGGCCCCGTACTCATGCAGCAGCCGGGTGATCTTGACATCATAACAGCAGTACTCGGCGATCTCCAGCATCCGTCCCTCCTTGTACCATTGGAGCGCCTGGAGTCCTTCGGCCGTCTTGCCCACGCCCAAAGTCGTCGTCGCCAGGGCATCCATCCCCAGACGGTGAGGAATATACCCTTTGATCTCCTGCAGGATATCCAGCGAAGGCACCGTTGATTTCAGATCCATCGGGTAATACCCCATCAGCACGGAATAGTCGAAGTCGCAGTGATTGTACCCCACCACCAGATCGGCTCGCTGGAGCTCATGGATCAGATCCATCACATGCGCTTCATCATAAATGGAATAGCTTCCGGAAGCCGTGCTGTAGGTCACCCCCACACTCAGACCCATCCGGTCCGCGTGGTTCCAGCCGCCCACCTCGGCAGCGGAGCGCTGGGTTTCCAGGTCAAAATAGACGATGTTCTTCATTTCCAATATGATCCGGCTACTGCCACTGACGGATGCGGAAATAGTCGGCAGATCGGCCTGCCATGGCTGCCGCCGGGATAACGATCTGCGTGCCATTGATGATGGCCATGGGTTCTGTCTCCCAGTGGAGAGCGTCCGAGGAGCGTTCCACCGTCAGATTGCCCGAAACATGAGAAAGCAGCATCACAAAATTGCCCGTGTCCGTGTAATCCCAATAAACGATACGCACCGGCACCAGAGGAGTCTGCTCTTTCTGGAAAATGCCCAGACCCGATTCCGAGCGGGCCGCCACAATGAGAGAATTGTCCTCGGTGAAATAGGCGTTTCTCGTATTGCCGGCCAGCAGATATTCCTCAGCCAGCCGCGGCTGCAGAGGATTGGTGACATCCACACGCGCCGCGCCGCGGTAGTAGCTGCCCACCAGCACCTGTCCGTTCTTATATGAAAGCCCCGAACGGTAACCGTCCAAATTCAAGGTGGCCAAAGAAGTCACGGTGTTGGTCCTCAGGAGCTCTGACGGACTGCCTGTATTGGCCGGATCAGCAAAATTCACCGTCATCAGGCCGCTGTTCCCGGCACTGATGAAGCCGATAGGAGCTGTCTCTTTCGGGATCAGGACGTTGCCGCCGCCGCCCGGCACGCTGAAGTGGCCTTTGTAAACGGCATTGGTATAAGTGGAACCCTGATGCAGGAAGCTGACATCCATGGAAACATAATTACCTGTCCCGGAAATCAGAACGGAGTCCTGATACTTGTCGATGCCGGCACATGAACCGGAAACGCTGCCATAGCCCAGGAAGCCTATATTGGAAAGATCGGAAATATCGATGATCTCGACACAGGCATAGCTGCTGAACAGACTTTCCAGATTCACCCCCAGGAAGACGGTGTTGCCTTCGACGACAAAGTCGCGCACAGAACCATAAAAAGTTCCCCAAGAATCGGATATATATAATTTACTGGCATAATTGCCCAGCTGGACGGGAGCCTCCGGGTTGCTGACATCAATGATGTACAGACCGGCATCACTCGCGCCGACATAGAGAATGTTCCCAACGGCCTTCACCTGTCTGACCGAACCGGGGAAGAACATGGTCGTGACCAGAACAGGATGTTCCGGATCAGTCAGATCCATGACCTCACAGCCCCGCTGCGCGTCTGCCACAAAGGCGTAATGATCTTTGAACGCCACCGCGTGACACGCACCGTCCATGTTGATCGGTTCACGCAAAGGAACCGGAGTGAGCGGATCATCCCACAAGCCGAACAGATTGATATAGCCGTGGCCGTAACCCTGGTTGTCCCACTGGATCAGGTAGCCCCAGGCTTGCCAGCCTGAACCACCCATCACCGGGAAGAAATGATAGAAATCCCATCCGTAGTACCAGTTATCTTTGGCCAGAGTCAGATGCGCGGGATTTGAGGTATTCAAGACCCCCAGCATCCCATACGAATCCCAAACCAGCGAAGAGGAACCCATCCGGAAATAGGTCGGAACATAAAGCAGATTATCGATCAAGGCGATACCGGCGGCACGCTGATTGTTCAGCGGCGAGGGATCAGTCCAGATCTTGGTGGGATTATAAGGATTGCTCACATCCAGCACATGAACATGATTGGTACCGCTCGGCGCGGTGGCATAATCGGTCGTGCTGACCACATAAGCGATATTCTCGTCCGCGCTGACTGCCATCATCTGGAGAAAAGAGCCGTAAGGATCATAACTGCCAAGCTGTCTGGGATTGGAGGGGTCGCTCAGATCCATAGTAATAAAGCCGGGGTCACCGACGCTGAGATAGAAAATGTTGCCTTTTTTATGCAGGTCTATGACGCTGTAATAAGACTTTTCGGTCTCCAGCTGTCCTGTGGTGGAATTGGTTTTGTAATAACTCAGTTCCCAACGTTCTTTCAGTTTCAGGTTCAGCGGATCCGAGATATCCACCAGCTGAATGCCGTTCGTCTGTCCCAGATAGAGAGTGTTGCCTTCGATATAAATACCGTAGCAGTAAGAGGATTCCAGCTGCAGCTGCGAGACCATGGACAGATCTACCGTTCCGGCATCCATCACATTCAGGATGCCCTGCCCATTCATGCTGGCATAGAGGTAATCCCCATGAGGCTTCATGTCAAACGGCTCGCCCCGCATCGTGCCGGGCCATTCGGAAATCTTTTTATACGAATCGGCAGCGGCCTGGAGCACACACACTCCCAGAACCATTGCCAGCACGCCGCGACATAACACGGACATCAGACCTGAAAAACATTTTTTATCTATCATAACCTCTTTCTATCTATCTGTTTGTGGTTTCTCTACACGATGAAACCCATTCCCCGACTCAGAGTAGCAAAAAACACACCAAACTCCAAGAAAGACCTTTAAAGATATTGCGTCTTTTGAAAAGATGTTGTCTGAGAAATAGTTATTATGTTTTAATCTTCTTGATGGGATGACGGATCACAGTCCTCCATTTTTCCGGGGGAACTTTTCGCGCGTCGGACAGATATATCTCATGGTGACGACGTTCATCGTTCAAGTCGTTTTCATAACCCATCTCCTGGACATACTGATCCATGAGAGCGATCGTCGCGGGCTCATTATCAAAAGCGCCCAGGTGCATGATCTGAACACATAAACCCTCATCAATGGTCAAAAACTCCGCCGCGGAACAATCCATCTTTTTCTTTCGGCTTGCGGTTTCGACAGCCCACCTGAAATCTTTCTCCGTTATGAAGTCCGGCAGCCGGATGACCGAGATCCACTGAAAGGATGCTTTGTCTGAATAATCAATACCCGTCCGGTTCTCCTGCCACCAAAATCCTTCCAAAGGCGGCACTACATATTCAAAGAATCCCTTGATTTTATAGTCAGTCTTGTAACTCATTTTCAGAGTGTAGGCTACGGCATAGAGCACACCGATCGCCTGCTGAAACACCCCGTCAGATCCATTGGGATCGCCCTTCCCTCTGACCGCGACATAGTTTGCTTTGGGAACGGTGACGATCCCCGGCTTGTTGGGCGGCAGATAAAACTCCTTGTATTCTTTCTTGAAATCAAACGCCATATCTTTCCCCTTCCGGTGTGGTTATTTTTGAGGCAACGCGCAGGATGGACTTCTTCAATTTCCTGCGGTGGGTTGGTAAACGAGGTTTGTTTTCGATTTCAAGAGATTGCGATAAGTAGAATCAGAAGGGGTGGAATCAACAGGCCAGAAAATATCATCGCCCAGGCATCTTTCATTTATTCGGTTGCGGCCGTTGGACCAGATCACTATAGGGCTTTTGCTCAGGTACTCAGAGAGATTTTCGGGGAGACCGGTCAGGTTTGTGGTGTAATCAATATTGTAACAATTTCTCCATAAGTCTTTTCCAAATACCCGTTCAAACTCTTCTTTTGTATAGAATCCTTCCTTTTGGATCAGAGTGGAAAAATCTTCCCATAAACTCTGATCAGAATTTTTTGTTTGTTCAGCCAGTTTTTCTTCAAAAGATTCTCCTTCAAAAGACTGTGTATATATAACCAAGGTATTAAGGAAACCGCAAGTGTAAGTCGTTCTGCTCAATCTTGCGGTAGCATAAACAAATGGTCCGCATGCAGGAAGGAAAATGAAAAAAAGAAGCACCAGGATAAGAGCATAAATTATTCTGTATCTCAATTTTATTTTACACTTTGGATTGGGAGTGCCAGCCTGACTTTCCTGAAGGCGGAGAACTCTTTTCCGATAACTGTAGAAAACGAAATAAAATAATAATGAACAAACACTTGCAATAATAGTAAAAATCCATAAAGCATAAAAATACAAACTAAGATTTTCATCGATTTTATATACATCGTGGCGGTAAAGTACATTCCACCAGCCATGGAGAAATAAACCGAGTATCAGAAGACTGAAAAGTGTCAGGAATGAAGCGATCAGAAATGTCCAGTACCGCTTCATTCTCCAGGCCAGGAAAATAGCGATGAATATCCAGACAATAAAAAGATGTGCTGGCGCTTGAACCGTGAAATCAAAAATCACCTGATCTATAAAATCTTCCATAATCAGTTTTTCTCTTGTGAGTATTTATATGACAAAAGGC
>Ga0265298_10004142_pt1 | contig 18664 bp, 18 predicted proteins | sample AusTroGonzalo_MG_3_FD_193486 | JGI IMG/M metagenome (GOLD analysis project Ga0265298, IMG submission 193486) | Bovine rumen microbial communities from tropical cattle in Woodstock, Queensland, Australia - Gonzalo_01 | ecosystem: Host-associated > Mammals > Digestive system > Stomach > Rumen ... | reverse complement strand
GATGACGTACATGGCCCACGGCGGCAACTGGGTGTACGATTTCATCATGTAGCCCAGGCTGGCGACGACCAGGTAGTGGACGATGTAGAGGCCGTAGCTGCTCCGGGTCATGTAGGCCGCGAACGGGCTCGTGCAGTCGAAGCGGGCCTTGAACCAGGCCATCATGGCCAGGCACATCAGCCAGCCGTAGATGACGTTCAGGGGGCTGCTCAGGTACTGCGGCGAGGTGTTGTCCTGACCGAAGGTGGTGCCGATGAGAATGCCGCCGGAAATGACCGCGCAGGCAAGCAGCGGAATCCAGGCCTTGCCCAGCGTCTCCTGCACCTCGTCATGCGAGAACACGAAGTAACCCATCAGGAACGGAATCAGGTAAAAGAGCGGCTTATAGAGATTGAGGAGACCGTCCATCGAGTCCGGACGCGGATTCCTGACCAGTGTCAATGTGCCCACCCAGAACAGGACGCCCATCAGGATGATCCAGACGATGTTCGCCTTGCCGCACCAGTTCCAGAAGCGGTCCTTCTTATCCAGCTTGCGCACCAGCAGGAGCACGAGGCACAGCAGCCACAGCACTTGGATGAACCAGAGCGGGCCGGTGCCGCTGACGGCCATCAACATGTACTTCGCCACGGCGGGGATTCCGTCAAATACCCCTTCCCGGGACGCCACGACGGTGTTGAAATAGCCCACCATCCAATGGAACACGAACAGGCCGATGGTCGATGGTACCAGCAATTTCCGCGTACGGGCCTTGAACCAATCCTTGGCGGGATACTTCTGCAGCGCATAGCGGGCGCTGATGCCGGCCAGCAGGAACAGCAGCGGCATGAAGAAGGGATACAGGATGTACATCACCACATCCTGATACTGCTTGCACTGCGGCCATTCGCCGAAACCGCCGATGCCGCCGAAGACTCCCTTGTTGTTGTAGAAATAGAAGACGTGATACAGGAGCACCAGGAGCACAGTCACCCAGCGCAGGTTGTCAATCCAGTGCTTTCTCATTTCGTCAGGCCCTCCATGGCCTGGTCGATAATGCCTTGGAAGATATCCGTCTTCAACAGGGCGATGCCCTTGTCGTCTCCCAGCATCATCAGGGTATCCCCCGGTTTGATGTCGTAAATCTTACGGGCGTCACGCGGAATCACGATCTGCCCCTTGTCCCCCACCTTCACGACGCCGAACATGTATTTGCCGTCTTTACCTTGCATTTGTAGGAAAAGTTAGAAATTTCCCACAAATCTAACGCAATTTTCCCAAACGCGCAAATAAATCACTCTGAAAGCCGAGATTGCAGGCTACATCCAGCCCGCCAGATACTCCCCGATTCGGTCCAACCAGCTATAGCTTCCCGTACCCGGAGAGGCCGTCCGCTGGAAACCATGCTCTCGCAGCGCAAGGGTATGGAGTTCCGAGGGAACACCCATCGCGCGCAGCTTTTCCCAAGTCTTAACAGATGCCATCGCCGAGTAAGGGTCCGCGTCGCCGTGGATGAACAGCATCGGCGCTGTATCCAGGTCGAAAGAGAACTCCGAAGCGAGGATGTCGCCGTCCTCGTTGCCATGGTGCTCATTGTATCCATCCAGACCGTCGGTCAGGGCATAGGCGGGATAGATGCCGATACCCCACTGAACCTTGCAGGAGACCTTGTCGATCTCATCGACAGCCACATACGAGCGGTGCCGGGCGGAAGTCACGCCCATGAGGGTCAGGTGGCCGCCGGCGGATGAGCCCATAATGCCGATGCGGTTCGGGTCCAGGCCATAGGCCTCCGCCTCGCTCCGGACCTTGCGGATGGCCCGCTGAAGGTCCTGCCAGGCCGTCGTATGCTTCGAAAGGCCTTCCGGGCGCGGGGTGCGGTACCGCATCGTCACGACCGTAATGCCCAGATCGTTGAGATACCGACGCGCGGGCGTCACCTCGAAGCTGTCCGGCCCGTTACCGTAATAAGCGCCGCCGGAATAGATGATCTGGATGGCCTTGGTCTTCTGTTCTTTCGGGAAATGCCATTCGATATACGGTGTACCCTGGGCCTCCTGGGCGTCCGGCATCTTTCCTTCCGGCCAGAGGTCCTCCCGCACATAACGCGCACGTCCTTCGTCCGAAGCAAAGCGGTCCTGCAGGTCGACCTCCGGCTGCACGGGTCCCAGAAATCCCATCTGGGTCATGAACTCCACGCCCCGCTCGAAACCGAAGGCCCCGTGCCCCTTGCCCGGATACAGATGCAGTTCGGCAGGAACGCCCCGCTTCCGGAGTTCCCGGTAAACCAGGGTGGAGCCCATGGGGGTATAAGGGTCGAGCTGTCCGTGATGCAGGCTCATCGGGCAGGTCTTCTCGTCGAACTTGAACACGTCGCTGATCTTCACGTCCGTGCCGTATCCCTCCCGCATCGCGCGAGTACCGGTCTCGCCATCCGTGGTCGCATAGGCCGGCGCGTTGACGATGGCCCAGTTGATATGGCAAGGGATGTCATCGACCTTGTCAATGCGCTCGTAGGCCGGCGTCTGGGAGCTAGTCGCCAGCAGCAGGGCCAGGTGCGAGCCCGCGGACATCGATATGACCCCGATCTTTTCCGGATCGAAACCGCGCTTTTCAGCATCCCTCCGGACCATACGCACTGCGCGCTGGCCGTCTTCCCAGGCCGTCTGGTAGATGGGCAGTCCCTCGGGACGCGGTGTCCGGTACACGAAATTGACGCACTGAACGCCCAGCGCGGTGAGTTCCTTGTGCCACTCCTCGATCAGATTCACGTCGCAGCAGTTCATGTAGCTGCCGCCGGAGATAAGGATCATGCAGGTCCCGTTGGGGTTGTCGGGCTTCTCGAACCATTCCAGATAGGGAATGCGATACTTGTCGGGGTTGAAGTCCTCCCGGCCGGCCTCGTTCGTCATCGCGGCGATCTGATGGGCCTGGGCATCGGGCATCTTGCCCTTGGGCCAGACGGGGACACGATCCTGCGCCGTCAGGGAAATGGACAGCAGGAGAAGAAGAAGGGAGAGTGCTTTTTTCATGAATTAACGGGCCAAATCGGTGAATGTAGCAATGACGGTCTGCAGGGCGCGGGCGTCGTCGATACGCCCTTCCTCCTGTTCGCCGGCGTTCTTCACGGCGTTGAAACGCCGCAGGAAATGGTCGGCGCCGGACCAGATGGTGTGGATATACCCCTGCAGCCGTTCGGCCGTCTCAGGGGCGGATTGCTTGCGGAAACGGACCATGTCGCGGATCTGCTGCTCGCAGAGCGACGGATCCCGGTAGCCGCAGGAGGCCACGGGAAGGCCCTTGGTGGCGAAATAGACGCCCGTCAGGTCAGCCCGCTCATAATGCCAGTCGCAGATGAAAACGTCCTTCGGAATCATGTCGATGGCCCGCCAAGTGTAGTTGTAGCTGGCCTCCCACTCGCCCAGGCCGGTGGTACGCCCGTCCAGCAGGCGGTCGCCCCAGATCATCAGCTGACGGTCCTTCTCGGCCAAATGGTTGCGGATGAGCGTCACCTCTCCGGCGAACAGTTCGGCCTTGTCCTTGCCGTTGCAGCGGGGGCATTCCTTCTCGCCGATGTAGAACACCTCGTCCATGCCGGCATGGAAAGCATCGGTCTCGAAAACGTCGCAGAGCTCATCGACCACATCGAACACCACCTTGTGGACGTCGGGATGCAGCGGGCAGTAGCTCTTGCAGTACAGGCCGTAGGGATTGGGCCATTCCGTATAGAATTCCGTCTTGACGGACGGGTTCTCGTCGAACTCAGGGTACTCACGCAGCAGGGCGTGGGTCTGCTTGGCCCATGACTGATGACCCAGCAGGTTGATCTGCGGCACCAGCCGGATGCCCCGGTTCTTGCACACCGCGACGATGCGCTTCACATCCTCCTTCGTCAGCGGGTGCTCGTCCCGCAGTTCCGGATGCGTCTCGTAGGCGTAATTCCAGTCCACCCGCAGGATCAGCAGGTTGAAATGGGCCGGTACCAGGTCGCCCTCGATGAACTTCAGGAAGTCGTTCAGCCCCCGCTGCGACGGTGCCTCGATCGCGAGGCCCCGGACGGGAATCAGTTCGTCGATGGGATCGGCTTTGGCGGTAAGGAAGGCGGCGAAAAGCGCCGTAAAAGTAAGGAGAAGGATGCGTCTCATCGGTTCATGGTACTATCTATTACAAAATTAATGATAATTCCGGAATTCCGACCCACCCGCGCGAAAGGAATGGTATTTGCACTCAAGTCGTCTGTCCCCAATAGATATAAACATGAAAAGAATTCTCCTGATACTCCTTTCCCTCACCCTGTTCCTTCCTACCATGGCCGGACAAGGGGTCTCTATTCGTAAGAAAGATTCCTCTTTTTCGAGCGATATCCTCTGCACCGTTCTGGACGGAAAGGTCTATAGGAGCAGTTCCACCTCCTTTGATTCCAACATCCTGCTTCGGATTGACAAGAATGTCATCTACCGCGGCAACTCCACCTACCAGTCCGATATCCTCCTGAACATCAAGGACAAGACGGTCTACAAAGGCCGCACCAACTACCAAAGGGACATCCTTTGGACCATGCGGGACGGTGCCCTGTACAAAGGGAAGTCTTCCTTCAGCAGCGACATTATCGCCCACCTGAAGGACAGCAAGGTGTACCAAGGAACTTCCGACTTCAGCTTCGACATCCTCTACACCATTGACGGTCCCCTCACCTTCCAGGAATTCATCGCTGTCTGGTTCGCGGTGAATTACCTTCTCTATTAGAACGACCCCGGATGGGGTTTCCCCGCACACTATTTACCCAAACACTGATAACTATGATGAAAAGAATCGTTTTCCTGGCCGTCGCCACCCTTCTTGTGGCGGCTTGCGCCTTCTCCCTTCCCGGGAAGTTCACCCAGCTGGCCGACAAGGTTGCCGCCAAGGGTGCCGACTACACGCCCCAGCAGTGGGAAAAATCCAACGCCCAGTTCGAGAAGCTCGTCCAGCAGTACATCGACAAGTACGACAAGCTCTCCAACGATGACAAGAAAGAAATCAACGCCGCCATCGGCAAATACACCGCCACCGCCCTCAAATGCGGCGCCGCGAACGGCCTGAAGCAGATCGACGAACTCCTCAAGCAAGTCCCCGCCGCCATCGACACCGCCACCGAAGGCGTCAAAGGCTTCCTGGAAGAGCTCGGGCTGTAGCCCTTCCGCCCACTGGCGCAGGTGGTAGCTCGTTTTGGCGCAGGTGTGTTTTTGTAATCGACACCTGCGCCACCTATGTTACTTGTCGATATTGACCAGATTGTACTTCTGGGAGCCGAGGCCGATGGTTTCGGCGTAGCCGATGATGTGCGTGCCGTGCTGGCGGTTGATGCGCTGCTGGAGGGGTTTGGCGTCATCGCCGTCGGCGTCGATGTGGCCGAAGACCAGGTCAAGGCAGGCCTTGTCCAGTGCGACCGGATCGGTGGAGGCGAGGATGCCGATGTCCTTGAGACGAGGAGCGGCGGGATGGCCGTCGCAGTCGCAATCGACGGACATATTGTTCATTACATCGATGTAGACGATGTTCCGGCCGTCGGCTTTGTAGTAGTCGTGGACGGCCTGGGCCGCCGCGGCCATCGACTCCAGGAAGCCGTCCTGGTCATCGGAGAGCCAGCGGGAGGTGCTGCGGCCGGCGGAATGGATGTACAGCTTGCCGGCAGAAGAAGCGACGCCTATGCTCTGGTTCTTGAGCACGCCGCCGAAGCCGCCCATCGCATGACCCTTGAAATGGGCCAGGTTGATCATGAAATCGTAATTCTGAACGTGGCTGCCGACGATGTCGTACTTGAGATGCTTCGTGTCTCGGACGGGCAGATTGACAGAGCCCTCTTCATCCATGATATCCACGGGAGCGACGGCCTCGAAGCCGCGCTCGGCGATGGCCCTGCGGTGGTCTTCGGTCTTGGACCGGTTGCCGCCGTATGCCGTATTGCATTCCACCAGCGTACCGTTCACCTGATGGACCAGGTCCTTGATGAAGTCCGGGCGCAGGTGATTGCTCTGTTCGGATTCGCCGGTGGAAATCTTCACGGCAACCCGTCCTTCCGGTTTGACACCTAAGGCCTCAAACGCCTTCACGAGCCCTTCCGGACTGATGTCCGCCGTGAAATACACATAAGGGAGTGACGGGTCCGGATTCGGCGTGGAAGGAACCTCGATGCCTTGCGAAACGACGGTTTCGGTCGTCGCTTTCTTGGGTGCACCGCAGGAAGATATTGACAGGATCACAGCGACAAGGGCCGCCGCTGCAATAAAGGGGAAACTCTTATATTTCATTGGCTACCAGTTTTCTGCAAATATAATCATTTCCCGGAATTCTCCTAGGAATCCTATCCGAGGAACTCCACGAGGGCTTCCTCTACGAAGTCGCGGGTAGCGGGGAGGACGATGCGGATGTCGGCGTAGTACTTGCCCGTGACGCTGAGGTCCACGTGACCGGCGAAGGGGCAGACGAAACTGCCCGGATTGAAGGCCAGGAAAGCGGCCCGGTCCTTCATCGGCAGATAGCCCATCAGACGACCGTCAGGAGAGGCGTGAACCTCCAGGCCGCCGCCGTTCTTATTGACCTCGACCCAGCCCACGAGACCGCCCAGGTCCTTATCCGTGCAGTGTCCCTGCAGGCCGGCGATGAAGGAACTCATCGTCCGCTCCGGCAGGATGGCGTGGTACTCGATCTGGTCCAGGAAATGGAAATCCAGCGGTGCTTTCTCCATTTCCCGTACCGTTTCAGCGAAACGGGCCGGTCTCGGGGTATTCCCCTGAGACACGGCCGGCTTCTGCGTTGCGGGCTTAAAGTCCCGCTGGCGTGTTGATTTCTTTTCGCTCTTGGTGTAGGAGTTGTCGTGGTCGTCATGCAAGACGATAAACATGCCAACGGCGAAAAGGATGACAATTATGGCAATGACCATAGGCTATGGTTTCGGTGGTGCGTATTCGGACAATTCTTCGTTCAGCCGATAGGTCTTGATCAACTGCGCGATTTCCGGATCGAGGTTGCCTCGGTGCACGAAGGAGTTGTCCTGACGGCAGGCGAGGAGGTAATACCTTACGGCCTCCTGCTCGTCGCCCAGACGGGAATAGACAATCGCCTTCAGGTAGTTCACCGGAGTGGTCGACTTCAGCCGGGAAAGGATGTCCAGCGCGCTGTGATTGCGGTCCAGACACATGTAGGCAATCGCGGTATTGTAGTCGGCATACGGCTGCAGATAGGAGAGAGCGGCTTCGTAGTCCATGTTCGTCAGCGCCTTCACACCTCGCATGTAAGTGGAGTCAAGGACCGTGGTGTGGATGGTATCCTTGATCATGTCCTTGCGGTGCATATGGAAGTTGAAGGCAACGGTACGGAGCCTCGGATACAGTTCGTCGCGCAGATACGGATAGAACCTTTCGCGGGCCAGCAGGGCGTCGCGGGAATCCAGGTCCGGAACACGGCGCAGCATCTCGTAACGGGACTTGTCACCGTCAGTCAGATAGTCGTCCTGGTCCACAAGGAAGTCCAAACGATCCCAGTTTTCACCGTTGTAGCGGCTCTTGAACGGGATGCGGACGTGGTTGGTGCGGATGCGGCGGCCCGCCTCGTCGAACTGCAGTCCGCTCTCGCGGTCCAGGGAATCGCGCAGCACGTGGATCTGGTCGTCCAGATAGCGGGAGATGGACTCGCTGCGGGCGCGGGAGAGCCTCCAGTTGACCACCTCGCGGCCGTCCGGAGAGGCCGATGCCGTCACGATGATGGAATCCAGCAGGAAGGTCTCGTTATCCAGCAGGGAACCCAGGATCTTTCGGATCCGGCCCAGCTCGCGGCGGTTGTCACCTAGGCTCAGGTCGATGTCGCTCTTGCCCAGCCGGAAATCGATGCGGCTGGTGGTGGAAGCGTCGGCATTCCGTTCGATGACCTTCTGCACATAGCGTTCGGTCTGGTCGGCGAGGCCGGAGACGGAGCTGATGTAGAAGGTGAGCGGAGAGCTCTCGGGGATATCGTAAATCTTGTCGCCGGCTTCATAGATCTCGCCGGAGAGGGTGATGTCCACCTTGCGCAGACGCGGCCGGGTGGAGATGGTCTGTACGTAGTTATAGATGAAGTCTCCGTTCTTCCCCACCATCACGGTATCCAGGCGGATGTTGTCCGTGAAGACCTTCACATACTTTCTGTACATCTCGTCCAGCTTCCGCTTGCGGCGGTCGTTGATGCTGCGGGAGATTTTACGCGTATAGTGCTCGACGGCCTCCTGCTCGGAGACACCGTAGATCGAGTAGAAACGCTCGTCGGACACATAGGAGCTGTCGGTCTTGAAAGCATAGACCTGAGGGATGTTGCGCTTCAGGAAGATTTCCAGCGCACGCACGTTCACGAAACGGGTAGGGTCGGAAACGATGCGGGAAAGGAGCCGGTTATACTGCTGGTAACCCTTGAAACGGGCCTTGTCGTAAGCGTTGCCAGTGATCAAGACTGGATCCAGACGCTCGACGTCACCGAGCAGATACATGTTGGGATAGAAGCGGAGCTGCCACTTGCTGTCCTGCATCTTGGCGGGAACGATGATGGAGAACGCCAGATCCAGCTTGCCGTGCCGTTCCGCGATGTTGCGGAAACGGGCGGTCACCTTGGCGGCGTCCAGGGTTTCGGTGGCCACCATGGCGCCGGTGGCTTCGTCCTTGATGGCCTTCATCAGCAGGAGTTCGCGACCTTCGTCATCCTTGATACGAAGCGTGTCGCGCATGGTCTGCGCCTGCTTGACCTCCGGCACATACACGTCCTTTCCCAGGACCAGGGAGGCCGAAGGGTTGCCGTTCTTGATGGCGGCAAGCTTCCGTTGCGAGCTGCAGGAAGCAACCAGAGCGAGGGCCGAGAGCGCTGCCAGGGCCCCTATGAAAACAAACTTCCGTTTCATTTAGAAAACATAAACAAGGCTGAGTGATACCTGGTCGGGATAGATGAAGGTCTTGCGGCCTTCCTCCCGGACGAACAATTTCTGCGGGCTGCTGTAGAAGCCATACTCCCGGAACACGCCAGCCCAGCCGCCGATACCGGCCTCCAGGTTGAAGTGCTTGGAAAGCATGAAGGTATAGCCGGCGGCAAGGGCGCCGCCAAAGCCGTTCTTACCCTCCTTGAGCGCGGCACGCCAGATTCCCGTGTTCGAGAAAGAGTGCATGTACTGCGCCTTGGCGGAGAACCAGAAGCCCGAATTGACATACCACGGCCAGTAGCGGACGCCCACATAGGCGGTCTTCTGCTGATTCTGGACGAGAGCCTCGGGATTATGCGTGTGGAAATTCCACGGATTGTAACGTCCGCCGGCCATCAGGGAGAAGTGCTGGGAAACGGACACACCCACCTCCGCGTTGACGGTGCCGAGCGCGGCCCAGTCCAGGAAGTTGGTCTGGACCGTCCAATTCTGGGCGGCACTGGTCAGGGGCAGGATCAGCCCCAGAACCCAGATGAGGAGCAATCTTTTCATTCTGCGTCCTCCTGATTATTCGCCGGTCACGCCTTCAGCGGACTTGCCCGCCTGGTTCACCTGGATGAGGTCCATTTCGTAATCGGGATGATCGATCGGGGAGACCTTGATGGTCGCAGAGCGCGGGCTCTGGCTGTCATTCGGCTGAATGACATAGGTGATGGCCGTATAATAGAAGTCGGAAGACTCGTCCTCCTGGGAAACCTCCGTCTTGAGCGTCAGCCAAGGCTCTACACCTTCGGCGAATTCAATTCTCGGCGCAACCTCGTAGTTGCACTTGTACATCACCTGCACAGTCTCGCCTTCGGCAGCGTAGCTTTCGGGGAGCTCCGCAGGATAGGTCAAATCGAAGACGCGCGAGGTGAAACGGATCACCTTCACCTTGTTGCGGCCGTTTCCGTCATTGACCGTAATATAAATATAACTGCCGTCCGCAATCTTCCTGGGCTCGTCCGGGTTCGCTGCGGTACCGGTCACTTCAACGATACCCGCCTTCGGATTCTCCGAATCCGGCTTGATGGCCGTCTTCAGGCGACCGTCCGTGCCGGCGACCAGCAGGGCGTTCTCCGCACCCGCACCCTTCAGGGTATAGTGGATGGTAAGCGTCTCGCCCGGATAGATCAGCACTTCGCCGTTCAGATCCTGGCCATCCAGGGACAGTTCAAGATCCAAGGGACGGTAGAAGGGAAGCACGATGTGCTCGCCGGTGGCGGAAAGGACCAATTCGATATAGTCGTCTCCGATCGTGGGGTTCAGGTTGAAGATTTCATCCGCATCCTTACCCCTGGCCGGCCAGTCCTTCTTCTGCTCCCAGGTCTCGCCATTGTCCATGGAGAGGCACCAGTAGCCTTCTTCGTCGATCTTCAGCTGGGGAGTCACGCCGTCATTGCCGTCAACCCGGCAATGCTTGCCGTCTTCCGTGGTCAGGAACTCACCGTCCAGCGTCCAGCACCAATGGCCTTCCTCGTCCTTCGCGACTGCGATGGCGGGACCGATGGCGTCCTGGCCATCCTTGCCGTCGATACCGTTGTACAGTTTCAGTTCGGAGCCGTCGTTGAAGACCAGGGTGTAACCGCTGCGCTGGTTTTCTTCCGTGAATTCCTTCACGTCCACGACATACCCGCCGGCGAGCATCTGTTCCACGACCTCCCGGAGGGAGACCAGGGACTCGTTCATCTGTTTGACCTGGTTCTGAATCAGGTCGATTTCATTCTGCATGGAGATGAGCTCGTCGCGGACGAGCTTGCCGCAGCCGCTTGCCAGAAGGCTGGCGGCCATGATACCTACTACGATATACTTTTTCATTTTGATGATTTTTGGACAATGGTGATTTGGTTGAAATAGGTCGATCCACGCTTGATGTCGACCGTACCGGTGCGGGATTCCACGCCTTCAGGCAGCGGATCGACATGGATCGGGAGCCGCACGAAGTCGCTTTCCGGAATGAAGCCGGGGGTGGAGATCCAGTCGTAACGGATCTCGTAGGCGAGCCCGGTCGATGCCGTGAGCCAGACATCGAAGACGCCACCTTCGGCCGGCGCCTCAATCTTGCGAGGATAGACACTACGCTCCGAAGACGCCTGGATGACATTGAATGTCGTGACCACGAAGTTCGGATTGTTCTTCGGGGAAACGGTGATTTCGCACATACGGATCTCCGGACTGGTATTCTCCTCAAACTGGAAGACGACCTTCTTTTCCTCCGGATTCGGCAAGGCCGTAGCCCAAGAGCCTTCCTTCGAAGAAACGACATAATCGAAATTGGCATCGTAAGAGAACGAGCGGATTCCTTCGTCCTTGCCGACGGGAACGAAGATAACTGCGTCAGCCGGCTTGGTGACACGCGGCTGGAACACGATCATCTTGAGGGCGGAAGCGCCGTCGCAAGTAGCCGAAAGGATGGTGTATCCTTCCGTGAAATCGACCGGCGCGGTAACCGTAACCAGGCCCGCTCCCGTCTTCGCGTCCACCTTGACTTCGGAGAAATAGGTACCGTCGGTACCGGAGGTGACCACGAGGGGATCCTTGGTATCACCTTCAACCAGTACCTCGAACGGGATCTGCAGCGTTTCTCCGCCGCAAATCACGACGGTGTCGCGCGGCTGCCCGCTGAAGGAGACATGGACCGGAACATACCGGGCGATCTTCAGCGTATCCTCGCTCCACTGGACCAGACGGATCATGTCCGGGTCCACGATAGCGTTCTTGAAGACGCCGACGCCCTTCATTTCCTCGTCCGTAGTTAATATATTAAAGGTATTCCCTCCGTCCAGGGAAATCATCCAACCTTCTTCCGTGGCCTTGAGCACGGGCGCGATGGCGTCCTTGCCGTCGGAGGCGGAGGCCCGGACCGGATTGCCGTCGGCGTCGGTCATGAACTCGCCGTCCACGGTCCAGTAGTAGAGGCCGTCTTTACCGAGCTTTACGCCCAGCGGATGGACGATGCCGTCGACACCGTTCTTTCCATAGGAAATACGGACGACCTTTCCGTCGCGGAACGAGAGGTCATAACCGTTTTCGCCCACGGGAGAGACGGCGCTGACAGTGTGGCTGTCGTCGAGCTCGGCCACGAGCTGCTGAAGGGATGAAAGGTTTTGATTGGCATTGTTGACCAGCTCCTGAAGGGCGGTCAGTTTCTCGTGGGTCTGGTCCAAATCAGACTGGACCATGCCCGTGCAGGAAGAGAGGAGAGCCAGCGTAACCGGCACCACTCCCAAGAAGCTTCTTCTCATAAGTAATACACGTCTTAGTAACACAAAGATACAAAAAACAACGCAATTTCCATATAGAATTCTTATATTTGTGATTCAATATTTGATCGAAAAATGAAAATGAGACGCTTTTTTCTGCTAATTGCCGCAACCGCCTGCCTGGCGGTCGGTTGCACCCGCTATCAGAAGTTTACCGCCCAAGGGACGCTGAAAGATATCAAGTTCGCCAAGGCCGACACGCTGAGGCTGGAATCCGATCTGCTCGAAAAGCCCGTATTCGCCGTCGTGAACGACAAGAATTTCGTCTTCAAGGGAAAAGTGAAGGAACCCGCCATCGGCAAGATCTTCTCCAACTCGTCAAGACGCAAGTCCCAGTTCCTGATCCTGGAAAAGGGCACAATCTCCTTCAAGGACGGGTACGCCTGCGGAACGCCCCTCAACGATTCCACGGTCGCCTTCACCGAGCGGGTCAAAGCCCTGGCGCACAAGTATCCGAATCCGGAGGACAGGGAACTGAAGAAAGAGGCCATCGAGAAAGAGTTCGCCACCTTCGTCTCCAATCATAAGGACGATCCCTGCGCCACCTACGCCATCCTTCTGGCGAAGAACCGGATTGAGCCTAAAATGATCCTGAAGCTCATCGACTCCGCCTCTCCCAAGATCCAGAAAGACGGCGACGTGGATGCCATGAAGAAGATTCTCACAATGTCCGTCAAGTAAATGAACCGAATCGCCCTCATCGCTTCCCTCCTTCTTGCCGTTACGGCCTGCAACCACGGCGGCAACTACACGGTCATCGTGTCTTTGGACGGCAACCGATGGGACTACCCCGAGCTGTATGACATGCCGTTTTTCGACAGTCTGGCCACGGTGGGCGTAAAGGCGGTGATGGAACCTTCCTTCCCGGCATCGACCTTCCCGAACCATTACACGATGGCGACGGGGTGCGTGCCGGACCATAACGGCATTGTCCATAACAGCTTCCGGGATCCCGACGACGGTTCTCATTACGCGATGGGAGACTCCACGAAGCGCTTCAACCCGAAGTATTACCTCAAGGAGCCCATCTGGATCACGGCGCAAAAGCAGGGCGTCATCACCGGCAACATCTACTGGCTGGGCGGGGACGTTCCCATCCAGGGGCAGTATCCCACCTATTGGCGCAACTGGAACGAACAGCCCCACTGGGAGTTCGAGGAGCGCATCGACGAGGCCGTCCGCCTGATGAGCCTCCCGAAGAAAGAGCGCCCGCGCCTGCTGATGGTCTATTTCGACGAGCCCGACCACACCGGCCACGTCACCGGCCCCATCTCTGCCGAGACCGCGGAAATGACCCACCGGATGGACAGCCTCATGCATGGCTTCTACCTCCGGCTGAAGGCGCTTCCCCACGGGAAGAAGATCAACTTCATCCTCGCGGGCGACCACGGCATGACGGAAATCAGCCCCGAACGCTTCATCTCCTGGGCGGAAGCCCTGGATGACGCCTGGATCGAGGACATCGCCGGCGCCAGCCCGACCAGCATCGTCTGCAAGGAAGGGATGGTCGATACCGTATATAATACATTGTCGAGAATCCCCCACCTGAACGTATACCGCCACGGCGAGATGCCGGACTCCTTGAACTACGGGACCTCCGACCGCCTGGGCGACATCATCGTGAGCCCGGACCTCGGCTGGCAGTTCAACTTCGCCCCGTCCCAGAATCGGGGCGCCCACGGCTACGCCCCGCAGGAATCCGATATGCTGGTGTGCTTCCGCGCCATCGGCCCGGATTTCAAGAGGCGGTACGAGGCCGTTCCTTACGAACAAGGCCGCATCGCCGGCTTCAAGAACATCGACCTGTATCCCCTGCTCTGCCATTTGCTCCGCATCGACCCGGCCCCCGTGGACGGCGACCTGGAGCGGATCCGGCAGATCCTGAAATGACCAATAACACTAAAAACACACTGATATGAAACTTGACGGAAGACGTGAAAGCTCCAATGTGGAAGACCGCAGAGGAATGAGCGGCGGCGCTGTCGCCGGACTCGGATTGGGCGGCATCGCCCTCGTTGCCATCATCACCCTCCTGATGGGCGGGAACATCGGCGACGTGATCCAGAATGTCTCGAATTCGGGCGGCCTCGGCGGCATGACCGAACAGACATCCTATGAAGCCACGGCCGAAAACGAGGCTCTTGCCAAGTTCTCCCGTCAGATCCTCGCTTCCACCGAGGACATCTGGACCGCCTATTTCAAGCAGACCGGTATCGGCACCTACCGCAACCCTACGCTCGTGCTCTACACCGGCACCACGCAGACCAGCTGCGGCACCGGCCAGGCCGCCATGGGCCCGTTCTATTGTTCTGCCGATGAGAAACTGTACATCGACCTGAGCTTCTTCTCCACGATGAGGAAGTCGCTCGGCGCCGACGGTGACTTCGCGTATGCCTATGTCATCGCCCACGAGGTGGGTCACCACGTGCAGAACCTCCTCGGAACCCTGGGCAAGGCGCACCAGCAGATGGCAAGGATGAACAAGGCCGATGCGAACCGCGTGAGTGTCCGCATCGAACTCCAGGCCGACTTTTACGCCGGCGTCTGGGGCCACTACGAGAGCCAGTTCGGCTCGCTCGAGGACGGCGACCTGATGGAGGCCATCAACTGCGCCTCCAAGATCGGCGACGACTACCTCCAGAAGAAATCCCAGGGCTATGCCGTCGAAGAATCCTTTACGCACGGCACTGCCGCCCAACGCATGAGATGGCTCAAGAAGGGCCTGCAGTCGGGGGACATCCGCCAGGGGAACACCTTCGAACTTAGTGACAGTCAATTATAATATATGAGCAAACACTTTACTTTACCTTACGAAGGAGGCCTGATCGAAAAAGATCTTCCCCAGGGCATCCTGCACAATTATGAAAAAATCTGGACGGAGATCTACCCGGAGTCCCGTCCCGCTTCCTATGCTGTCGCCGACCTCATCGTCGACGCCATCAAATCCACTCCGGAAGGGCGCCTGTTCCGCCTCGGCCTCACGACCGGCGCCACTCCCACGTCCCTGTACAATGAACTCGCCCGCCGCTATCAGGCCGGACAGGTCTCGTTCCAGAACGTGGAAGTCGTTTCCATCGACGAGTACTATCCTTCTTCCTCCGACGCGCTCCAGAGCCGCAATCACCGGCTTCACGAAACTTTGCTGGACAAGGTGGACATCAAGAAGGAGAACATCTACATTCCCGACGGAACCGTCCCCAAGCAGTTCGTCTCCAGCTATTGCTCCGAATTCGAGAAGAAGGCCCGCAACCTGGACCTCCTCGTGATCGGCGTGGGCGAAGAAGGCCAGGTCGGCTTCAACGAGGCCGGCAGCAACGAAAAGACCCGCACCCGCACCGTGCGCCTCTCCTATAAGTCCCGCAAGCGGCAGGCCCGGAACTTCAACCACGACATCAACGCCACGCCGGAAAGCGCCATCACGATGGGTATCGGCACGATGCTCACCGCCGGACGTATCGTCCTGATGGCCTGGGGCGAGGACAAGGCCGCCGCCGTGAAGGCCATCGCCGAAGGCGAGATGACCACGGCCTGCCCGGCTTCCCTGCTGCAGCGTCACGACCACATCCACTTCTTCGTGGACGAGACCGCCGGCAGCGCCCTCACCCGCGTCGTCGCTCCCTGGCTCGTCGGTCCCTGCGACTGGACGCCCAAGTTCAAGCGCAAAGCGGTCGTGTGGCTGTGCCAGACCGTCGGCAAGCCCATCCTGAAGCTCACGGAAAAGGACTATCTGGAGAACTCCCTCGGCGAACTCCTCGAGAAGTTCGGTCCCTACGACAAGATCAACATTGACGTCTTCAACGACCTCCAGCACACCATCACCGGCTGGCCCGGCGGCAAGAAGGGCGCCGAGTCCGAAGACGGCACGCGTCCGGTATCGGCCCAGCCGTTCCCGAAGACCGTCCTCATCTTCTCCCCGCACCCGGACGATGACGTGATTTCCATGGGCGGTACCTTCATCCGCCTGGCCACCCAGGGCCACGACGTGCACGTCGCCTATGAGACCTCCGGCAATGTCGCCGTCCATGACGACGTCGTGCTCCAGCACATGGACGCCGCGTTCCAGCTCGGCTTCGCCGACAAGTTCGAGGAGGCGAAGAAGCTCGTGGAGAGCAAGCGTCCCGGCGAGCCCGAACCGCGCGCCCTGCTGGAAATGAAGGGTGCCATCCGCCGCAGCGAAGCCCGCGGCGCCGTCCGTTCCTTCGGCCTCAACGACAACACCAACGCCCACTTCCTGAACCTCCCGTTCTACGAGTCCGGCGGCATCAAGAAGAACCCGCGCACCCAGGCCGATGTCGACATCATCAAGGACCTCATCCTCCAGCTCAAGCCCCATATGATCTTCATGGCGGGCGACCTGGCGGACCCGCACGGAACGCACCGCGTCTGCACCGAGGCGGCCCTCGAGGCCGTGGAGCAGCTCAAGGCCGAAGGCAATGCCTGGCTGTCCGAGACCCACATCTGGCTCTATCGCGGCGCCTGGATGGAGTGGGAGCTCGGCCGCGTGGACATGGCCGTTCCGCTGAGCCCGGACGAAGTCGTCAAGAAGCGTCACGCCATCTTCCGCCACCTTTCGCAGAAGGACATCGTCCCGTTCCCGGGCGAGGATCCGCGCGAGTTCTGGCAGCGCGCCGAAGAGCGCACCTCGAACACCGCCAGACTCTACGACGAGCTGGGCATGGCGGAATACCAGGCCATCGAAGTATTCTTAAAACTCTGCTAATATCATGAAAGTCATCATCCGCGACAATGCCAAGGACGGCGGCCTCTGGGCTGCCCACTATATCGCCGCCAAGATCAAGGAGAAGGCCGCCCGTACCAACGAGCCCTTCGTGCTGGGCCTCCCCACCGGTTCCACCCCGCTGAACACCTACGCCGAACTCGTGCGCATGGTCAAGGCCGGCGAACTGTCCTTCAAGAACGTGATTTCCTTCAACATGGACGAGTATGTCGGCCTTCCCGTGGAACATCCCGAGAGCTACCACTCCTTCATGCACAAGAACCTGTTCGACCACATCGACGAGCCCAAGGAGAACATCCATATCCTCAACGGCAACGCCCCCGACCTCGCCGCCGAGTGCGCAGCCTATGAGAAGGCCATCGTCGAGGCCGGCGGTATCGACCTGTTCATGGGCGGTATCGGCGAAGACGGCCACATCGCCTTCAACGAGCCGTTCTCCCCGCTGGAGTCACGCACCCGCGTCGTGACGCTGACCCAGGACACCCGTGAGGTCAATTCCCGCTTCTTCGGCGGAGATCCCGAGGCCGTTCCGGCCCAGGCGCTCACCGTGGGCGTCGCCACCGTCAACGCCTCCAAGGAGGTCATGATCCTCGCTTTCGGTTCCAAGAAGGCGCGCGCCCTGGCCAGCGCCATCGAAGGCCCGATGTCGCACTACAACACCGTCAGCGCCCTGCAGGCCCATCCCGCCGGCATCATCGTCTGCGACGAGGCCGCCATCGGCGAAGTGAAGGTGAACAGCTACCGCTACTTCAAGGCCGTCGAGGCCGCGGAGAACCGGTAAGCCGGTCCCATAGACAAAAGAATCCCGGAGGCAGGCTGTCTCCGGGATTTTTTATTGTGAAACCGATTGATACTAGAATGCGACTTCTTTCTTTTTCATGAACAGGATGCCCAGCGCGACGGAACAGACGGCGATGAGCCCCCAAATGAGTTCTTTCCATTCCTGCAGCTTTCCGAGAATCTTCGACAGAGCAGAACTCTGCAGGGACTGGACCGGGTAAAGCGTCAGGACCAGCGCGAGGCCGCTTCCGATGACGATGCCGGCGACCAGGGCGACGATCAGGGCGATCCGTCCGCGCCGACGCTCCCCGTCCACGGTCTTCTTAATGCCTTCCACGGCGTCCAGCCGGGCATTGGTCTCCAGGAGGAACTGCCCTTCCTCCGGCGTTTCCGGCGCGTTGTCGCGTAAGAATTGTTCTAAGTCTTTCATAATCGGATATGCTGTCTGAGGTGGTCCCTGCCCACCGAAAGATAATACTTGACCGAACCGGAGGGAACTTGCATGATGGAGGAAATCTCCTTCACCGGAAGGTCTTCGAAATAATGAAGGACGATGGCGGTCCGTTCCTTTTCGGGAATCAGCGCCAGAGCCCGCCGAAGCTCTTCGTGCTGGAATGAGGCGTCCGAAGCGGATCCGTCGGCGACATGCAGCACCTCCGGAGAATCCAGCTGGGCCGACGGCGTCGGAACCCGGCGCAGGTTGTCGATAAAGCAGTTATAGGCGATCCGGAAGAGCCAGGCCTTGAAGTTGCCGATGAAACGGTCTGAACTCACGTAGGCCCGGACCAGCGCCTCCTGGGCGATGTCGTCGGCCAGGGCGGAATCTCCGCACAGCGACGTCAGGAACCGCCGCAGCCGTCCCTGACACGCCCTCACTTCGGAGATGAACCGCTCCCGAGTCATGAGGATTACTTCTCAGACAGTTTCTTCTCTTCGGCTTCGATTTCC
>Ga0265298_10004141_pt1 | contig 18667 bp, 17 predicted proteins | sample AusTroGonzalo_MG_3_FD_193486 | JGI IMG/M metagenome (GOLD analysis project Ga0265298, IMG submission 193486) | Bovine rumen microbial communities from tropical cattle in Woodstock, Queensland, Australia - Gonzalo_01 | ecosystem: Host-associated > Mammals > Digestive system > Stomach > Rumen ... | reverse complement strand
CACTCTGAAGCCTGCTACTCTGGAGACTGGTGTTGAGGTTCGCGTTCCTCTGTTCATCAACGAGGGCGACCTGATTCAGGTTGACACTCGCGACGGTTCATACCTGCAGAGAGTGAAGGAGTAATTCTTCTATTGAACATTGAAGATTGAACATTGAAGTATTCGATCATTGTACCCGTCTATAACCGTCCCGATGAAGTGGACGAATTACTCGAAAGCCTGACACTTCAAACTCTTAAGGATTTCGAAGTAATAATTGTTGAAGACGGATCTATAAGACCATGCAAGGATGTTTGCGACAAGTACGCAAACATCCTTGATTTGCATTATTATGCCAAGGAGAATAGCGGCCCCGGCCAGAGTCGCAACTACGGTGCCGAACGCTCCAACGGCGAATGGCTTATCATTCTTGACAGCGATGTAGTTCTGCCAGAAGGATACCTTCAAGCAGTAGAAAACAGTGTGCAGGGGCAAGCCGCATGGGGCGGTCCCGACGCTGCGCATCCATCGTTTACACCTGTGCAGAAAGCCATCAGCTACTCGATGACATCGTTCTTTACAACTGGTGGCATCAGAGGTGGTAAGGCAAAGCTCGACAAATTCTATCCCCGCTCATTCAACATGGGCATACGTCGCGATGTGTATCTGCAGCTTGGCGGATTTACAAAGATGCGCTTTGGCGAGGACATAGACTTCTCGTATCGCATAGTTGAGGCAGGCTATATGCCACGTCTGTTCCCCGACGCTTGGGTATGGCATAAGCGCCGTACCGACTTCAGGAAGTTCTTCCGTCAGGTTTATAACAGCGGCATAGCACGTATAAATCTTGAGAAGCGCCATCCTGGCACAATGAAACTGGTACATCTGCTGCCAACAGTATTTACACTAGGTGTTATCTGTCTGCTACTTATCACGTTGTTCTTCCCTCTCGCGTGCGTACCTATTATATTATATAGCGCAATAATCTGTATCGACTCGAGCATAAAGAACAAAAGCATGTGGGTGGGTCTGCTCAGCATTCCTGCAGCATTCGTCCAGCTGATGGGATACGGATTCGGTTTCATAGAGTCGTGGTGGAAACGCTGCATCCTGAAACAGGATGAGTTTACGGCCTTCGAAAAAAACTTTTATAGTTGATAGTTTACAGTGGAAAGTGTACAGTTATGATTACCTTTTAAGTAATAAGTAAATATGATGGAGCGCAAAGAAAGTCCCTTGCAAATTAAAAGTGAAGCTTTTACAAAAAGAATTGTAAAGCTGTATCTGTATTTGACAAAATCTAAAAATGAGGAGGTTATGTCAAAACAGATATATCGAAGCGGGACTAGTATAGGTGCAAACATTGCAGAAAGCAGAAATGCCCAAAGTCCTGCCGACTTTGTTAACAAACTAAGTATCGCTTTGAAAGAATCAGATGAAACAGCTTATTGGTTAAAAAGTCTTCATAATGGTGGTTTTCTCAATGATACAGAATTTAATTCAATCCATTGTGACAATATTGAGTTATCGAAGATGCTTACAAGTTCCATTTTAACTATCAAAAAGAAACAAGGCAAACTATGAATTCCAGCAAAAGTAATCATAACTGTACACTCTCCACTGTAAACTGTAAACTTACGATAAACCAGTGGGCTGAGGAGGACAGGCCGCGTGAGAAGATGGCCAGTCTTGGAGCTGAAGCTTTGTCGAGTGCAGAGCTTTTGGCGATACTGATTGGTTCGGGTTCTACAAAAGAGAGCGCTGTAGACCTGATGAAACGCATTCTTAACGACTGCAACAACAGCCTGAACACATTAGGCAAGAAGTCTGTACACGACCTGAGCCAATATAACGGCGTTGGTCCGGCCAAGGCAATCACCATACTTGCCGCATGCGAACTAGGCAAGCGCAGACAGATGGAATCGCCCGAAGAGCGACCAGACCTTGGTTCTGCAAAACAAATATACAACCACATGCGTCCGGTGATGCAAGACCTGGACGTTGAGGAGTTCTGGGTGCTGCTGTTGAATCAGCACCACCGCCTGATAAAGAAAGTGCGCATTGCTCATGGCGGAATAACAGCAACAACCGTTGACATACGCATAATAATGCGCGAGGCTGTGCTCTGCAATGCCACGCAAATAGCTGTTTGTCATAACCATCCATCGGGCAACATACACCCAAGCTGGGATGACGACAATCTTACCAAATGCATTATGAAGGCATGCGAGGTGATGACCATCCACTTTATGGATCATGTCATCATTACAGATGGACAATACTACAGCTATCACGAAGTAGGAAAATGCTAACAAACAAAACATATAATTATGACACAAGAAGAGAAGACACAGATAGAAGAGAGAATCGTTGACGTACTTAAGACCGTCTACGATCCTGAGATTCCCGTGAACATCTACGACTTGGGAATGATATATAAGATTGATGTTAAGGAAGACTATACAGTAGACCTGGATATGACTTTTACTGCTCCAAACTGTCCTGCTGCCGACTTTATTCTTGAAGACGTGCGCACAAAGATTGAGAGCGTGGAGGGCGTAAAGGGATCGAATGTGAACCTGGTATTTGAGCCCGCATGGGACCAGTCGATGATGAGCGAAGAAGCAAGAGTAGAACTGGGATTTGATTAGTAGAAAATTGTCAGTTATGAAGAACATTTATTTCCTTTCAGATGCCCACCTTGGGTCTTTGGCCATTCCACACCAGAGAATGCAGGAACGCCGACTGGTTCGTTTTCTCGACAGCATTAAGGAGAAGGCTGCCGCCATCTATTTGCTTGGCGACATGTTCGACTTCTGGTATGAATATAAATTTGTGGTACCAAAAGGATACACCCGATTCCTGGGTAAGTTGTCGGAATTAACCGACATGGGCGTGGAAGTACACTACTTTACCGGCAACCACGACATATGGGCATATGAATATCTTGAGAAGGAGTGTGGCGTTATACTACACAAGAAACCTGAGACAACCGAGATATACGGAAAAATGTTCTATCTGGCTCATGGCGACGGACTGGGCGACCCCAACAAGAGTTTCAAGCTGATAAAGAGCATCTTCCACAATAAGGTATGTCAGTGGGCGTTCTCGTCGCTGCACCCACGCTGGGGCATGTGGTTCGGACTGAACTGGGCCAAGCACAGCCGCATGAAGCGCCCCAACGGTGAGGAGCCAGCATATATGGGTGAGAACCGCGAGCATCTTGTACTGTATACAAAGAAGTATATACAATACCACTCGAATGTAGACTACTTTATCTATGGCCATCGCCATATTGAGGTAGATCTGCAACTAACAAAGAAGGCCCGTATGATTATTCTGGGCGACTGGATTACGCAGTTCTCATACATCGTATATGATGGTGAGCACCTATTGTTATCGCAATACATTGAGGGCGAAAGCCAGCCATAAGAAAAAGCATAGCTTTTACACCTCGAAACCATAGGTTTCGCATAGCAAAACCATAGCTTTTGCATTATGAAAGCTATGGTTTTGTTTCGTTAGGAGTTGTATGGGGTATTGTATCGCGGAGAGCAGCCCAGCGTTGTTCGTACTCCTGCTCAAGTGCACGCACCCTTTTAAGTGCCTTTTTACGGCGTTGTTTGTCTGCTATCTTAGGACCTAAGGTGTGATCATACAGCCACCCAAGCATGGCCAATACATTTGGGCCGGTGGTGAGCACCTGTGGCATCTGCGGCTCTACGGGCCGAGCCGGTCGCATAAGATCGGCCATACGTTTGTCGCCACGTCGCTCTCCGTAAATCACAACCTCGTCGAGGGCATTCAGAGCAGGAATAAGGTAAATGGTATCACCATGAATCTCATCGCGCAGCACATAACGCCGCTGAAACTTAGGATGACAAAAGTCTATACGCTTAAAGCTATCGGGCACCTCAATCTGTCCATGCCAAGGTGTACGAAATTCAGGTCCATTATCGATACTCACCTGAACATCGCGCTGCGGAGTCTTTGATTCAAGACTGGCAATAACAAACTTCCGCTGTGCCCTTGCCACAACGCAAAATAGTAACATCATCGCTATGAAATACAGTCGAAACATAATTTAGTCTTTTCAATACGACTGCAAATGTAATACTTTTCTGCATATCTAACCAAAATGGAGTATTATAATATCTTACAGATATAAAAATTAATGTAACATTAAGTCTTTTTGAATTAAAATATGTATCTTTGCAGCGAAGTTAACAGAATTTTTGACCAACATGAACGGAAAAAAGATAGTAACATTTGGTGAGTTGTTGCTCAGGTTCTCGAAGCCCGGACAACTGCGATTGACTCAGGGAGACCTGTTTACCAGTAAATATGGTGGTAGCGAGGCTAACGTAGCCGTGTCGCTGGCTACTCAGGGCGAGAACGTAACATATATTACCCGACTGCCCGACACACCTGTGGGCCATGCAGGAGCCATGAATCTGGCTCAGCTTGGAGTAGACACAAGCAAAGTACTTTATGGCGGACAGCGTATTGGTACTTATTACTTTGAGCCAGCTGCAGGCATGCGTGCGGCCAAGGTGATATACGACCGTTCGGGCTCGGCCTATTACGACCTGAAGCCGGGAATGATTCCCTGGAGGGAGATACTTAAGGATTGTGACTATTTCCACGTATCAGGTATCACCGCAGCCATCTCACCTCAGGCTGCCGAGGCTACATTCGAGGCACTTGACATTGCCGACGAGCTGGGTGTAACCGTTTGCTTCGACATAAACTATCGTAAGAACCTGTGGAAATATGAGGGTGCTGAACCTCGCGAGACACTGAGTAGAATGCTGTCGCGCTGCGACATGATGTTCGGCGATGCCATAGAATTTGAATGGCTGTCGCAGCACAAGCAGCCACCATTCACAGCTACCGACTCAAACTTCGAGATGCAGATGAAGGAATACGGAGAGTGGTTTGACCAGTTGCATGCCGCCTACCCACGTGTAAAACACTGGATGATGGGAATGCGTAACATAGTAAGCTCTAACCACCACACGCTTACCGCCCTGCTATGGACCGACGGCAAGCTGCTACAATCACCTATTATGGACATTCCCGACGTGATTGACCCAGTAGGTGTGGGCGACGCATTTATGGGAGGATGGCTGCATGCAATAAACATATTTCCCGACGACAAGCAGAAACAGCTGAACTACTCGCTGGCTGCAGCCGCTCTGAAGAACACCATACCAGGTGACTTCAACCTATCGACAGAAGAAGAAATTATTGACGTGATGCCATAAAAAAACTCCCCACTCATTACTGAGCGGGGAGCTTTTTTTTATATAGATTAGAGCAGATTCATTGTGTCGGTAGCAATCATCAGCTCCTCATCGGTTGGGATTACAACAACCTTAACCTTTGAGTCGTCGGCTGAGATGATAGCCTCTTCGCCACGAACCTTGTTTTTCTCCTCGTCGAACTTAACACCCAGGAACTCGAGGCCCTCACAAACTGCAGAGCGCATAGAAACCTGGTTCTCGCCTACACCGGCAGTGAAGACGATAACATCAACACCACCCATGGCAGCAGCATAAGCACCGATATACTTCTTAATGCGATAGAAGTACATCTGCTGAGCCAGAACGGCACGAGGTTCACCTGCCTGAGCAGCATTCTCTACATCACGCATATCTGAGCTACCACCAGTGATACCAGCTACACCACTCTTCTTGTTGAGCAGGTTGCTCATGCCATCGGCGTCAAGACCAAGTTTCTTCTCAAGGAAGGTAACAGCACCACCGTCGATGTCGCCAGAACGTGTACCCATAACAAGTCCCTCAAGTGGAGTAAGACCCATAGAGGTATCGATACACTTGCCATCAAGAACAGCAGCGATAGAACCACCATTACCGATGTGGCAGGTAATCATCTTTGTACCCTCGGCCTTCATGCCCAGGAACTCGAGTGCACGAGCTGAAACGTAGCGGTGAGATGTTCCATGGAAACCATAGCGACGCACACCATACTGCTCATAGAGCTCGTAAGGGATAGCGTACATATAAGCCCTAGCAGGCATTGTCTGATGGAAGGCAGTATCGAACACACCTACTTGTGGAAGACCAGGCATAAGCTCCTTAACGGCGTTTACACCCTTAAGGTTTGCAGGGTTATGCAGTGGAGCCAGATCAGAGCACTCCTCGAAGGTCTTCAGCACCTCATCGGTGAGGATAACAGACTTATTGAACTTCTCGCCGCCGTGTACCATACGGTGACCTACAGCGTCGATCTCGTCAAGACTCTTGATAACACCAATCTCAGGATCGGTGAGCAGAGAGAAGATGAACTTTACGCCCTCGGTATGCTCGGGGATGTCGTGCATAATCTGCTTCTTCTCGCCATTGGCCAGCTTTACCTTTACAAAGGCATTGTCCAAGCCTACACGCTCAGCACCGCCACTGGTCATAACACTCTTGTCGTCCATATTGTACAGAGCGTACTTGATTGACGACGAACCACAATTCAATACAAGGATTTTCATGTCAATTATTAATTATCGATTATCAATTATTTCTTTGCATCCATTGCCTGGCATGAGGTGATGGCAATCATGTAGTAGATGTCATCAACAGAGCAGCCACGAGACAGGTCGTTTACAGGACGAGCGATACCCTGCAGAACAGGACCGATAGCGATAGCGTCACCCAGACGCTGAACCAGTTTATAACCGATGTTACCAACCTCGAGGTTAGGGAATACCAGTACGTTAGCCTTACCTGCAATCTCAGAACCAGGAGCCTTCTTAGCGCCAACACTTGGAACAAGTGCAGCATCAGCCTGCAGCTCACCGTCGATCTTAAGAGTTGGATCCAGCTCCTTGGCCAGACGAGTAGCCTCGATAACCTTATCGCAAACCTCGTGCTTAGCAGAACCCTTTGTTGAGAAGCTGAGCATAGCAACGCGAGGATCCTCGAAACCAGCTACGGCCTTAGCCATCTGTGCTGTGCAGACAGCAATCTGTGACAGCTGAGCAGCATCTGGCATTGGGGTAACAGCTACATCGGCTACTACGAGTACACCATTCTCACCAAACTGCTTCTGCTTAGAGATGAGCAGCAAACCACCACTTACACATGTGATGCCAGGTGCACACTTGATAATCTGAAGAGCTGGACGCAGAGTGTCGCCAGTAGTTGAGAGAGCACCACTGATCTGACCATCAGCACCCTCGGTCTTGATAATCATACAACCCAGATACAGAGGATTCTTGATAAGCTTGCGAGCCTCCTCGATGGTCATACCCTTTGACTTGCGGATTTCAGCCAACTTCTCAGCCAGCTCCTCGCTCTTGTCATAGTTCTCAGGGTCGATAAGAGTTGCCTTACCGATGTTTGTAAGTCCCTTTTCCTTAGCCAGAGCCTCAACCTTAGCTGGATTACCAATCAGAATAATGTCTGCAAGGTCGTCAGCCAAAGCTCTATCGGCTGCACACAAAGTACGCTCCTCTTCAGCTTCAGGGAGCACGATGCGCTGCTTGTTACTCTTAGCACGCGCTACAATTTGACTTAATAGATCCATAACCTGTTTTTATAATTAAATTACTAATACTTTTTCTATCTTAATCCAGCACCTTTGTCAGAATACTCTCAAGTTCCTCTGCCGAGAGTCGCAGGTTGAACTGACCATTCACTGCTACCGATATGGCGCCTGTCTCCTCCGACACAACAACAGCCACGGCATCGCTCTCCTGCGATACACCCATAGCCGCACGGTGGCGGAGTCCTAACTCCTTAGGGATATCCATATCATGACTAACAGGCAGAATACATCCTGCCGCCCTGATACGTTTCTTTGATATTATCATAGCTCCATCGTGGAGCGGAGAGTTCTTAAAGAAGATGTTCTCAATAAGTCGCTGATTGATGCTCGAATCAATCAGATCACCAGTAATAGCAATCTCGTCGAGCGGCATGGTACGCTCGATAACGATGAGTGCTCCCACCTTGCCACGACTCATGTTCATAGATGCCATAACGATAGGCATAATTATTTCCTTGAGTGCTTTCTTGCTTTCTTCATCGTCGTGTTTGGATGTGAACAGGCGAACAAAAGCCCTCATACGACGATGAGCTCCCACATTATACAGGAATCGGCGGATTTCATCCTGGAAGAGTACGATGAGGGCAATAACACCCACACTAACCAACTTATCCAGAATAGAGCCTAACAAACGCATCTCAATAATCTGCGACACAAACAGCCACATAATCACGAACACCAAAATGCCGATAAACACATTCAGCGAACGTGACTCGCGCATAAGCCTGTAGATGTAGTAAAGAATCATCGCTACAAGCAGTATGTCGACAAAATCCTTGATTCCGAATTCGAAGAACACCTTATTCTATTTACTATATTACAATTAACTATTTACTCTTCAGTGCCTCCATCATCTTTACACACTCCACAGCTTGTTTCACATCGTGAACGCGCAGTATGTGTGCTCCCTTCATCAGAGAGATGGTGTTAAGCACCGTTGTACCATTAAGAGACTCCTCGGGAGTTATTCCCATGAGTTTATAAATCATCGACTTGCGTGATATGCCCACCAGCAGTGGCAGCTCCATCACATGCAAGCGCTCCATACAGTTCATTATCTCGTAATTCTGCAGCAGAGTCTTTCCGAATCCGAAACCAGGATCCAAGATGATGTCACAAGCACCGAAATCGCGCAGCTGCTGAACCTGATGAGCAAACGACATGAGCATCTGCTTCAACGTAGGCTGTGTAGACATTAATATATAAGGTACGCGCAAACGTGACACCATACGGTACATTGTCTCGTTACCCTCGCTTACATCGTTGATTATGTCAGCACCGAACTCCTCTACAGTCATTCGAGCCACATCGGTACGGAAGGTATCAACAGAGATAATGGCATCGGGCAACTCACGACGGATAATTCCCAAGCCGAAACGCAAACGCTCCATCTCCTCAGCCTCAGAAACCTCGGTGCCGCCAGGACGTGTTGAATATCCGCCCACATCGATCATGCTTGCACCTTCGTCTACTATCTGATGACAACGCCTTACAATTTCGTCCTCAGTCTGCACCCTACTCCCTGCATAAAAAGAGTCGGGCGTTACGTTCAGGATACCCATCACCTGAGGGGTGCTGAGATCCATCAATTTACCTTTAATATTAATAGTATAGCTCATTTCGCCCACAAAGATACAAAAAAAATAAGAATTAGGAATTCTTTTTTAAGAAAAAGCGGCAAAGCCGAGCTAATAAATTAGATTTTTCACTATCTTTGCACCAAAATTCACAAAGTTTATGGATATTAAGGAACTATACAAGCTATATCAGCAACATCAGTGCATCACAACCGACAGTCGTGACTGCCCTGAGGGAAGCATCTTTCTTGCACTGAAAGGTGAGTCGTTTAATGGTAACAAGTTCGCCCTGCAGGCCCTTGAGAAGGGATGCAGTTATGCTATAGTTGACGAAGACGTGGCTAACGACCCACGCATTATAAAGGTAGACGACTGTCTGCAGACTTTCAAGAATCTGGCCCGCGAACATCGCCGCCAGTTCGACATACCGGTTATCGGCATCACCGGCACCAACGGCAAGACAACAACAAAGGAGCTCATTGCCGCCGTTCTTTCAAAGAAATACAACGTACTCTATACTCAGGGCAACTTCAACAACGATGTTGGTGTGCCTAAGACTCTGTTCCGCCTTAACAAGGAACACGATATTGCCGTGATTGAGATGGGAGCCAGTCATCCCGGTGACATCAAGACACTGGCCGAGACTGCTGAGCCTACCTGTGGACTTATCACCAACGTAGGTCGCGCACACCTTCAGGGTTTCGGATCTTTCGAAGGTGTAATCAAAACCAAGGGTGAGCTATACGATTTCCTGCGTAGCCGCGAAGACAGTCTTATCTTCATCAATGCTGACAACGAGTATCTGATGGACCAGATAAGTGAGGACGAAGACATCTGGATGTCGCCCTACTCTACCGACCCTGAGAACCAGTACTCATGCATCTCGGGCGAGATTATAGAGTGCAATCCATTCCTGAAGTTCCGTTGGCGTGAGCCGCTGATGATACTTGAAGAGGAAGGCCGTAGCACAAAGTGGCATAAGGTACAGACCAAGCTCATTGGTTCATACAACATCGACAACCTGCTTGCTGCCATCGCCGTTGGTATCAACTTCGGCGTAGACCGCAAGAAGATTTGTGCTGCACTCGAGGAGTACGAGCCATCAAACAACCGCAGTCAGATGACCGTTACCGAGAAGAATCACCTTATTGTGGATGCATATAACGCCAACCCATCGTCGATGCAGGCTGCACTAGAGAACTTCAAGTTGATGCAGGCCGAGCACAAGATGGTTATCCTTGGCGCTATGCGAGAGCTCGGTGAGGTATCAGCCGAAGAGCACCAGCATGTGGTTGACTATCTCAAGGCAACCGATGTCGAGACTGTTTGGCTGGTTGGCGAGGAGTTTAACGATGCCAAGTGCGACTATCGCAAGTTCAAGGATGTAGAAGAGGTTAAAGCAGCCATAGCAGCCGAAAAGCCCGAAGGTCATTACATTCTCATCAAGGGCTCTAATAGCACCAAGCTATATCAACTGCCAGAACTATTGTAATAGTGAGAGGTATTATATTCTTCTTTTTGCTTACACTGCTGATGACAGGATGTGGAAAGCAGAACTCTCAAGACGCAAGCCTTGAGCAGTGCAATAGTGTTTACTACTGGCGCACTGACCTCAGACTCGATTCAACAGAAAATTCTTTTCTCGGGCAGTATAATATCAAAAAGGTGTATTGCCGATATTTCGATGTGGTAATGAACGATGATGCCACAGAGCCATCGCCCAATGCCACCTTAAACTTCTCCGACACTCTGCCCGAGAACATCGAGATTATCCCCACCGTCTACATCACCGAGGACTGTATGCACAAGCCATACAAGGACCTGGCAAAGAAGATTGTGGACCGCATACTACAGATGAACGAGACAAACGACATAGGCAATGTGCACGAGATACAGATAGACTGCGACTATACATCAAAGAGCCGCAAGACATACTATAAGTTCCTAGAGGAGATCGGCTCTCTTATGTCCTCAGTCCACTATAAACTCTCAACCACCATCAGACTGCATCAACTGTCGATGCCTGCACCTCCTGTGGACTACGGAGTACTGATGGTATACAACACTGGCGACCCTCGCAAGTGGCAAGAGCGCAACCCGATACTTGACTATCGCGATGTCTATCCGTATCTAAGCCGACTCAAAAAGTACCCACTCCCACTTGCCACAGCCTACCCCGTATATCAATGGATAAGGAACATACAGAATGTAAGGGTTGAACATACTGTTGAAGCCGAAGAGATACTGAAAGTAAAGGAAGCTATGGAGAAAGAGCGCCCAAGCCTGAGCCGCTCTATTATCACATACCACTTGGAAACAGATAATATAAACAGATACAAACCAAAGACCTATGAAGAAATTTATCATCATTAGCCTGTTGACCGTCCTCTCGCTGCCCACATTCGCATGCGCCTGGGGAGAGCCACAAAACCCGTACATGTTCAGCATGTATGTACAGAACAATTTCAAATCGCGTGTTGAGCGCATCTGCAACGACAACTGGAAAGCCTACCTCGGTTCTACCGAAGAATACTTCTGGTTTAACGCCGACGACGCAATCAAGGCAGCCCGCCAAAAGGGCGATGCTTTGATGGTTAGTTATATCCAGAACCTTAAGAAGTATCTTGACTGCGTTGGCGTAGAACAAAGCAAGCAATACGAGTGGAACTACCCTACCAAGGAAGAGATAGCTAACCAGCAGCGCAATCTGCAGGCTGTGCGCACATACGCCCTTAGCAAGATTAAGACAAAGCTGCGCTCACAGCATGCACTGCTATACATGCGCTGTAACATGATGCTGGGCCGCAATCAGGAGAACATCAACTTCTGGCAACAAACAGCCAGTCAGTTCATCGAGACCGTATATAAGGATATGATGAAGAACATCTATGCCGGTGCACTCTACAAGAGCGGTCGCGAGGCAGAAGCTGGTCAGATGTTTGCCGAGATGGACGACTACGAGAGTCTGATGACAATCTACTACAAGAAGCGTTCTTACCTTGCCATCAGTCAGCACTACAAGCAGAACCCAAACTCAAAGGTGCTGCCATTCCTGCTACAGGACTTTGTGAACAATGCTCAGGAAGCTGAAGATTCTAAAGGTGAAGGAGCCCTCGGAGGAAAGCTCTTTATCCGCGACATCAACCTGCAGGAATCGTGGCAGATGCAGCAGTTCTGTGAACTGGTGGTTCGCGAAGGCAAGACCGAGACACCTATCATGTGGAAATGTGCCAAAGCATGGCTTGAATATTTGGCCGGTAAGAAGCAGGAGGCAATTAAGGACATAGAAGCAGCTATGACTCTTGAAGGTACTGAGCGCATGAAGGACAATGCCCGTGTACTTAAGCTTTACATCACAGCTGCAACAGCAAAAGCAAGCGACAAGTTCGACAACTATCTTGCCGAGGAGCTTACCTGGTTAAACAAGAAAACAGAGCAGGATCACTTTTTTTATCTCGCCCTTACTCGCATAACAAATCAAACCATCGTTCCTCATTACAAGAACAAACCCGAACAACTGTTGGCTCTGCTACTTGCTACAAACAACTACGATTATCACAGTTGCATAGACACCATGCGCGTAGACCGACTTGAGAAGTTCTACTTCTATACCAAGACGCCCGCTACAAAAGAATTCGATAAGTTCCTGAAGAATCAGATCCAGACCAATGATTCTGTTCTCATCGAACTCATCGGAACCAAGTATATGCGCATGGCCCAGTGGGACAGAGCCATCCAGTGGCTTAAGGATATACCTGCAAGCTATTATAATGAGCACCGCAGCGACGAATACCTGTATTATTCACGTATGCGCAGTTACGAGGTTGAGCCATGGATTAAGCGCCAGTGGTTAGACAGCGGCAAGGCATGGGAAACAAAACTTAAGTGGTTTAAGAACATAAAGCTCGACTTCTGTAAGGAGATGCAGATGATGGAGGCTTCGCTCAACCTGCTTAAAGGCAAAGCTCTTGAGCAGCGTTACTACAACTTGGCAGTACGCTATGCTCAGGCCAGCATCAAGGGCGACTGCTGGTGGCTGCTCCGCACAACCAAGAGTGGCTACGACACCATTCGCGTAAACGAGGTTGACTTTGGAGCAAAGGCAGCAGAGCTGCTGCAGAAGGCTGCTGCTACCAGCGATACCGACCTGAAGATAAAGGCTCTGTTCGCAATGGGATATCAGGAGCTCTATACCACAACATCAGGCACAAAGCTGTGGACCGACAGAGTATGGGATGAGCAGGCATCCGACTTCGTAACAAAGTATTATTGTCAGTCGCCACAGTTCCGTGCGTTCCAAGGTTTATTCGATATTGTAGACAGTACCCCCAAGGAACCTACGTATGTTAGCAAGTGTGATGAATTCGACAAATTCCGCAAATACTATCGTCAGCATAAAAAATAAAAAAAATAACTGAATTCTGCACGAATTAGAAAAATAAGCAGTAACTTTGCACCCGCAAAATCGGGATGTAGCGCAGTTGGTAGCGCACTACGTTCGGGACGTAGGGGTCGGGCGTTCGAGTCGCCTCATCCCGACTGCTTAAGCCTTACAGCAAATAGGTGGTTGCATAGTCAACCACTTATTTTGCATAAATAGCAAAAAATCCATACGATTTTCGCATTTTTTTGCGTTTTTCTTTGGATATTACGGCAGAAATGAATAAATTTGCACCCCGAAAGTTAGTAATTAAACGAAATATTATGGCAGAAACATTGGAAGTGAAGGAGCTAGACCAAGTGGTTGTACGCTTCTCAGGTGACTCTGGCGACGGAATGCAGCTCGCTGGAAACATCTTCTCTACGGTAAGTGCCACCGTTGGTAATGGCATTTCTACATTCCCCGACTATCCCGCTGATATCCGCGCCCCGCAAGGCTCGCTTACTGGTGTGTCTGGTTTCCAGGTACACATCGGCGCAGGTAAAGTCTACACCCCTGGTGACAAGTGCGACGTTCTGGTTGCAATGAACGCAGCAGCTCTCAAGACTCAGTATCGTTATGCCAAGCCCGGTGCTACCATCATCATCGACACCGACTCGTTTGGTCCTAAGGATCTGGAGAAGGCTCAGTTCAAGACTGAAGATTACCTCGGCGAGATGGGTATCGACCCCGACCGTGTAATCCAGTGCCCACTTACCACTATGGTTAAGGATTGTCTGGCCGACAGCGGAATGGACAACAAGGCAATGCTTAAGTGCCGTAACATGTTCGCACTCGGACTTGTTTGCTGGCTCTTCGACCGTGACCTGAACCTGGTAGGTAACTTCCTGAAGGAGAAGTTCGCTAAGAAGCCCGCTATTGCCGAGGCTAACATCAAGGTTATCCAGGCAGGTTGGGACTACGGACACAACACCCACTCAAGTGCCATCAACGTTTATCGCGTAGAGACCAAGGAGAAGACTCCTGGACGCTATATGGATATCACAGGTAACAAGGCTACTGCCTATGGTTTCATTGCAGCTGCCGAGAAGGCTGGTCTGCGCCTCTACCTGGGTTCTTATCCTATCACTCCCGCTACCGATGTTCTGCACGAGCTTTCTAAGCATAAGTCATGCGGTGTTATCACCGTTCAGTGCGAGGACGAGATCAGCGGTTGCGCATCAGCACTCGGTGCTTCATTCGCTGGTGCACTCGGTGTTACTTCAACATCAGGTCCTGGTGTATGTCTTAAGAGCGAGGCTATGAACCTGGCTGTTATCATGGAGCTTCCTCTGGTTGTTCTCGACGTACAGCGCGGTGGTCCTGCTACCGGTCTGCCAACAAAGAGTGAGCAGACTGACCTGCTGCAGGCACTCTTCGGACGTAATGGTGAGAGCCCAATGCCTGTAATGGCCGCTACCAGTCCTGCCGATTGTTTCGATGCTGCTTATCAGGCTGCAAAGATTGCTCTTGAGCACATGACTCCCGTTGTACTGCTCACCGATGCATATATCGCTAACGGTTCTGGTGCATTCAAGCTGCCAGAGATGGCTAAGCTCGATGCAATCAATCCTCCATACGTTCCTGAGGAACTAAAGGGCAAGTGGACTCCATACATGCGTGCCGAGAACGGAACACGCTACTGGGCTGTTCCTGGCCGTGAGGGATTCACTCACATCCTTGGCGGACTTGAGAAGGACTCTGAGACAGGTGCTATCTCAACCAACCCTGAGAACCACGACTTAATGACACGTCTGCGCCAGCAGAAGATTGACAACATCCAGGTTCCCAACCTCGAGGTAGACGGCGACGTACAGGATGCCGACCTGCTCATCGTAGGCTTCGGTTCTACATACGGCCATCTGCACTCTGCAATGGACGAGCTCCGTGCAAAGGGATACAAGGTAGCTCAGGCCCAGTTCAAGTATCTGAACCCACTGCCAAAGAACACTGCCGATGTACTGAAGAAGTACAAGAAGGTTGTTGTTGCCGAGCAGAACATGGGTCAGCTTGCTGCTTACCTCCGCATGAAGGTCGATGGTTTCGTTCCTTATCAGTTCAACCAGGTAAAGGGCCAGCCATTCGTTGTAGAAGAGTTAGTCAACGCATTCGAGGACATCTTGAAGAAGTAAAAAGGTGAAAAAGTAAAAAGGTAAAAAAGTATGGAATATACAGCACAAGATTTCAAGAAAGGCCAGCCTCGTTGGTGCCCAGGTTGCGGCGACCACTTCTTCCTGGCTTCACTCCATAAGGCTATGGCCGAGATTGGCGTAGCTCCCGAGAACGTAGCAGTTATCAGCGGTATCGGCTGTTCAAGCCGTCTGCCACACTATATGGCTACTTACGGCATGAACACTATCCACGGTCGTGCTGCAGCCATTGCTACAGGTGCAAAGGTTGCCAACCCTAACCTCACAGTATGGCAGGTTAGCGGTGATGGTGACGGACTGGCTATCGGTGGTAACCACTTCATCCACGCCAACCGTCGTAACATCGACCTGAACATGATTCTCTTGAACAACCGTATCTATGGTCTTACCAAGGGTCAGTATTCTCCTACCTCACCTCGTGGCTTTGTATCTAAGTCAAGCCCTTACGGAACAGTAGAGGATCCATTCCGTCCTGCTGAGCTCTGTTTTGGCGCTCGTGGACACTTCTTCGCACGCTGCGTTGCTACCGACGCCAAGGGAACTGTAGAGGTTCTGAAGGCTGCTTACGAGCACAAGGGTGCAAGTGTAACCGAGGTTCTGCAGAACTGTGTAATCTTCAACGACCACTGCCATGATGTTGTTTATAACAACGAGGGCCGTAAGAAGAACGCCATCTACGTAAAGCACGGTGAGAAGCTCGTGTTTGGTGAGAACAATGAGTTCGGTCTGGTACAGCAGGGCTTCGGTCTGAAGGTTGTTGAGATCGGTAAGGATGGTTACACCATCGACGATGTACTGGTACACGATGCTCACTGCGAGGACAACACCCTGCAGCTCAAGCTTGCCATGATGACTCCTGAGGATGGATTCCCCATCGCACTCGGTGTTATCCGCGATGTAGAGGCTCCTACCTATAACGAAGCCGTTCACGCTCAGATTGCCGAGGTATCAGCTCAGAAGAAGTATCACAACTTCGAGGAGCTGCTCGAGACCAACGACATCTGGGAGGTAAAATAACCCGCGAGTTTGTAAACTCCACATATCAATCATCCCTATGGATTTTTCTATAGGGATGATTTTGTGTTAATATACACTCATTATCCGAATTTTTCTTTTACACTTAATTCTTAATTAGTTATTTATTATTACCTTTGCGCACGATTTTTGTACTTAAAACCAAATAATAAATAACAACTTTATAACAATATGTTTCACATTTACGAAGGATTTAATCTCGTTGAGGCGTATCACAAAATGCGTCACCAGCGTAAATACCATCCAGCTGATGGTACCAAGCGAACTATCAAGATTGCCTTGGTAGCTCTCATTACCTTGTTACTTTGGAATATGCCTGCCGAATGGTATGGCATCCAGAACTTAACCGTTATACAGCAGCGTGTCATCGCTATCTTTGCGTTTGCCACACTGATGTGGATTCTCGAGATTGTATCATCTTGGGCCACATCAATCGCTATCATCGTACTGATGCTGCTATTCTGCTCGGATAGCGGTATAAAACCGATGGTAGACCCTGAAGTAGTTGGAAAACTTCTTTCTCACAAAGCTGTGATGGCTTCATTTGCCGACCCAATCATCATGCTGTTCATCGGTGGATTCGTACTGGCTATTGCCGCCACTAAGACAGGTCTCGATGCTCAGTTGGCAAAGGTTCTGCTGCGTCCCTTCGGCACACGCAGTGAGATGGTGCTTCTGGGATTCCTGCTTGTAACAGGTCTGTTCTCAATGTTCGTATCTAACACTGCCACAGCAGCTATGATGCTTACATTCCTTGCACCTGTATTCCACCAGCTGCCTCCTGAGGGTAAGGGCCGTATTGCTCTGGCCATGTCAATCCCTGTAGCAGCCAACCTTGGTGGTATGGGTACACCTATCGGTACACCTCCAAACACTCTTGCCCTTAAGTATCTGAACGATCCTGAGGGATTGAATATGGGTCTTGGTTTCGGACAGTGGATGATGTTCATGTTCCCACTCGTAATCCTACTGTTGTTCATCAGCTGGCGCCTGCTGCTCAAGTTCTTCCCATTCAGTCAGAAGACTATTGAACTTAAGATTGACGGTGGTATGCAGAAAGGTTTCCAGTCTACAGTAGTTATCATTACCTTCGTTCTTACTGTAGTTCTCTGGCTGGCTGACCGCGTAACCGGCATCAATTCTAACACCGTAGCTATGATTCCATTCTGCGTATTTGCCCTTACAGGTGTTATCAATAAGCGTGACCTTGAGCAGATTAACTGGAGTGTTATCTGGATGGTAGCCGGTGGTTTCGCACTGGGCACTGGTCTTAACGCCTCTGGTCTTGCAGCTAACGTTGTAGAGAGCATCCCCTTCGGTGAATTCTCACCACTGCTCATCCTGCTAATCGGTGGAGCAATCTGCTACCTGCTCAGTAACTTTATCTCTAACTCTGCTACTGCAGCTCTGCTCATGCCAATTCTGGCAATTGTCTGTGGTGCTATGGGCGACAAGCTGGATCCTATCGGCGGTACACCAACCGTTCTTATCGGTGTAGCCATCGCTGCTTCTTCAGCTATGATTCTGCCTATCTCTACCCCACCAAATGCACTGTCGTTTGCAACAGGTTATGTAAAACAGAACGATATGGCCAAGATCGGTATCATCATGGGTATTATCTCGATGGTATTTGGCTTCGGTCTTGTTTACATGATGGGAACACTTCACTTGATCTAAATAACAAAAAACCCTCCCGTTTGGGAGGGCTTTTTTGTTTTATAACTTTTCTCCGTAGCACAAGTCGCCACAGTCTCCGAATCCCGGCACTATGTATTTGTGCTCATTCATTCCTGGGTCGATTGCAGCACACCAGATGGTGCTGTCATCAGGAAGAACACTCTTCACAACCTCAAGACCCTCAGGCACTGCTATCACACAGGCAATGTGCACCTTCTTAGGCTTACCTGTCTTTATCAGAGCCTCGATACTTGCAGCCATTGAAC
>Ga0265298_10004140_pt1 | contig 18669 bp, 18 predicted proteins | sample AusTroGonzalo_MG_3_FD_193486 | JGI IMG/M metagenome (GOLD analysis project Ga0265298, IMG submission 193486) | Bovine rumen microbial communities from tropical cattle in Woodstock, Queensland, Australia - Gonzalo_01 | ecosystem: Host-associated > Mammals > Digestive system > Stomach > Rumen ... | reverse complement strand
AGCAGCGAGAGCAGAAGAGCTCGCTCATTCTGCCGAGTCGCGAGAGAGATTCAACAAGGTTAAAAATCTGTAGGATTTGAAAGATTTCTCGCCGCGAGGCGACGAACCTCAGAAAAATTGTGTATCTTTGCAGCCGAATCATTCATTAAAATGAAGGTTATGGAAGCAAAGACAACTATTCAGCAGCGTAGCCGCGAGGAGATAATGGCTTGGCTGCAACAGGCAAGGGATCGCAAAAAGGCATTCCAGCGCCGAGTGAACGAAGAGTGGGAGGCACGCCAGCGCAGCAAAGTCTAAACGACACTATCGCCACGAAGCCCTCTGCGGCATCTTTAACTCCGAGGCTACGGAGGAACAGCTTATCGAGGATTATCTCCAGGAGAAATACAATCTCTAAGCCATGAAAGTATTCCTCGACACAAACCTCTGCCCGCAATGACCTGCGACAAGTCAGCCATCACCTTCGTCTGGGTGGGGCAAACATCCGAGGGGCTGAACGTGCGCTGGCAGATCAAAGCCGACGGCTCAACTTACACCGAAACCGTCGAAATGAAGAAAATATAATGAGGATATTTGCAAAACTTAATATAAGGCATATAAAAATGAATAAGAACGAGAAATTTGTAATCACGATTAACCGTGAGTTAGGAAGTGGCGGACGTACCGTAGGCCGCCTGTTGGCAGAGAAGTTAGGTGTTCCCTTCTACGACAAGGCAGTCGTCAAGGCCTTGCAGGAGAAGTACAACCTTACCACAGAAGAGATTGAACGGCTGAAGGGCCGCAAGCACAGTTGGTGGGCCGACGTGGAGCGTATCCTGAAGATAGACGCAGGCATGAGCATGGACTACTACCTGCCGAAGAAGGACGACGCACCCGACCTGCTGACCACCGACGAGATGTTTAAGACCGAGACGCTGATATTGCAGGACCTCGCTGTCGAGAAGTCGTGCGTCGTGGCCGGACGCAGTGGCTTCCACGTGTTCCGCTACCATCCCAACCACCTGAGCATCCTGATTCAGGCCTCAATGGACCACCGTGTGGAGCGTGTCATGCGCAAGCAGAACATCACGGAGGAAGAGGCCCGTAAAATCATCGACCAGGTGGACAAGATGCGCGAGAACTACGTGAAGAAGTACACCGGCACCTCGCGCTATGACACCCGCAACTACCAGCTTGTCATCTCAGCCGACGGCAAGGCGGAGGAGGAAATCGCTGATATGATCTTGCAGTATATCGGGTAGGATTAAGAAAACAACAATGAGGAAGATTCTCAATTGGTTACTTGCCGCCATCATGTCATCCGTTATCCTGTAGGACAAGTTGCGAGGCGAACTGGGTTACCAGAACATCATCATCACCGACGCGATGGAGATGGGTGCCATCACTAGGCAGTACACCAATGCCGAGGCCGCTGTCGGCACGCTCCAGGCCGGTGCCGACATCGTGCTGGGGCCGCAGAACTTCGTCGAGGCCTTCGATGCCGTGGTCAAGGCCGTGGAGGACGGCAGGCTCACCGAACAGCGCATCGACCAGAGCGTGCGCCGCGTATTGAAATTGAAAAAGCAAATGAAAAAGGGAAGTGACTGATTAGCCACTTCCCTTGTGTTAACAAGCCCCTTCGTTGTCGGGATGAGGCGACTCGAACGCCCGACCCCTACGTCCCGAACGTAGTGCGCTACCAACTGCGCTACATCCCGATTTTACGGGTGACTGTACGTCGGAACTTATTAAGCGGCTGCAAAGGTACAACAATTAATTGACAATTGACAATTGACAATTGATAATTTGCTGCGCATTGACGTTTTTTAACGATGTTGCCGGTAGTATTTGCGGAACTGAGCGTACTCGTCGCACTTCTGGATGTAGTCATCCTGCGGCTGGTCGCCTGTCAGTTCGTAGAGCGCCTGGTAAGCCCGGTACTGCGGTGCAGTCGGGTTGTACTTGTCTACATATTCCGACTGCTTTTCATCCCACACGCTCTCACGCCACAGTTTGTTGTTACTCTCGCCGTAGGGCTTCACATCGTAGAGTTCACGGTAACCCATAGCGAAGAGGGCCTTGCGCTTCAGGGCGGGGTCAGAACTCATGGCCACCTTCTGGAGCATCTCGATGGCGCGCTGATCCATATCGACCTCATTGGCTTGGACGCTATCCCAGATGCTCTTGGAATAGCTTAGCAGCCACCAGCAGTCGCCGTGGATGCTGGCCTGAGCATAGCGGACGGCGAGGTTGTAGCAACGCTGGTCGTAGGCCTTGCCTTTCAAGAGGCTGAGCGAGCCTTCCATCATCTGCATCTCCTTGCAGAAGTCGAGCTTCAGCGGTTTCCACCACTTCACGTTTTTCTCCCATGCCTCATCGCTGTTGAGCCATTGGCGCTTTATCCACGGTTCCACGTCGTATTTGCGGAGGACGGAATAGTAGAGGTATTCACGGCTACGATACTCGTTGTAGAAGCTGACGGGTATGTCCTTCAGCCACTGGATGGCCTTGTCCCACTGGCAGAGGCGCATATACTTCGTGCCGATGAGTTCGCTGAGCACGGTGTCATTCTCGTGAAGGTTGGCTTTCAGGAACTTGTCGAGCTTGTTCTTGGCAGGGGTGTTGGTGTAGAAGAGGAATCTCTCCGTACTGCCGACGTTGAGGGTATCGAGGTCGAAGCCGCTGCCGCCGCTGTTGAGTGCACGGCAGATGGCCGTGAGGCGCACAAGGTCGGGTCTGTAATGAGGTACGAGCACTTGGTTGGTGATGCGGTTTTCGGCATTGCTGAAGAAAAAGTCTTCCTCGCCCTTCTCCCTGAGCCACGCAAGTTCATCGGCGATATAGTCGTCGAAGGCCTCGCTCGGCTTGGCCTGGGCGGCGGTGATGTAGAGCAGCAGCACGTGGGCGTTGTCCTTCATACGGGCTGTGCCATCGAGCTTCGTGGCGGCGAGGATGTCATTGGCGGCTTCCTTCTGGTTGCCGGCGAGGTATTCCAGCCATGCCTTGGCCATCTTCCACATGATGGGGCAGTCGGTCTTGCCCTCACGGACCACCATCTCGCAGAACTGCTGCATCTGCCATGACTCTTCCTTGTTGATGTCGCGGATGAACTGCTTACCGACGGAGCCGCCACCACCGTTAATGGCATCGGCGGCCTCCTGGGCATTATTCACGAAGTCGGTCAACAGCCAGGGCAGGGCCTTCGACGTGGGGTTCTGCTTGTAGTGCTGACTGATGGCGAGGTAGGAACGCTTCTTGTAGAACTGTGTCATCAGGCTTTCGTCATCGTTCATCTCAGCGAACAGTTCACCGGCCTCTGCCTCGCGGCCCGTCTTGTAGAGGGCACCGGCATAGATGTTCTGCATCATGTCTTTGTAGACCGTCTCGATAAACTGGCTGGCGGTCTGTTCCCAGTAGGTGATGTTCTCCTGATGACGGCCCAGCATCATGTTGCAGCGCATATAGAGCAGGGCGTGCTGGGAGCGCAGCTTGCTCTTGGTCTTGCCGAGGGCGTAGGCGCGGACAGCCTCTAAGTCGCGCTTCTGGGCGGCCAGCTTTTCCTTGGTGGGATAGTCCCACTCCCACTGCTTGCTCTGCTCAATACTGACGCATTCGAGATACTTCTGCAGGTTCTGCACATAGCTGACCATCAGGGCGTCGCCTTTCTGCTGGGCCGCCTTGATCACATCGTCGGCACGGAACCAGAAGTATTCTTCCGTCGAGCCGAGATAGGCTTTCCAGTTGTCGTTGCAGATACGCTCCACGCGGCTCTTGAAGTTGTTGCTGACGTAGGGGCTGAACAGGTAGTAGTTGTCTGTGCCAACCCAGGCACATGCGAGTATCGGCAGAGTCATTGCCGACAGCAGGCTAATGATGATAAATCTCTTCATAGGTTTCTGGTTTATAACGATTTATATTGTCTTTGTCTAAATGGTAGGTGATGATGGCGCGGCTCAGGTTCGGACGTTCCTTCTCCATCGCCCTTTTCACCTTTAATATATCTTCTGCCTCGACGGTATGTTCCACCCTGACACCGTGGATGTCCCTTATCCAGATGAAGACAGGATAGGCGGCTGCGAGGGGCAGCGGGTACTGGTCGAGCCGTTTCAGGTAGGGGTGCACGTCGCGGTAGTCGAGGATGGGGTTGCGTTCTTCCCATTTGCGGGGGTCGCCCGTGTTGTAGATCATCAGTGCGCCATAGTCCACAGGCGGTGCCTCCATCGAGAGCTGGTGCAATCTTATGGTAGTTGATAATTGACAATTGACATTTGACAATTGATAATGGACTTTCCTCAGGAAGTCATAATAGGTCTTACGGCTTTTTGAGGTGTAGTCGCAGTCAATCTGTATCTCGCGGACATTCCTGATGTCGCTGGTCTCGTTCATCTGGACGATGCGCTTGACGACCTTCTCTGCCAAGTCAGGATGAGGCTTGTGCATGCAGTCCTCCGTGATATAGATGGTCGGGATAATCTCGATGCTGTCGGGCAGGGTGTCGGAGAAGGTGATGGTGGCATTGGGCTTCGGCTCTGTGCCGTCGTCGCTCATCACCACATCGAAGTAGCGGCAGTACACCTTATTAATATGGTATTGCTGGAGGAAGGCGCGCTCCGTGGAGTCGAGTCTGAGGTCTGTGCGCCAGTAGTAGACGGCATTGCCCTCAGCAAGGGGCTTTGTCTCCTTGTCCTTCTGCTTCTGGCAGCCGGTCATCACCATCGCCGCCAACAGAATCATCAGCCATCCTGCTACCTCTTTCTTCATGGGTGGCAAAATTACGCATTATTTTCTGAACTACAAAATATTATAGGACAAATCTTGAAATTGATACGGGAATGAGGTTAAAAAAAAGAAAGTGTTCGTTTCTTACATATAAATTGTGTATCTTTGCCCCCAAGAATATAGATATATGAACTATATGGAAATGAAAAGAATACTTAGTCTGATTACATGTCTGACGCTGATGCTGACGACCGCCTTGGCCGACGGTCCGAAGGTAGGGCTGGTTCTGGGAGGCGGAGGTGCCAAGGGCGCAGCGGAGGTCGGTGTGCTGAAGGTGCTCGAAGAGGCCGGCATCAAGCCTGATATCATCGTGGGCACCTCGATAGGCTCTATCGTGGGAGGACTCTATGCTTCTGGCTACTCTGCCGCTGAGCTCGAGACGATGTTCAAGACTCAGGAGTGGCTCACACTGCTCACTGACCGCCGCAGTTCTTTGGCCAACGAACCTTATAAGACAGTCGATGGCGTAACCTACATCTTCGGCTTCCCCATCCTCGACAGTCAGGCTCAGGGACTGGGCATGATGAAAGGCAGCAGCATCGAGCACATGCTCGACTCTATGGCCAAAGCCAAGGGCTGTACCGACTTTGCGTCGCTCAGGATTCCTTTCAGTTGTGTGGCAGCCGATATCCGTGCCGGTTCAGAAGTGATACTTCACGAGGGCAGTGTGGCCAAGGCCATGCGGGCATCGATGGCCATACCTGGTGTGTTCAAACCTGTGGAGATAGGCGGTCGTAAACTTGTTGACGGTGGAATGCTCAACAACCTTCCCGTTGACGTCTGCCGAGAGATGGGTGCCGACATCGTCATCGCCGTAGACTTACAGCAGAACGAGCAGAAGCCGCGCCCACAAACTGACATGACCGCCCTCAATGCCATCGCCGACTTTGTAGGACTGGGAGGAATCCTCAACTGGATTACAAACCGTCCAGACATCGAGAAGTACTATACTAACCGTCAGAAGGCCGACATCTATATCCATCCCATCCTGCCCGATGCCGACGTGACCAGCTTCGGCAACAAAAACGCCGCCCGCATGATCCAGCAAGGTGTCGATGCCGCCCATAAGCTTCTTCCAACACTCCAAAATATTAAACGACTATGAAGGTATTGATAATCGGTGGAACAGGTACCATCAGTAGTGCCATCACCAGACAATTGGCTGAGAGCGGTCACGAGCTGTGGCTGCTGAATCGTGGAAATCGCAGGGATGAGGTTCCTGCCAGTGTGAAACAGGTAATCGTGGATATCGACGATACCGATGAGGTGCTCCGTCTGCTGGGCGATGAGCAGTTTGATGCCGTCTGCGAGTTCATCGGCTTCCTGCCTTCCCAGGTGGAGCGCGATGTCCGCCTCTTCCGGGGCCGTACGCGGCAGTATGTCTATATCTCGTCGGCCTCGGCCTACAACAAGCCCGCCGCCAGTCATGTCATCACTGAGGGGACGACGCTGGCCAATCCCCATTGGGAGTACTCGCGCAATAAGATTGCCTGCGAGGAGCTGCTGATGCGGGAGTATCGCGAGCATGGCTTCCCCATTACCATCGTGCGCCCCAGCCACACCTATTGTGAGCGTGGCGTGCCTGTCAGCGTGCATGGGCTGAAGGGCTCCTGGCAGGTGCTGAAGCGGATGATGGAGGGCAAGCCTGTCATCGTGAATGGCGATGGCAGTTCTCTCTGGACGCTGACTTGGAACGAGGACTTTGCACGTGGCTTTATCGGTCTATTGGGTAATCCAAAGGCTATCGGTGAGGCCTTCCAGATCATGAGCGACGAGTCGTTGTCGTGGAACCAGATTTATGAGTGCGTTGGCAACGCACTGCACGTAACGGTCAAGCCTTATTACGTGGCTTCTGAGTTTCTTGCTGCCGTGGCACCTAAGGTATGGGATTTCGAAGGCAATCTCTTAGGCGACAAGTCGGTTACTGTTGTCTTCGACTGCACCAAGCTGAAACGAGCCGTGCCTGGCTGGCTGGCCACCGTGCGTTTCGACGAGGGTGTCCGTCGTTGTGTAGCCTACCTGATGTCTCACCCTGAACTGCAGATAGAAGACCCGGAATTCGATGCATGGTGCGACCGTGTCATCGAGGCACAAGAACACGCTAAGTCATTTTTAACAACATAAAAACAGAAAAACCTGGTAAAATGAGAGACTTTATTTACTACGCGCCGACGGAAGTGGTGTTCGGCGAACAATCAGAAGAGCAGGTGGCTGCTCTCGTCAGGAAATATGGTGGCACGAAAGTGCTGGTGCATTATGGCGGCAAGAGTGCAGAGCGCTCAGGGCTGCTCGATAAGATCTGCGGCCTGCTTGCTGAGGGCGGCATCGCCTATGTGAAGTTAGGCGGTGTGGTGCCGAATCCCAGGCTCTCTCTGGCCCAGAAGGGCATTGAACTGTGTCGCCGTGAGGGTATCGACTTCATCCTCGCCGTGGGAGGTGGCAGCGTCATCGACTCGGCAAAGTGTATCGCCTATGGAGTTTGCATGGACGGTGACGTGTGGGATCTCTATCTCGGCAAGACAGATGCGCCTGAGAGGATGCTGCCTGTGGCTTCGGTGCTGACCATCCCTGCTGCCGGCAGCGAGATGAGCGAAGCCAGTGTGATCACCAATGAGGATGGTGACGTGAAGCTCGGCTACTCGAATAACATGTCGCGCCCGAAGTTTGCCATCATGAATCCCCGTCGTACGATGACGCTGCCGCCCTACCAGACGGCTGCCGGCGTGACCGATATGATGATGCACACCATGGAGCGCTACTTCACGAAGGACGATGATATGGATCTGACTACCGATCTCGCCGAGGCCGTGCTGCGCAGGATGAAGACGGCAGTGTTTGAAGTACTGAAGAATTCTGAGGACTATCGCAACCGCGCCCAGATCATGTGGGGTGGCAGTGTGGCCCACTGGGGACTGACGGGCTGTGGTGTCAGCGACGATTGGGCGACACATCAGCTGGAGCATGAGCTTAGTGGTATGTTTGATGTCACTCACGGGGCTGGCCTCGCCGCCATCTGGCCAAGCTGGGCTCGTTACGTGATGCACGAGAACCTGAGCCGCTTTGTCCGCTTTGCCGTCAACGTGATGGACGTGCCCAACGACTTCACTGACCCAGAAGGTACTGCCCTGAAAGGCATTGAGGCAATGGAACGTTTCTACCACGCCATCGGTATGCCCGTCAATATCAAGGAACTCATTGGCAAAGACATCACCGACGAGGAGATCCAGGAGATGACGCGTAAGTGCAGCCGCGACTACACGGCCACCTGCGGTGCCCTCAAGGTGCTCAAGGCCGAGGATATGGAAGCCATCTACAAAATGGCAAGAGGATAAAGATCTTGTGTCGAGGCTACAACAGCTCAGGCAGTTGGAAGAGCTTGTTGCTGTTGGAGCCTTTGATGAGGATGTAGTAGCCTTCCGGGCAGTGCTCCCTGATGGCGGCCTTCACCTCCTCCACATCGTGGAACTTTCGGAACGGGCATTCGATGTCCTTGAAGTTGTCGCCCACGAGCCATACCTCGTCGTAGCCGGCAGACTTCAGATAGTTCACCATCTGACGGTGCTCCTTGTCGCTTTCTTCGCCTAACTCGCCCATCTGTCCGAGGATGGCCATCTTACGGTCGGCCTGAATCAGACTGAAGTTGTCGAGGGCTGCCTGCATGGAGGTGGGGTTGGCGTTGTAGGCATCCACGATGAGATGGTTTTTCTCCGTGACAGTCATCTGACTGCGGTTGTTGGATGGGGTGTACTCTTCGAGGGCCGCACAGATCTTCTTGCGGTCGACGCCGAAATTGATGCCAACGGCGATAGCGGCTAAGAGGTTGTCGATGTTATAGGCGCCGATGAGTTTGGTCTGTACCTTGTGCCACTTTGTGCTGCGGCCCTCTTCCTCAAGGGTCATCAGCGGTTCGCGCCAACGGAATTTCAGGAAGGGGTTGCACTCGATGACTTCACCGCTGATACAGGTGTACTGGTTGTCAGGGTCAGTGGAGTAGGGGGTGATCCAGATGTCCTCGTCATCACCAATCTGATTCATCAGGTGCTCGTTGTCGGCATTAATGAAGATGAGGCCGTCCTCACGGGTGCGGAGGAAGTCGTAGAGTTCGCACTTGGTGCGGATGACGCCCTCGAAGGAGCCGAAGCCCTGCAAGTGGGCGCGGCCTACGTTGGTAATGAGACCACAGGTGGGCTCTGCCGTCTCTACGAGGGTCTTGATGTCGCCAGGGTGACTGGCCCCCATCTCGATGACGGCTATCTCGTGTTCCGCAGTCAGACGGAAGAGTGTCTTGGGCACGCCGACGTCGTTGTTGAAGTTACCCTGGGTATAGAGCACATTGTATTTCTGTGAGAGTACGGCGGCAATAAGTTCCTTGGTGGTCGTCTTGCCATTGGTGCCAGTGATGCCGATGACGGGGATATCGAACTGGCGGCGATGCTCACGGGCAAGATCCTTGAAAGTCTGGAGACAGTCATCGACAAGTATTATTTTTGAATGGAGAGTGGACAGTGGACAGTTATCTCCACTCTCCACTAAAGAGGGGTCGTCCACAATCGCGTAACTGCAGCCTTTTTCGAGGGCAGACAGGGCAAACTTGTTGCCGTCGAACGTCTCACCTTTCAGGGCGAGGAAAATGCTGCCCTCAGGACAGTCGCGACTATCGGTTGTGATGCACGGATGCTGCTGATATAGCTTATAAAGTTCCTTAATATCCATATACGTCGTATTTTTGCTGCAAAGTTACAAAATAATTAAGAAATAGACCACAGATTTATCAGATTTCGCAGTTTTTTTGGGACTGTGGCAAATTTTTCACTTTTCACTTTTCACTTTTCACTTCTTTTTTGTATCTTTGCACGCAAATGAATTATACGCTCAATCTACATGGTCAGTTGATGGATCTCAGCGAGCCTCAGGTGATGGGTATCCTCAACGTGACACCAGACTCTTTCTATGCTGATAGTCGACAGCAGACGGAAGAGGGTATCGTCGTGCGCTGCCACCAGATTATCAGCGAAGGAGGCTCGATTATTGATGTTGGCGCTTGTTCCACCCGTCCTGACAGTACGCCGGCTTCGGAGGCTGAAGAGATGGAGCGTTTGCGCTTTGCTTTGGCCATTGTGCGCCGTGAGATGCCTGACGCTGTGGTCAGTATCGACACCTACCGTCCACAGGTGGCCCGAATGGCTGTCGAGGAGTATGGTGCCGACATCATCAACGATGTGAGTGAGGGAAGTGTGGATATGTACCGTATGGTAGCCCGTCTTCGCGTACCTTATATATTAATGTCGCAACGGCCGACTCTTCGTGAGATGCTGTTGTCGTTTGCGGAGCAGGTGCAGCAGTTGCGTGACTTTGGGACCAAGGATATCATCCTGGATCCTGGCTTCGGCTTCGGCAAGACGTTGGAGCAGAATTACCAGGTGATGGCTGAGCTGGAGAAACTTCAGGTGATGGATCTGCCCATACTGGTTGGCATCTCCCGCAAGTCGATGATCTATAAGAAGTTCGGGGTTACGCCCAACGAGGCCTTGAATGGGACGACTGCCCTCAACACTATTGCCCTGATGAAGGGAGCTGGCATCCTCCGTGTCCATGATGTCCGTGAGGCCGTGGAGTGCGTGAAGATCGTGAGTCAGTTAAATTGTAAATTGTAAATCGTCAAATTGTAAATTTATCAGGTGTTTTTCGAATTTGGCATAAAAGATATCATAGACATCCTGCTTGTCGCTCTGATGCTCTACTACATTTATCGGCTGATGCGTGAGTCGCGTTCGCTGAATGTGTTTATCGGCATCATGATGTTTATTGCCGTATGGATCTTTGTGTCGCAGATTCTGGAGATGCGCCTGCTGGGCACCATCATGGACAAACTGGTGTCGGTGGGTGTGATTGTGCTGATTGTCATCTTCCAGGAGGATATCCGTAAGTTCCTCTACAACCTCGGTGCCCACCAACGGGTCCGTGCCCTGAAGCGGTTCTTCTCAAAGACCCGCGATCGGCGTGAGGCCTCGATGGAGATGATGACGAAGATCATCCCTATCGTGATGGCATGCCATAATATGAGCAGGGCGAAGGTCGGGGCACTGATCGTCATCGAGCGGAACACCCGACTTGATGATATCGTGGTGACGGGTTCGTTGATTGAGGCTAATATCAACCAGCAGCTGATAGAGAATATCTTCGTTAAGAATGCGCCACTGCACGATGGTGCGATGGTGGTTTCCAAGTTGCGTGTCAAGGCTGCGGGCTGTATCCTGCCTGTGAGTCATGACCTAAGCATCCCCAAGGAACTGGGTCTTCGTCATAGGGCTGCCTTAGGTATCTCTCAGGAGAGTGATGCCATTGCAGTGATTGTGTCGGAAGAGACGGGCGGTATCTCCGTTGCCGTCGGCGGACGTTTCCGTCTTAATATGTCATCGGAGGAACTGGAGAGTTTCCTGACCAATGAATGGGAATAATGTTTCACTATATAAAATTATAAAAAAACAAATTATGGATCTATTAAGTCAAATTGTAGCGCGTGCTAAGAGTAACAAGCAGCGCATCGTGCTCCCTGAAGCAGAAGAGGAGCGTACACTTTGTGCAGCCGACAAGGCTCTGGGTGATGACCTCGCAGACATCATCCTGATTGGTAATCCGGCTAAGGTAGAGGCTCTGGCCAAGGAAAAGGGACTGACCAATATCGGTAAGGCCACCCTCATCGACCCCGAGAACTATGACAAGAGCGAAGAACTGGCCGAGAAACTGGCTGAGATTCGCAAGTCGAAGGGTATGACCATTGAGGAAGCCCGCAAGCTGATCAAGAATCCGCTCTATCTGGGTTGTATGATCATCAAGACCGAAGGTGCTGACGGTCAGATCTCTGGTGCCCTCTCTACCACGGGCGACACCCTTCGTCCTGCCCTGCAGATCATCAAGTGCCAGCCAGGTATCACCTGCGTCAGTGGCGGTCTGCTGCTCATCTCTAAGGAGAAACAGTATGGTGAGGATGGTGTGCTTGTCGTTGCAGATGTCGCAGTGACCCCGATGCCCGACGCTAATCAGCTCTCACAGATTGCTGTCTGCACAGCTCAGATGGCTAAGGCTGTGGCAGGTTTTGAGGAGCCTCGCGTGGCAATGCTGAGTTTCTCGACGAAGGGTTCTGCCAAGCACGAGGTCTGTGATAAGGTGATTGAGGCTACCCGTCTGGCTAAGGAACTCGATCCGACACTGAAGATCGACGGTGAGTTGCAGGCTGATGCCGCCCTCGTTCCCTCTGTAGGTGCCAAGAAGGCTCCCGGCTCTGACATTGCAGGTAAGGCTAACGTGCTTGTATTCCCGAACCTCGAAGTCGGAAATATCGGCTATAAGATGGTTCAGCGCCTTGGCGATGCCATCGCCATCGGCCCTGTCCTCCAGGGTATCGCCCGTCCCGTCAACGACCTCTCTCGTGGCTGCTCTGTCGATGACATCTATTACATGATTGCCATCACTTCCTGCCAGGCCATGGACGCGAAGAAATAATGGATAATTGACAATTGATAATTGATAATTAAATCATGAAGATATTAGTATTAAACTGTGGTTCGTCGTCGATAAAGTACGCCCTGTACAACATGGACGACAAGAGCGTGATGACCAGTGGTGGTGCTGAGCGCGTGGGCTTGGATGGCGCTTTTGTAAAGGTGAAACTGGCCAATGGCGAGAAGCGCCAGATCATGCACGACATACCCGAGCATACCGAGGGTGTGAAGTTCATCTTCTCTTTGTTGACAGATCCTGAGATTGGTGTGATCAAGAGCCTCGACGAGATTGACGCCGTAGGTCATCGCATGGTGCATGGTGGTGAGAAATTCAATAAGAGTGTCATCCTCACCGACGAGGTGCTGAAGACCTTTGAGGAGTGCTCAGAACTGGCTCCTCTGCACAACCCCGCCAACTTGAAGGGTGTGAACGCTGTGAAGGAACTGATGCCTGGTCTGCCGCAGGTGGGCGTGTTCGACACCGCCTTCCATCAGACCATGCCTCCCAAGGCTTATATGTACGCTATCCCCTATGAGCTCTACGAGAAGTACGGCATCCGTCGCTACGGCTTCCACGGCACCAGCCACCGTTATGTATCAGCCCGTGCCTGTGAGTTCTTGGGCATTCCTGCCGAGGGTACGAAGATGGTGACCTGCCACGTGGGTAACGGTGGTTCGATTGCAGCCGTGGTTGATGGCAAGTGCATCGACACCTCAATGGGTCTCACTCCGTTGGAGGGTCTTGTCATGGGTACCCGTGCCGGAGACATCGACGGTGGTGCTGTGACGTTCATTGAGAAAAAACTCGGCCTCGATGCCGACGGCATGTCTAACCTGCTCAATAAGAAGAGCGGTGTGGCAGGTCTCACAGGTGGCTCCAGCGATATGCGCGACGTGGAGAGTGCTGCCAAGAGTGGCGATCCCCGTGCCAAGCTGGCACAGGACATGTATTTCTATCGTATCAAGAAGTACATCGGTGCCTATGCTGCTGCGATGGGTGGCCTCGATGTGGTGGTCTTCACCGCTGGTGTCGGCGAGAATCAGGTCAGCATGCGTTCCGAGGTCTGCAAGGATATGGAGTTCCTCGGCATCAAGTTCGACGAGGAGAAGAACAAGGTGCGCGGCGAGGAGACCATCATCTCTGCCGATGACTCAAAGGTGAAGGTGGTTGTCATCCCCACCGACGAGGAGCTGATGATCGCTACCGATACGATGAACCTGCTGAAATAGTTTATAGTTTACAGTTTAAAGTATATGGTTTAGGGAAATCCCGCAACACAATTCGGGATTTCCCTTTGTTGTTTCGGTTTTTCTTCGTATCTTTGCAACGTGAAACAGAAAATGTCTAATTAAATAAAGGAAAGGGTAAAAATATGAAGAAGATTTACACATTATTTGCAATGGTCATGATGGCCTTGGCATTTACATCCTGTGAGGATGAGGCTATCGCCTACGACCTCGAGGGCACATGGAGGGGCGAGATGAGAATCGCTTCCAGTTACAATGGCAGGGTTTATCAAACAACCTATACGGAAATAACATTCGACAAGAACCCGTATGAATATGCAAGTGGCACGGGTACTTGGGTGGATTATTATGATGACTATGGATGGGAGACCGACTATGTGGCTAATCACATTACCTGGGAGGTGAGCAACCGCGTCATCAGAATATGGTTCAGAAATGAGCGTACCTATATGGAGATCCGTGATTACTCGTTGAGTGATACCCGCTTCGAGGGTACCATCTATGAGGATGGCCATTATGTAGATTTCTGGATGACCAAGATTGCTCGGCCTTACAAGTACAGTAGCTATCGTTGGGACTATTACGATTACGACTACTATTGGGCACGCACCCGTGCTGAAGGTGGTGACACAGCAGAAGTCAGGGATATGCCGATACGCTTCCTGAATCCGGAACAGAAATAAATAAAAATCCGCTCAAACGAGCGGATTTTTTTATTTGTTTCCATGTCTGATAGCCTGATGACGTTGGAAGTCGTATAGTGTCAGGCGGCGCAGATGGTAGTAAGCCAACCAGTAGTTCTGTAGCGAGGCGATCTGGTTCTGGCGGGCGGTCTGCCAATGGCTTTGTGCCAGAGAAAGGTCATAGGCATTGGCCTGGGCACGGATGAAGCGCTGGAGCGTCTGGGCGTAGGCATCCTCGGCAATGGTGAGTGCCTGACGTGAGGTCTCCACAATGGCCTGCCGCTCGTTGAAATCGCTGACAGTCAGCGCCACGTCTAACTCTGTGTCACGGGCGGTCTCCTGTTCGGCACGCTCTGCGGCTTCTACGGTGCTACGGGCAGCCAGATAGGCATTCTTGCGCTTGCCCCAGTCTTTCAGCGGTACAGAGAGTGTCACCGTCGCCATGTCCTGAGAGAGCAGGTGGCTATAGGCCTCGCTGAAACGTTCGGCAACCTGGTTAAGACCTATCGATGCATTGAGACTCAGACTAAGGTTCTTTTCCACACGAGCCTTCTCAGCATTGCGACGGGCCTCGGTTGTAGCCTGCCGGCTCTCCAAATACTGCGGATTGTTCTCACGTGCATATTGGATGGCCTCCGCCGCATCTACGCGTAAGTTCTGCACCACGGTGGGAATGACTAATTCAATATCAGTGGAGCGGTCCATACAGAGATAGACAGCCAACTCCTGAACTGCACGCTGTCGGGCGATGCGGGCATTGGCGAGGGTGGTGCGGGCATTGGTCTTTTCCAGTTCGAGGATGCTCAGTTCTGCCTTGGGGATGCTGGCAATCTTATACCGTCGCTCGGCGATGGCATAGATGGTGTCGCATGAGGCCAGATATTCCTCGGCCATACGCAGTTGGTCTTGGGCGAGGGCGAGGGCAAAGAATTTCTCCACGGCCAGTTCCGAGGAGGTCTCGATGCCGTATGCCAGTTCCTTCTCAGCCAGTTCAAGTTTCAGCGGTTCAATCTGCCGATCCCATTTTAGGGGATTATAGAAGAGCAGATCCTGCTTATATCCGACGGCGATGGGGATGGTCATAAACTGAGTCTGGTTCTGGTCGCCGAACGTACGGAGGTAGCCGAGTTGAGTAGAGCCATAGAAGTATCCGCCCCATCTTTCCATCATCTGTGTGGCGCTGATGCCAGCCTGTGAATAGAACATACGCTGCTGACGATAGACGTCGATATCCTCTGTGGAGAGGTAACGCTGCGTCATATAGCGTTCGTATGTTACAGGGGTTGATTCTAACATAAACTGGGGCTTACGACTTGCCTGCCATGACAGATACTGGTAGCGCGAGGCATCAAAGACACTCTGGTATCTCTGCGCCGAGAGTGAACTGTCTGTGGCAAGGCGCACCGTCCGGTTAAGATCGAGCGTTACGCGCTGCTGCGATTGTGCAATTGACAATTGACAATTGACAATTGACAATTGGGCTACCGCCAGCAAAATATATAATCGTTTACTCATCATAATTGTCAATTATCAATTGTCAATTATTGATTGTAAAACCACTTCCACGTTCATGCCGTCAAAGAGGTTTGACGCTGCGCCGAGGCGGGCTCGGAGGGTGATGGCACCCTGCTCGTCGACGACGGGATTGATCTCACTGACAGTTGCGGTGTAGTGTTGTGTCGGATCTGCTACAGGAATGACGTTGACCGTTGTTCCTATCTTATAGCGACAGAGGTCGGCCTCCATCACGCGGAACTCCACTGTCATGTCTCCAGAGCCGATGACGCGGCAGACGGTCTGACCTGCCTGTGCCAGTTGGTGCGCCTGTATGCTCAGGTTTGCTACGACACCGTCGAAGGGTGCGGTGAGCACACCGCTGTGAAGCTCGTGCTGGGCAGCGGCCAGTTGTGTCCGTGCTGTGGCAAGCTGACTCTTGGCCAAGGCATAGCCTGATTTGACGTCGGCATTGTGCATCACATTCTGTGGCACTGTGGTGGCTTTGTCTGGATCGTAGCCTTGGGCGATGATCACGTCCTGCATCTGCAGACGGGCCTGCTCTATTTGCAACTGTGCCTGTTCAATGGCACGTTTCTGCTGTTCGATGGCGTTGCGCAGCTTGAAGGCATCGAGTTGGGCCAGGACCTGTCCTCTGTGTACGTGTTGACCGTTCTTGACCAGCACCCGTTCGATGGGCAGTGCCGCCTCAAACGATAAGTCGGCGTAGCGTGCTGCCACCACCTTGCCCATCGTCCTTACTGCACCGAGCAGGATAGCCGTACTGTCGGAGGAGGGTAAGCTTACGGCAGTCGAGTCGCTCCCTGCTGCCTGTACCGAATCGTTTGCCGGGGCGTCCTTTCCGGTCTGTCCCCCACCGCAGCCTGTCATGACGGCTGCTGCTATGAATATCAGAATGGTCTTTCTCATATTGTCATTCATCAAGTTGTTTCTAATATTTTCAGGCACAACAGCGTCAGGTCGTCGTTAGGCGTAGCACCATCGCGGTGTGCTTCAACAGCTTCCTTGAGCATGTCGATGATTCCCTCGGAGGTGAGTGAACTGGTGTCGGCCATCAGTTCCAACAGTCGCTTGTTGCCAAACATCTGCTTCTCCTGGTTCTCGGCCTCGTTGAGTCCGTCGGTGTATATCAGTAACTGCTTGCCTCGGATGTCGTCAATGCTTTCCCCATAGAAAGGATCGTCTTCCCAGAGTCCGAGGGGCTGGTTGTCATATTCGAACTTGATGAACTGGCCGTCGAGGATGGGAGGATTGTGTCCGCAGTTACAGAACTCGAGGTGTCCGGTACGCAGGTCGGCCATACCGATGAACATCGTGACGAACATACCTCGGTCGTTGTCCTTGGCGAGGAAGTTGTTGATCTGTGTGGCAATCTCCACGGGCGGGTGTCCCTGCTGGGCGATGATACGGAACAGGTTACGGGTGACAGCCATGAAGAGCGAAGCGGGGATACCCTTGCCCGACACGTCGCCCAGACAGAAGTAGAGCTGGTCATCCTGCGCAAAGAAGTCATAAAGGTCGCCGCCCACCTCCTTGGCCGGTGTCATCGAGGCATAGAGGTCGATGTCCTTACGGTTGGGGAATGGCGGGAAGATTCTGGGCACCATGCCCATCTGTATGTCACTGGCCACCTTCAACTCACTCTCGATAGCTGCCTTCGAGGCAGTCGTCTGTTGTAAGATGTCGATATAGTTGACCAGGAAGAACTGCATGTTGCTGAACGTGTTGGTGAGCTGACCGATCTCGTCGGCACGTGTCGTCTCGGGGATAGTCTCGTCGAACTGACCTGAGGCGATGTTCTCGGCTTGCAGGGCGAGTTGCTTCAGGGGTTTAAGCTCACGGCCGATGATGCGGCTGAAGATCAACAGCATCAGCAGCAGTCCGGCGAGGACGATGCCACCGACAACCCGCTGCAGGCGGTTGAAGCCGCTGAAGATGTCGCTCTCAGGACAGACAATGGCCACGCTCCAGCCCGTTGTGCCGAGAGGCTTGAAGAAGACATAGCTGTCTTCACCGTCGATATTGAGTTGGCGCATACCCTCTTCGCCCCTCTGCATGGCATTGCCGAGGGCGGTCAGTGCCGTGTCGGGCTTCTCAAGCGTTTCGGTATAGATGGTCTGGTAGAACAGCTTCGTGGTGTCGGGATGTACGAAGAAGGTACCGCCCTCACCGATCATGATACTGTAGGAGTTGGGGTAGGGCTTCACGTTGGAGATGGTCTTCGAGAGCCATTTCAGCGAGAGGTCCACGGAGATGGTACCCACATACTGCCCGTCCTTGTCCTTCAACGGCTTACAGTAGGAGGCAATCATCTCGGGAGAGTAGATGTCATCAGGGTTGTAGTCCATGAACGGCTCCGTCCACTTCGGACGGTCGAGCAGTTTACAGAGCTGATACCAGTCCATGTAGAAGTACTCATAGTGTTCGTTGCCCTCCTGTGTGGTCAGTATGTTACCGTTGTCGTTATAGGAGAATGCTGAGAAATAGCGTCCGCGTGACTTGAAGTAATAGGGTTCGAAGGCGATGGAACAGCCGTTCAGGTCTGGGTTATTCTGCAGGATGCGGCGCGAATAGACGAACATAGAGTCGGGGGCGTCCAGATGGCGTGTGATCAGCCAGTCTGTATTGTTGGCCGCCACTTCCACACGTTCCAGGATGCCGTCCACGCGCAGAGCTGTATTATCCAAGATTTGCGTGGCGCGATTGATGGCCTCCTGACGGATGGCCTTACGCGATTCGGAGAACATGAAGCCGAGAGCACCCATAAGGATGATGGCGGCAATGAGCACAATCCACAGACTGAGTCTTGTGGAAAGCGATTGTCGAAGATAAGTTATGGGATTCTTCATAGGGCTATTTCTCTGTTAGTTGTTCGTAAGTAACTTCATGATCCAGCATCTGGTTCTCCATCATCAGGCGGCAGGCCAGACTCACCATGTCAGGACGCAGACGGAACTCACGCT
>Ga0265298_10004139_pt1 | contig 18670 bp, 15 predicted proteins | sample AusTroGonzalo_MG_3_FD_193486 | JGI IMG/M metagenome (GOLD analysis project Ga0265298, IMG submission 193486) | Bovine rumen microbial communities from tropical cattle in Woodstock, Queensland, Australia - Gonzalo_01 | ecosystem: Host-associated > Mammals > Digestive system > Stomach > Rumen ... | reverse complement strand
AAGAAGACGCAGCTTATAATGCTGCCGTACCAGATGACATGAAGTCACTTGGAAAGAAAGGTCTTAAGTTAGGAACAAATGTTCTGTTCCTAAAAGTAACTATAGACGGTGGATTTAAAACTGGTGACGTATTGCACATTTGCGGTTACAAAAAATGGAAAGTTAGTTCGTCAGACGAACATAGCGGCGATGTAGCTGCTTCGGTCGCGACAGGAACCAGCAAAACAGACTACAATGTAGGTACTTGCACGCTTAGCGCAGATGCAGAAGCACTCTATTTGATGCGTGCCGAAACTACCGGGACATGCATCAGTGCCCTTAAGATTGTTCGCGGTAGTAGTGATACTCCGGAAGACCCAGATCCTGAAGATCCTGATCCGGAAGACCCAGATCCAGAGGATCCCGACCCGGAAGACCCGAAGCCGACCGGAAATGAAGAAGTGTTAATTGAAGTTAATACTGCTAATCTTGAAGCAAGCGGTCCTGCAGCAGGTATGGTAGAGACGAGTCTCGGAAAGAAAGCGGCCGTCAAACTGGACAAGGATAATTATTTTGGTTTAGTTTTGGGGAATGGTTTTACCCTTCAGAAAAACGATGTCTTTGTGCTCAACATCACGACAGAAGCCGATCTTGGTAGGTTCATGCTCTATGCAGATAAGGACGGCAAAGAATTGCTATATGACGAAGGTGTTGAGTACTCGAAAACGGCTCCGAGTGCTACCGGAGAGAAGGTACTTGTTCTTCCCAAGGAAGTAGAAGGCAAGACAGCTATTTATCTATATCGCAAAAAAGATGATCCACAATGGAATCCGACGTTTGATTATATGGCCATCAAGCGTGACGGCATTGTGATTCCTACTGTCGATGTGACCGGAGTCAGTCTGAATAGAGAGAATGCAGAGGTAGAGGTTGGCAAGACCATTATGCTGAAAGCGACGGTTGCTCCTGAGAATGCAACGAACCAAAAGGTAGAATGGTCGAGCGACAAAGAAGATGTTGCTACTGTGGAGAACGGCGTTGTGACCGGCGTTGCGGAAGGTGAGGCTAATATTACCGTCAAGACTGAAGATGGCGGATTCACGGCAACATGTACCGTGAAAGTAGTCAAGGAAGGAGAAGGATCGGAGGATCCGGAACCCATTGATCCGGAACAGGATGAGGCATGCGCCAAGCTGATTCCAGCGGCAGAAGGAGCAGAACTACATGTAGGCGACCAAGTAGTTTTGGACGCTGCTTCGCATGGCGGTAATATCTTCATTGCCGGAATGAAAAACGACGGCAGTAGTATTGCCTATGATGCTTTAGGTCTTCTTATGGGCGGAGGCGGAGCTGATTCAATTCGTATTGAATTAGAGAGTACGTTTGCTGCAGGTTCGGTTATTACGCTTAATCTTGTTGCCAAAGGCACTGGCGAACGCGGCCTGACACTCCGTTCGGAAGGAAATAAAGAAGTAAGTTTCCTTGGTTGGAAAAACGCGGAACAAAATAAAGAAGAATCTTTCTCTTATACCGTAGTCGAAGGAGACGGTTTGGCAGAAACCAGCCAGTTCCTTCTCCAGCGCAAAAACTCCGTTTATCTGAAGAGTTTGACGGTTGACAAATGTGGTAGCGGTGAAACACCTGCAGAGCCGGTTGCTGTGACAGGTGTAACGCTCAATAAAGATAGTGTAGGAGTAGAAATCGGCAAGACTATCACGCTTAAAGCGGTAGTTGCTCCTGAGAATGCAACGAACCAGAAGGTGGAATGGTCGAGCGATGATGAAGACGTTGCTATTGTGGAGAATGGTGTCGTTACCGGCGTTGCAGAAGGTACGGCGAATATCACTGTAACAACTGAAGATGGCAATTTCACAGATGCATGCATTGTGACAGTAGTCAAAGAAGGAGAAGGACCGGTAGATCCGGATCCGGAGGATCCCGATCCGGAAGATCCTGAAGAACCGGAAGAGCCGGAAGACGAGCCGTTAGACCCGAAATTAGTGGACGGTTTGACACTCCATGTACCGGAGGTTTACAATGCCAAGAGCAGTGACGGCGGCTATGATGCCCAAACGATTTTTGTCCAAGGAAACGAGTATGAGGTATATTACATCAACCGTGACGGAACGGGCAAATTGCTGACCATAGCAACAAGTAACGTTGATAAGTCCGGTAGTATATCTGACGCAGACAAATCGAGCGACAAAACGACCATTACCGTTGATGGTTGGGCAAGAATTAGCAGCAGCAACGGAACAGGTGGTGACCAGAATGCAAGTAAGAAAGATGAGTTCCAGACCTCGTTACGCAGCGTTAAATTCAACAGCGAAAGCCATGAACTGAGAATGCATATCAAAGGATACAATCAATTCAGTTTCTACGGCAAAGATAATAACACCAATGAATCCAAAGGCAAACATTTCGAAGTCTATATTGACGGTGAGAAACAAGCTGTAAATCCGAGTGATTATGCGATTCGTCGTTACGATATTACTTCCGGCGAACACGTTATCCGCATCACGGCCATCGGCGGCAGCGACAGCAAACTCTGTTCGTTCTCGCTGCGTGTAGCTCAAGAGCCGCGGACGAAGTATTTGAAAGGTAATGACTCGACGCAAGTTGTAATGCAGACACTTGCACCGAAGCCGGTTTATTACTTCACCAAATATCACTCTTTGGGCACGACGGAACTGAAGTGGGAAGGAGGCAAGAAAGGGAAAGGATTCAAGTTAGATACAATAGGTAAAGGTGAAATAGGCGACACGTTGGTTCTTACCGGTCAGGCGCTTTGCCCGGTAGGCGAGTACACGTATCAGATTGTGAGCCGTTACAACGGAAAGGTAACCAGCCGCGTAAGTGGTAAAATATCTGTTGCATCGGAGATTCGCGCCATGACGGATACCATTGTTGACACCTATCAAGAGGAAGAGATGGATCGTATCAAATTCAATTACTATGCGCTTAGTGAAAATGATATCGATTTCCAATGGTTGAACGACGAGCCAGAAGGTCTTAATCCGTCCGGTAAGGATGGTTTATTCACCATCAGCGGTACACCGAAGACAGAAGGTACGTTCCCATACTCTATCTCTGTAGCAGGTGGTAATACGATTACCGGTCAAATTATCGTACGTCCGTTGGATATGAGTAATAATCCTGTGCTCTACTTATACAAGAACAACGGCGCGTTTGAACAAGATGCGATTTACCAATACCTTGTCAAATCGGGCAAGAACCTCATTGCCCGCAAGGCAAAAGAGGACAGTTTGCGCTCAGACTACCGTAAATACAAATGGATAATCATATCCGAGGATGCCGATGCAGACAACGAAGAAGTGCTTGGTATTATTCGCGGTGGCTCCAACCTGCCAGTTCTTAACTTGAACGGTTTCTCCTATGCGAAAGACCGTCTCAACTGGGGTGAACCGAATAACGGCACGGTAGATACCGTAGAGAACAACGGATGTTACATATGGATCCGGCGAGGCGATCACCCGATTTTCCAATCATTAGGATGGAAAGACAGTATGAAAGTACAGATCCTCGAGAAGTTTGACCAGAAAGGTATGATGCCTATTGCAGTCGACTTACCCGGAACCTATTGTTTGGCGACATCATACACGCGTTCAAAGACAGACTATTATGGAAACGGTGAGATGCAAACTGCCCTCCACGAAATACCGTCAGATATGCGTAGCGGATGCAAGTATATCTGCTTGCCGTTGTCGCGCCGAGTTACACTTCATGAACAAGGAAAGAAATTATTTAACGAAGTAGTGGACTACCTGCTAAGTGCACAACAAGCGGATCTTGAAATTCCGTTCTTAGAGATCAGCAGTTTCGTAGTAGCGGGTCATGCAGCCGACATCAGTCAGAAGGACAACACGATCACGATCACGATGAGCAACAAAGAGTTTAGGGAATTAGATAGCTTGCGTTCAGCGAAACCGGAGATTACGCTGGCTAATTCTCAATACTCGTATGTTACACCGGCATCGGGTGAAGAAGTAAATCTTCAATATACCACATTCCTGTCCAAGGCCTTTGTCGTATCAGACTACGTGTCTCGCCGCGAATATGAGTTCATGCTGAAACTCTATACGGACGAAGCAATAGAGGATGTCTATGAAGCTGGAGAATGGGTAAATATCTTTGACATCTACGGTCGCAAAGTAAGTACGACGAACGAAGATATTTACACGATGGATCTGCCGCGCGGCATATATATCGTAGTGACGGAAAGTGGCCAAACAATGAAAATCATGCGATAAACCATGCGCACAGAAGATGAATTGCAGGGCGTAACCCTGCTCGGGAATCAGCACGTTCGGTATAGCGACAACTATAATCCGAACGTGCTAGAGACCTTCCCCAACAAACACCCGGAGAACGAGTATCTGGTGACTTTCGACTGCCCGGAGTTCACGACCTTGTGTCCCAAGACCGGTCAGCCGGATTTCGGACATATCTATATCAGTTATATCCCGCGCGAACGGATGGTAGAGAGCAAGAGTTTGAAACTGTATCTGTTCTCGTTCCGGAATCACGGAGATTTTCATGAGGACTGTGTGAACATCATCATGAAGGACCTCGTTAAGCTAATGGATCCGAAATACTTGGAAGTGACGGGTTGGTTTATGCCGAGAGGCGGTATCAGTATATACCCGTTTGCCAACTATGCGGACAAAGATCATGAAGCGTTGAAGGCTCAACGCTTGTTAGCACAATTCAACAAGGTGTATGAAAGATAGTTTGATCGTTCTTTCCGGAGGGTTGGATTCGACGACGATGCTTTATGAGTATCAATACAGGATTGGTATGGCGTTGTCGTTTCATTACGGGAGCAATCATAACGACCGCGAGTTGGAGTTCGCCAAGTTGCATTGCGAGCGATTAGGTATTCCTCATATGGTCATTCGTCTACCCTTTATCAAGCAGTTTTTCAAGTCCTCATTGTTAGAGGGTGCGAATGCTATTCCCGAAGGAAACTATGATGACGAGAACATGAAATCGACCGTTGTGCCGTTTAGGAATGGTATTATGCTTTCTATTGCAGCGGGTATTGCGGAGAACAACCAGTTTCAGTACGTCATGTTGGCGAACCATGCAGGAGACCATACCATCTACCCCGACTGCCGTCCTGAGTTTGTGGAAGCGATGAATAACGCGATCCATTTCGGCACATGGAACGGAGTGCAGCTGTTGACACCTTATACGCATCTGACCAAAGCGGAGATAGCATCGCACGGAAAAGAGTTGAATATCGACTACTCGGAGACATGGAGTTGTTATAAGGGCGGCGAGCATCACTGCGGAGTATGCGGTACATGCCGCGAACGCAAAGAGGCACTGGTTCAAGCCGGGATAGAGGATCATACCATATATGATTGTTAAACTGTTAAACCGTTAAACTGTTAAATCGTTAGATTGTTAGGATGTACTACATAGAAAAACGAATAGAGATATCGGCGGCACATAACTTGATGTTGAGTTATGAAAGCAAGTGTGAGAACCTCCACGGGCATAACTGGATTATCGTGGTTTACTGCAAAGCAAAGGAGCTCAACAAAGACGGCATGGTGACCGACTTTACGCATATTAAAAAAGTTGTCAAGGACTCATTTGACCACAAATATATCAACGATGTATTGGACGTTAATCCTTCTGCCGAAAACATCGCGCGATGGATATGTGACCATGTAGAGAACTGCTACAAAGTGAGCGTTCAAGAGAGCGAAGGAAATATTGCGATCTACGAGCGCGACTAAAGGCTAATGGCGAAAGGCTAAAGGCTAATGTACAAAGTAAACGAAATATTCTTTACCTTGCAAGGCGAGGGAGCACACAGCGGGATTCCTGCTGTGTTTGTTCGTTTCAGCGGTTGCAATCTGAAATGCCCGTGGTGTGACACGGAGTTTGCGGAGTACCAAGAGATGTCTGCCGAGCAGATTGTGAAAGAGATGTTGGACTTGTACGATTTGCCAAACGAGCGTCGCAAAATGTGCGTACTAACGGGAGGTGAGCCGAGTTTACAAGTTGACAAAGAACTTATTGATGCTTTGCATCAAGCGGGTTTCTATATCTGCATTGAGACAAATGGTACTCGTCCCCTACCCGACGGCATCGATTGGATCACCTGCTCGCCCAAGATGGACGAAAGGCGAAAAGCAAAAGGCAAAAGCGGAGTTCCTTCTTTAGCGTTGCACAAGGTAAACGAAGTCAAAGTAGTCTTTACTGGAACCTATGATCCTGAGATATGGCGCGCACAATTAGAGGCGGAGCACTGGATGCTGCAACCGCTACGTTATACGGGCGATTGGTTGATAGAGAATGTGGACTCGTGGGAAGATGATCGAAACGACAATCTCGATGACACCGTTCGATATATTCTTGCCCATCCGTTCTGGCGTCTGAGCGTTCAATTACATAAAATAGCAGGCCTCCGATAAGAAGCCTGCTATTATTTTTCACTTAGGACATTAATATTGTGCAGCATCATAGACAGCATCCGCCACTTCAGAAGAAGCGAGACGCTCAATGATACAGAAAGCGAAGTCGGCACTTAAGCCGGGTCCTTTAGCAGTAATGACATTCTTGGATTCTACCACCAACCCGCCTACATAACTTTCGCCGAGGGCATCTTGGAATCCTGGATAACAAGTTGCCTGTTTGCCTTTCAGAATACCAAGTTTGCCCAGCACGGCCGGCGCCGCGCAAATAGCAGCAATGAGTTTGTCGGCTTTGTTGTGCTCCACGAGCAATTCGCGAAGCGCGGAGCAGTCACCTAATTTGGTTTGTCCACCGGGGAGGATAAGCATTTGGGCATCGGAAAAATCAATTCTTTCGATGAGTCCATCCGCTTCGACGGCGATGTTATGTGCGCCGAGGACCATCGGATTCCCGGTAATAGAGACGGTAGTCACCGCGATATTCGCGCGACGTAACAAATCGATTGTAGTGATAGCCTCGATTTCTTCGAAACCATTGTCAAGAAACAGATAATTCATACAAACGTTAAAACGTTAAATTGTTAAACTGTTAAACCGTTAAACGTTAATTTAACTTAAATATATAGGTAATTGTTCCGAGCTGATCATGGTCGCCCTCGGTGAATTGAGCTCTGCGAGCCGCATCGAGAGCGAGGTTTTGTGTTTGTTTGTCCGATACATCTCCGCCTTTGATGACAGCGCTGACAACTTGTCCGGCTGCATTGACGCGAATCTGCACAACGACTTTGCCTTCTTGCTTGAAGTTATTGGAAGGTTCGGGAAGTGTACCTTTTATTCCCCGTCCACTAAGCGTCCATTCATTGCCGCCGGATGATCCGTGTCCGATAGGGTTACCTTTCTGTCCGGTCCCTTGGCTGTCACCGGAACCGGTGGTATTGCCTGATTGTCCAAACAGCGAACCCAATGCGTTGGCTTTCGCGATCGCTTCCGCTTCTTTGGATTTGCGTTCCGCTTCCGCCGCTTCACGTGCCTTACGATCCGCCTCCTGCCGAGCTTTCTCTTCCGCGTCGCGTTTCTTTTTCGCTTCAGCTAAAGCGAGCGTCTCCGGATCGTCAGTAGTGATTACTTCCTCTTGCTCGGGGGCAGATGAAGGAGCCGGCGATACATTTTCAGGCGAAGGCATCGGGATTGCTTCCGACTCTTGCGCCATATAACCTCCTGCTTCTTCTATCTCACCAAATGCCACTTCAATTCCTTCTTCCTGCTCTTCGACATAGGCATATAAGTGTATGAACCATAGCAATAGGAAGACCAGCAGCATAAATAGCACTGTTCCGAGAGAGGCAATAATATGTCGTTTCTGTTTGTTATTCAACGATTTGAAAATTCAAAGATTAACTTTATTGTCGTTTGGTAGCTACAACCAATCGCATATGATGCTCATTGGCGATGTCGAGTACGCGAACCACCTCTTTGTACGGCACATCCTCGTCTGCATGGAGCGCGATGTACATCGTCGAATCCGACTCCTGAATCCGACTGAGATAGCCCTCCAGACTCTCGGGATCTACGGGCTGTGGTTTCTCTCTGCCGATAGCCACGAAGTAATTGCCGAGATTGTCTATAGACACCTTAGCCACCTGCGGACGCGTTACTTTCTGAGCACGAGACGTCGGCAGGTTGATTTTAATATCATTGGGTGAGGACATCGTCGAAGCCATGACGAAGAAAAGGAGCAAGAGGAACACCAAGTCCGTCATGGAACTCATTGCGAAAGTCGCTTCTACCCTATTTCGCTTTTTGAGAGACATAAGATTTCAGTTTTCAGTATTCAGATTTTTATGCCGGCTCGTTCAGCAAGTCCATAAATTCGAGTGTTCGGCTCTCAAGGAGACGTACTACACGGTCGATACGAGCGACAAGGTAGTTGTAGGCAAACATCGCAAGAATGCCGACGATAAGACCGCCGATCGTGGTGACCATCGCTTGATACATACCGGTTGAAAGCGCGCTCATCTCGATGACACCGCCGGAAGTCTGCGCCATATTATAGAAAGTATGAACCATACCGATGACTGTACCGAGGAAACCGAGCATCGGAGCACCTCCGGCGATTGTAGCCATAATAACGAGTCCTTTCTCCAGACGACCAACCTCCAGATTACCTACGTTTTCTATAGCCACCTGCACATCCTGCATGGGTCGTCCTATACGCGTGATACCTTTCTCAATCATGTGCGCGGTAGGCGTGTCCGTCTGTTTGCACAGATTAATCGCCGAGTCGATCTTGCCTTCATGGATATAATCGCGGATACGATTCATGAAGGATTTATCCTCGTGCGTCGCCTGTTTGATTACTACCATTCGTTCAATGAAGATATAACATGCGCCGGCAAGCAGGATAGCCAGGATGATCATAATCCATCCGCCATACTGCGCCATTTCCCACAAGTTCATAGATTCCTGAACAGGTTCAGCGACCTGCTCGGTCAGCTCTTCCACGAGAGCCAGCGTGTCAATTTGCAATAACATAAAGAATATTTACGATTTAACGATTTACGATTTGATTTTTCAGTCTTTGGGTCACTTGAGAAGTTCAAGGTACTCTTGGATGGTTTCCTGAATACCGAGATAGAGGGAATCACAAACGATAGCATGTCCAATAGACACTTCTGCGGTCCAAGGGAAGGCCTTTTTGAAGGCACGCAGGTTTTTGAGATTAAAGTCATGTCCGGCATTCATTCCCAAGCCCAATTCGTGGGCTTTCTCCGCCGCAGGGCGATACATCTCGATTGCTTTCTTCGGATCCGTTTCAAACATCTCGGCATAAGGTCCGGTATAGAGTTCCACACGATCCGCGCCGGTACGCAGCGCGTACTCTACCATCAACGGGTCGGGATCCACAAAAATGCTCACACGAATGCGGTATGAGTGTAACTGGTTTACCACGCCTTTGAGAAAATCGAGATGGCGCCGAGTATCCCAACCATGGTTGGATGTCAACTGTCCCGGGTCGTCAGGGACCAATGTCACCTGCGTCGGGCGTATATCCGTCACCAGCGCCAGAAAATCCTCCGTCGGATTTCCCTCTACGTTCAGCTCGGTAGTTACCATGGATTTAAGTTGATATACATCCTCCTTGCGTATATGCCGCTCGTCGGGTCGCGGATGAACTGTTATTCCTTGCGCGCCGAACAACTCACAATCGACTGCAAAACGCTGTACATCAGGCATATTTCCACCACGTGCGTTACGCAACGTAGCTACCTTGTTAATGTTTACACTCAGCTTCGTCATGGCCTATTTTTAAAATTCGCCACAAAATTACTACAAAATTTTGACATGTGCAAGTTTTTGAAGTATTTTTTTAGAAAATATGGATAAGAAAAAATCAAATAAATTTGACTTTTTGCATCAAAACCTTGTGTATTTCAAATATTTGTTGTACCTTTGTAGCCGTTTTTGTGGTATGAATGAATTTTTAGAGAAAGAAGAGGCCATCCTAAAGATGCTCAAGACCGTCTTTGACCCGGAGATACCGGTTAATGTATATGACTTAGGGTTGATATACGGCATTGAGGTAAAGGATGACGGAGTCTGTGAGATCACGATGACGCTGACTGCGCCATCTTGTCCTGCGGGGGATTTTCTGGTGGAAGATATCCGTCAGAAAGTAGGTAGCGTGGATGGTATCAAGGATGTGAACGTCAGCATTGTTTTTGAGCCGGAATGGACAAAAGACATGATGAGTGAGGAAGCGAAGCTGGAGCTCGGTTTTTTATAAAAACGTTATATTGATATTATGATTTATTTTTTAAGTGATGCACATTTGGGCAGTTTAGCCATAGAGAGAAGTTGGGCGCAACAAAAGAAACTCATCGACATGTTGGAAGAGATGAGTAAGGATGCTGTATCGATATACATGTTGGGTGACATGTTCGATTTCTGGATGGAATATTTCATCCGCGACAAAAGCAAACGGCAATATCACCCGTTCTGCCGAGAGTTGAGGAAGTTATCCAAAAAGGGGATTCATATACATCTTTTTACCGGAAACCATGATTTATGGACTTTCGGAGGTTTGGGAGCGCTGACGAATGCAGAGATTCACTATGAGCCGTGCACTATCATTCGTTACGGGAAAGCGATTTATCTGGCTCATGGAGACGGATTGCTGCCAAGCAATTGGGAGAGTATATATCCGAATGACGTCCAGAAGAAGATTAAAGGTTTTATGCGTTTACGGGAGATTTTCCGCAACCCGTTCTTTCAATTCTGTTTCCGCAGCTTGCCGCCTCGCTGGGGCAATTGGTTAGGATACAACTGGGCCAAACGAAGTCGCTTGAAAGAACTAGCTAACCCTTGCCCATATAAAGGCGAAGACAAAGAAGAATTAGTATTGTTTGCCAAGGATCAGGAGAAGCAACACAATCATCGTGACTACTATATCTTCGGTCACCGGCATATTGAGCTGGATTTGCAGATTGCGAGCGGAAGCCGCGTCGTAATCTTGGGAGACTGTTTCAAAAACTGGACATATGCCAAATTGGATAACAAAGGACAGTTGACGCTTCATAATTATGCATAGCAGAGAGGAACAATTGAAGGCTTTCGGGCGGTTGTTGGACATCATGGATGATCTGCGTGAGAAATGTCCATGGGACCGCAAACAAACGTTTGATAGTTTACGTCAGAACACTATAGAAGAGACGTACGAGTTGGCAACCGCTATCTCGCGGCACGACATGAATGAAATCAGTAAAGAACTCGGAGACGTACTGCTGCATGTCGTTTTTTATGCCAAGATGGGTTCCGAAACCGGAGATTTCGATATCGCGGATGTCTGCAACCGAATCAGCGACAAACTTATCTTCCGTCACCCGCATGTGTACGGAGAAGCCGCAGCCGCTAGTGCCGAAGAAGTGAGCAAACTGTGGGAGCAGGTGAAGCTGAAGGAGAAAGGCGGCAACAAGACGGTGTTAGGCGGTATTCCGGACAGTTTGCCAAGCTTGGTAAAAGCCTATCGGATCCAGGACAAAGTAGCGAATGTAGGCTTCGATTGGGAGAAGCGGGAAGACGTATGGGCGAAGGTGAAAGAAGAGATTGCGGAGTTTGAAGAAGACCCGTGCGAAGCCGAACTCGGCGATGTACTTTTTGCACTCATCAACGCGGCGCGACTCTATAAACTCAAACCGGATAACGCGTTGGAGCAGACGAACTTGAAGTTCATACGCCGATTCAATTATATCGAATCGCGCGCCAAAGAGCAAGGGCGCGAACTGAAGGATATGACCTTAGGAGAGATGGACGCGTTGTGGAACGAAGCGAAAGCTACCGAACGGGCTGCGTGACCACACCGTGGTTAGGTGAGTATTTCTCGGAAGCCGTCGAAGACAGGGTCATTTGGAACTGATAGTCGCCTTTCTGCTTCGCCACATAATGTAGCGTCAGAGACAGCGAGAAACAGTTTTCCAGAAAATGCATGTATCCCTCTTGCAGTTTCGAGTCCGGAGCCAAGAAGGTTGCATTCAGAGAATCGCAGTAAAGCTGATAATCAAAAGCCGATTTCTCCACGGACAGTTGAAACGAAGTGAGCATGTTATATTGTCCGAGAAGAAATAAAGGCACCCGTACCGTATCGCCCACATGAATGGTATCGCCGAAACGAATGGTGTCTTGAGCACCGGATACGGAAGTACGATAGGCATTAGCGGCATACATCAAAGGAGTAGACTGAGCGTCACTATCACAAGATGCGAGCACCACAGCCATAATCGCGAGAAACAATAATTTGGATAGTACCTTCATAAGTGCGGCATAAAAGACTCGAACTTTCACTCCGTGAGGAACCAGATCCTAAGTCTGGCGCGTCTACCAATTCCGCCAATGCCGCTCACGTGAACTACGGCTCAATACGATTCGCGACCTCGTCGCTCATAGGAATTTTCGCCGTGTTCCCGCTCTTCGGTCCACAAACATTGCATTGGTTTGTGTCCCGAGTAACGAAAAAGTGCGCAAAATTACTACTTTTTTTTGGAATATGCAAGAAAATACACAAACTTTTTATCATATTTTGCCAAATGGCGTCAAAATCGTTCATCGTTGGACACCTTCGCCGGTTGCCTATGTAGGCGTAATGATCGGCGCTGGGACGCGTGATGAGTTGCCCGAAGAGAACGGCATGGCGCACTATATCGAGCACTGTGTTTTTAAAGGCACAGCGCATCATTCGGCGCGGCAGATTATCCATTCGATAGAAGGTATCGGCGGTGAGATCAATGCCTATACGACAAAAGAGGAAACCACGTTTTATGCCGCTATTTTGGCAGAGCATGTGCAGTTGACCTTGCATCTGATTGCTGAGATGGTTTTGGAGCCGACATTCAAGAAAGAGGAGACGGACAAAGAGCGAATGGTCATTCTAGACGAGATCGAGAGTTACAACGACCAGCCGAGCGAGTTGATATACGATGATTTCGAGAGTTTGGTTTTTTCGGGAAGCAGCCTGGCGCAACCTATCTTGGGCACGAAGAAAACGTTAAAGCATATCAGCAGCAAGCCGGACTACCCGCTCAATTGGATGAAAACGAATTATACACCGGATCGAATGGTTGTTTTTTGTCAAGGGAATATCAAGCCGGAGAAGATTTTCAAGTTGGCGGAGAAGGAGTTCGGAGGGATGAAGGTGAAAGGTGAACGGTTAAAGGTGAAAGGTGAAAGTTTAAAGTTGAGAGATGACTCCGAACGCACGCGCTCCTATAAAAAACACACGCATCAGGTGCACGCGATGCTAGGCGGGCGCGCATATGCGTTGGGGCACGAAAAGCAGCTGGCATTCTTCTTATTGAACAATATTTTGGGAGGCGGCAGCCTGAACAGTCGTCTTAATTTAAGTCTAAGAGAGTCAAAGGGTTTAGTATATACGGTAGAATCGACTTATACGCCATTAAGCGACACGGGTTACTGGTGTGTTTATTGGGCCTGCGACCCTGAAGACTACCAGCAAAGTCTAGGATTGGTCCGAAAAGAGCTCGATATACTAAGGGAAATGCCCCTGACAGAGTCTGCACTACGACGGGCGTTAGTACAACTGCGCGGACAACTGGCCATCTCGGCACAGAACCAGGAGAATAGCGCGTTGGCGATGGCCAAATCGATGTTGTACCGCAACGAAGCTCCACGTTGGCAGGACATTATGAGCAAAATAGAACTCACAACGACCGAGCAACTACAATCTGCGGCACTTGAAGTGTTCGATGAGCAAAATACGTTTATCCTTACGTACGAATAAACAAAAATTCACGTTTTTGCGTTAAAAAACTATTTTTTCGTCACTTTTTGGGCGAAAAATTTGCTCATGTGCAAAATAATTCGTAATTTTGCAGGCTTTTTGCGTGTTATGCGCTTTACGTGTATATACTTAAAAAACAATAATAAAAAGAAATGAAGAAATTTGCAACACTTTTGTTTCTGGCACTTCTGAGTATTGGAATCTTTGCCGAGAAACAAGTAAGCGGTGTAGTGGTTGATGCGAAGGGAGAGCCGGTCATTGGCGCCAGCATTCAGGCCAAAGGCACTACACAAGGAACGATCTCGGACTACGACGGTAAGTTTGAGATGGAAGTACCGGAGTCTGTGAAGACTTTGGTAATCAGTTTCGTCGGCATGGCGACACAAGAAGTGAATGCCGGCAAGAACATTAAAGTGACCCTGTTGGAGAACTCCGAAGTCATTCAGGAGGTCGTTGTCACCGGTTTCGGTAATGTCAGCAAGGGATCGTATGCCGGTTCGGCTCAAGCCGTAAAGGCGGAAGACATTGAGAAGAAGAACGCAACGGAGATCTCGAAGGCCTTGGCCGGTGAGGTAGCGGGTGTTCAGGTAATCAACGGTAGTGGTCAGCCGGGTTCGAATGCGACGATCCGCATCCGCGGTATCGGTTCGTTGAACGGTAGTTCGGCTCCGCTGTATGTAGTGGACGGTGTCGTTTATGACGGAGACATCTCGTCTATCGACCCGGGCGATATCGCCAGTACCACTATTCTGAAAGATGCAACAGCTACATCTTTGTACGGTGCTCGCGGTGCGAACGGTGTTATTGTTATCACGACCAAGAAAGGCTCTTCGGGCGACGAGGGACACATTGACGTGGACGTCAAATACGGTGCGAACATGCGTTTGCTGCCGCTCTACGATGTCATCACCGATCCGGAGGAGTATGTGGCTTTGTCTTGGCTGAGTATCTATAACAGCAAACGTTTCGAAGGCGGACAATCGGCTTCTACGGCAGCCAAGAACGCCGGTATTGACTTGTTCAGCGGTAACGGTATCCCCGTAGGGTATAACTTATGGCAGGCTCAAGGAAAGAACTTGATTAACTACCAGATTGGCGGCGGTAAACTTCAATCGTACGGATTTGATACGCGCATTCCCCGTGCAGCAGGTTTTGAGAATCTGGAGTCATGGCGCGATGCTATCTTCCGCGTAGGTAATAAAGTCGATGCGAACGTGAAGATTCATGGCGGATCTGAAAAAGTGAACTACTTCACTTCGGTTGGTTATTTAATGGACGAAGGTTACTATCAGTCTTCGGACTTCAACCGTTTCACTTTGCGTTCAAACGTGGACTATGAGCCCAAAAAATGGTTGAAAGGAAACGTCAATCTGGCGTACACCTATTACACGATGAATAATCCGGACCAGAATGGCGACGGCGCGATGAACAACGGATTCTATTATGTCAACGCGATTCCTCCTATTTATCCGGTTTATCTGCGTGACCTGGATGGTAGCGGAAATATTCCTATTGATCCGCGTACGGGTCTGCCGACATACGACTACGGTAACGAGCTGGGCCGTTCGTTCGGTTTGGGTATTAACCCTGCCGGTTCGTTGCGTTTGGATAAAGAGAACCAAGTTCAGCACGAAGTGGACGCGAAGGCTTCGCTGGATTTCAAGCTGTATAAAGGTTTGAAATTCACGGTCAATGCCGGTTTACACTACTTCAACAACCGATATTCCGACTTGACCAACAAATACTACGGCGATGCCGAGGGTATCGGTCGTATCCAGCAACAGAGCTATAACCAGTTTACGGTTTCGGCGCAAGAGATGCTGGAGTACAACGGCACATTTGGCGACCACACGATGCGTGTTATGGCAGGTCATGAGAACTATCTGTATATTGCGAATGCCATCTTGGGCTACAAGTCTTACACTGCAGACGGTCAAAGTCTTGAGTTGAGTAATGCCATCAAGATGAACGCCATCGAGGGCAACTCTACCCGTTTTGCGATGGACGCATATTTTGCGACCGGTATGTACACGTATAAAGAGCGTTATACCATTACTGCCAACTATCGTGCAGACGGTAGTTCGCGCTATGCGAAAGGTCACCGTTGGGGTCATTTCGGTTCGGTCGGTGCAGCTTGGACCTTCACGAACGAAGAGTTCATTACAGGCTCGAATGCGAACGACTGGCTCAAAGACGGTAAATTGCGTTTGAGTTGGGGTGTGTTAGGTAACCAAGTCAACTCACTGTACGACTATACCAACATGTATAGTATTGAGAACCTGAATGATCAGATTGTGTTTACGGAAGCCAGCAAAGGTAATCCCGAGATTACCTGGGAACGTTCGAACACGGTGGACTTGGGTCTTGAGTTGAGTCTGAATAAATACCTGGATTTTGAGTTCGACTATTTCTACAAGTTGACAGACAACATGCTCTTCGACCGTATTACCGCTCCTTCGCTGGGTTACGGTTCTATTCCGACCAATGATGCCAAGATGGTGAACCAAGGTATTGAGTTTACGTTCAAAGCGCATGCGGTGGATACGCGTAACGTCAAGTTGGACATTATGCTCAACGGTGCGCATTATATCAACTACATGACGCAGATGCCGATTGACTACTACAATGCCGATGGCACGCCTCACCGCATGTCGATGAACGGTGCGATGGCTGTAGGGCACTCGCTATTTGATCACTACGATGTTGAATATTTAGGCGTAGATGAGTCCGGTAATTCGCTGTTCGAGGCATACTACGACTCCCGTTACGGAGCATACATGGCGGACAAGGGCAACAACGAATACAACTATATTCCTTCTTTGCATCAGTGGATTTTAGATCAGCAGGATGCGGGTGTAGAGAATCCGGAGCAGTACTTACGTACGACCACGACGAATGACCTGACGACAGCGACAGCCAAGTATCTGAACAAGTCTTACTTACCAGACTTGGTAGGTGGTTTCGGTGTTGACTTGGAAGCTTACGGCTTCACGTTCAGCGCTACTTGTGCCTACCAGATTGGCGGCTATGGATACGACTACACTTACATGTCCTTGATGAGCAATGATCAAGTAGGTAGCCATAACTGGCACGTGGACATCCGCAATTCTTGGTCGGAGTTAAATCCGAATAACGGTATAAAGAATACTGACGGCTCATATTCTAATTTGGACCCAACAGCCATCCCACGTCTGTCGAACGGCGCCGGTGAGTTTGACCAGTATGCAGGAACAACTTCTTCCCGTTATTTGACCAGCAACTCGTATCTGTCTCTGAGCAACGTCCAGATTGGTTATAACTTCCCCAAGAAATGGATCGAGAAGATCAAGATGAACAAACTGAGTCTGTATGTATCAGCAAACAACTTGGCTATTGCAACAGCTCGTCGCGGTTACAACCCGATGATGTCGTTCACCGGATCGTCTGACACCCACGCTTACTCACCTCTGTCCACCATTATGGGTGGTGTCAAGTTCACATTCTAACCAACCATAACGAAAAAGAAAGGACAAAATTATGAAAAAGATACAAACAATTCTTGTACTTGCCGCAGTAGGCCTTATGGCAGCCGGTTGTTCGGAGAGTTACCTCGAGCAGAAGCCGGGCGGCAGTTCGATCACAGAAGAGCAATACCTGCAGATGGATGATATCGTAGAGGGAACGGTCAAGGGAACGTATACGATTCTGTACCCGTATAGCGACCACGATGCCTTCGGCAAACGTTCGATAGACATGTACGGTGACCTGCTGTGTGGTGATATGGCTCTGCGTACCAGTAACTACGGTTGGTTCAATACGGATGAGCAGATGCAGACTTACACCCGCCGCAGCTATCACTGGAGCATCTATTATACCATTATCCGCGGCACAAACAAAGCCATCAACATGGTCGAGAACGTAGCTATTCCGCCGTTGAAATTCAAAGCGGACACACTTAGCAATGCGCAATATATGTTGGGTGTTTACTATGCACAGGCACATGCTTTGCGCGGTTGGGCTTATTCGGAGTTATGCCGTTATTTCATTGAGATGGGCGAGACCGGTTCTGTACTGGCCTTCCCGATCTATACAGAGTTGGATACCAAAGTGGACTCTATCCTGGGTCACGAGCGCGCTACGGCAGCGGATGTCTATCTGCGTATCGAAGAGGACTTGACCACGGCCATCCAGTATTTCAAGGCCTATGATGAATACGAGCGCGACAATAAGATCGAGATGAATATCGATATCGCACGTATTACCTTGGCTTATTCGTACCTCAACAAAGGCGATTACACGAATGCGTACAAATATGCCACGGAGGCCATCGACAACATGCGTTACACGCTGCTGCCCAAAAATGAAGTGCTCACTACCGGTTTCAACAATATCGCCAGCAACAACTGGATTTGGGGTAAAGACGTGACGGTTGAGAACACGACCAGCTTGGCTTCGTTCTTCGGTCAATGCGACATCTACTCCTATAGTTATGCTGCAGCGGGCGATATCAAAGGTATCGACATGAATCTGTACGACAGCATCCAAGTATGGGACATCCGCAAAAACTGGTGGAACAACTACTACAACAAGCTCAAAGACAAAGATTCGAAGACGGCGGACCGTTACCGCTTTGCGCCGGACGGCAAGTTCTATTCGGCTAAGAGCAAAGAGCTCATGGGAGACCGCGATTGGCTGAGTGACGATGTGTATATGCGTGCCGAAGTAGCGTATCTGATTGCAGCCGAAGCAGCGGCTCGTAACAACGACTTCACCAACGCACGCAAGTACTTGCACGATATTACGGATTTGCGTGTAGCAGATGGTCAGGAGACCGCATATGCTACCTGGAAATCCAGTTTGGCAGACGCCGATTTGCTCGCAGCCATCAAGGAGAACTGGCGTATCGAGATGTGGGGTGAAGGATACGGACTGCAGACTTTCCGTCGTTATGGAGAAGGTGTCAAGTTAGGCG
>Ga0265298_10004138_pt1 | contig 18680 bp, 11 predicted proteins | sample AusTroGonzalo_MG_3_FD_193486 | JGI IMG/M metagenome (GOLD analysis project Ga0265298, IMG submission 193486) | Bovine rumen microbial communities from tropical cattle in Woodstock, Queensland, Australia - Gonzalo_01 | ecosystem: Host-associated > Mammals > Digestive system > Stomach > Rumen ... | reverse complement strand
AAAGAGACACATGGTGACTATAGCACGGAGGTCCACCTCTTCCCATTCCGAACAGAGAAGTTAAGCCCCGTCGCGCCGATGATACTGCATTAGCTTGTGGGAAAGTAGGTCGTCGCCAAACCCATACGGAAAAGGAGCCCGAAAGGCTCCTTTTCTTGTTTGTTGTCTGCCGTTTACCGTTTACAAAACTTTTATACTGGAAACCGAATTATATAAAAATTTTTAATAAAAGCATTCCATATTCAAATAATTTGTAATTTTGTAGTCCCAATAGGGAGCAACTTAATATATTAAAAATATTTGATTATGAACTGGTTAACTACTTTCAAGAGGGTAACTCTTGTATTAATTTTTGCCGTTTTCAGCGTAATTTCAAGAGGACAAAGCTTGAATTTGCTCGATCCCGAAAAACCTTACTCAGAGACAAATCCTTACATTATAACCAGCGCAGCCGACTGGAACGTGTTTGCTGCTGATGTTAATGGCGGATATGGCTACAGCGATAAGAAAATAAAACTGGTAAACGACATTACTGTCAATACCATGGTTGGAACTGATGATGAGGGATTCAGTGGAATATTTGACGGTAACAGTAAAACTTTGACATTCAATTATTCTGGCGATTATTACATTGCTCCTTTTTACGATACGTATAATGCTACTATAAAAAATCTTAAAGTTGAAGGAAATATAACATCAACTGGTGGATATGCCGCTGGTCTTATATACATTAATTATGAAACGACGAGTGTCAGTAACGTCACGGTTAGCGTTAATATTACTGCCACAAACCAACAATATTGCAGCGGTTTTGTAGTTTCAAATTGTAAATATGATAATCCCGGCTTATTGACAATTTCAAATTGCGTATATGACGGCCAGATTAAAACCGGATTAAATAGCGGCGGTTTTTGGGCATCACAGGGTGACGGGACCACAATTTATACTAATTGCCTTTTTAAACCAGCTGAAGGCAGTGTTGTTGAAAGCGGTAGAACATTTGGAAAAGGGTCGAATTTCTCCAGCTGTTATTATACAGATGAACTGGGCACAATAGCCCAAGGCACTAAGGTTTATGAAAATCCAACGGATTTTATCGGGAAAAAAGTTGAAGCCTTTCCTACGTATTACAAAGCAGTGATTACCAATGTGACAGGTGTATCACACACATATAATTTTGTTGAGAATCATGATTATTATCAAAGTATTATAGAAGCTTGTTCCGTTACTTTTAATGGTGCTGATGCGACATCAGGTACTGATTATGAGCTGAGCATAACTCAAAATAACAGCATTGTAACAGAAGTAATAAATAAAGGAGATTATGCCGTTGTAATTTCTGGAAAAGGGAATTACAAAGGAACTTATAAAAAAGATTTCTATGTTATTGATGGATATTCGGGTGGTACCGGTGAGGAATCAACACCATATATTATTGCATGTGGCGCAGATTGGATCAAGTTTGCCAATGATATAAACGCGGGTATTAATACTGACAAGTATTATAAGCTTAATGCTGATATCACAGCAAACGATATGGTCGGCACGGCAGAGCATCCTTTCAGCGGTCATTTCTCAGGACGGGTAGGTGAAACTTACGATTTATATACCATCACATTCAATTATGGAACAGCAGCAATACCGACCAATGAGGAAATAGTCGCTCCGTTTCGTTATACCGACGGCGCAACGATACAGTATTTGAAAGTTTCGGGAGCCATTCACACTAACGTTGGTAAAGAGGCGGGTCTTATCGGTGTTAACACGCTTACATCGACGAATACAACAGTACAGCGTGTCATCGTGGATCTGAATTTCTATTGCTATGAAGCGCTCTGGTATTCCGAAGGTGGCGGTTTTGCTTACGATGGCAGAGGTATTACATTTAATGCGTGTGCATATCAAGGACAGATTTCAGCAAGTAACTATCATGGCGGTTTTTGCGGTAATGGCGACAATAGCACCTCGTTTGAAAACTGTCTCTTTAATCCAAAGGAGGATGGTATTTATTGGGCTGAAAATTTCGTTTATAATAAAGAAGGAGACACATCTTCCTCCTATTTCAGCACATGTTATTACACAGAGGGTCATAACCAGGAGACATCAGAACAAGGTATTATGGTCTATGTGGGAACGGTCCCGGAAGAATCAATCGGAAAGAAGATAACCACTCTATATGACCAAACCATCTATAAGCCGGTGGAAGTGGTTGTCGGCGGCGTAAACAACACATATATTTATACTGGTGAAGTGATTACAGTCACCCCTACAGTGACATTTGATGGTGAAAATGCGATTTCAAACAATTATTGCTCTACTGCTATATCTCCAAGTCCAGTTCAAAATGTCGGTGATTATACTCTTACAATCACGGGCCTCAATGCCGGCGAAGGTCATGTGTATTCTGGAACAAAAACAAAGGATTTCAGAGTCGTTAACAGCTCATCGTCGGATTGGAACGCATTGCAGGCTTTATTATCCGGTTCGACAGAGACAATTACTTTGGATAAAGATTATAAGGCAGGAGTAAGTGATGCAGCTTTAACAATTGATAGAACTGTAACAATAAATCTTAATGACCATACCATAGACCGCGGTTTATTTAGCGAAACCCCTAAGATCGATGATCCCAAGGTTGGCGGCCAAGTGTTTAGAATTGGCAGTGGCGCAACTGTTATTATCAATGGTCCCGGTATAATAACCGGTGGTAACAATGTGGCCGAAAACACTATCGAGCATAGTGAATTCAGTGACGGTGGCGGCATTTGGAATATGGGTAGCCTGACATTGAACAATGTTACAGTTGGATATAACAAATGCAGCAAACATGCAGCGGGAACATCGCGTACTGCGAGAGGTGGCGGCATATATAGCGGAATTGGCAGCACTCTTATAATTTACGGTGGCGCAATCATACATAACGAAGCCCATGGCGGCGGCGGCGGACTTTATGCCGAGAAAAATACAAAATTCAGCATAAATGAAAATGATCAGACCTACGAGTGTAATATTCAGAGTAATAAATCCCAAGACAAAGGTGGTGGTATCCGTGTGGATGCATCTGGCAAGCCGAAAGCAGTCATCAAAAAATGTAATATAACATATAATAATGTTGAGTTGCATAATGCGCAGAGTGCTTCGTATGGCGGCGGCATCCATTTTGACGGAGGCACGCTGGATTTGACCGATTGTGAGATCAGCAACAACAATTCCACCAGATATGGCGGCGGAATATATGAGATGAACGGTACAATCAATGCCAAAGACTGTCAGATCATGTACAACATGTCGTATGATGACGAGAATTATTATAGTGGATATGGCGGCGGCGTTTGTATCATGGGCGGAAAGTTTAATATGGACGGCGGAATGGTTTATGGAAATTCCAGTTATATTGAAAAAGGCGGCGGTGTTTTCGTCAACACTAACACCACATTCACGCTGAAAGGCAAGGTGTTTGTCACCGGAAACTGGAAATATGATAATTCTGGGCTTGAAGACAAATCAACCACGAATGTGTATATAATGAATAAAGGCAACAACGGCATTGTAACCATACTATCCGGCTTCGATCCGTCATCAAGAATTGGTGTGGCCAAGAACGATGCAAGTGGATGGAGTCCGGTGTTCACCAAAGACCTTTATAAATATAACGGAACGATATCCAATTTTGTAAGCGATTACGACAATTATACGATAATTCGCAGCGAAGGCAATGCAAAATTCAGCAAGCCGGAGCCATATGATCCTTCTGATGACGGTTATGTTATCAACACTACATTTGTTATTAATACAGAGATTGATGCTAGTGGAAATGCCATAACTTTTGGTGATGACGGCTGTTTGGTGATAGTTGATGGCGGCCGCCTGATAGCGCCTACTATCACAAATACAGATTCGAATAAAATTGTTCTTAATGGTGGTGAACTGATTACCTCAAGCACTGGTGTTGCTGCAACGGCGATTAAGGATGTTTTAGCCGCGGTAAGCTATCAGAACTGGTATCTGATATCAACGCCGTTTAACAACCCGACGATTACTATGAGCCAGGCAAGCGGTACAAACCTCATAACACATGACGGCAACGGCAACGATGAGTATGATCTGTTCCGTTTCAATGAGGCTACTACAGAGATTAATGACCAAGGTCTGCTGCTGTATTGGGAAAACTACAGATCGACAGATCCGGTTCACGAAGGGTTTAGTGACAATCAGCCGACAAGCGTACTCGAGAAAGGCCGCGGATACCTCTATCGTAACAAGAACGATTATAACGCAGTGACCAGAGGCGTGCTTAATGTTGCTGATATAGTCTACCCATTGTCATATACAGAAACACAAACACAGACAGAACAAACAAAGTTTAAAGGTTTCCATATTATAGGAAATCCATATTCGCACAACATTTATAAGAACGATGTTTATCAGGAATCAGGTGATGAACCTGCTATCAATGAAAACAATCTTGCGGTAGGTTATTACAGACTGGTTCAAGGAACAGGTACTGACCCTGATGAATGGCAGCTTGTGCCAACAGGTATCGACAATCCAATCAGGCCGATGGAAGGTGTGCTTGTTCAGACCAAAGCGGCAAATTCGACATTTACAATTGCCAATTCGACAAATCCGGCAGTGGCAGTGTCGAACAATACGGCAAAAAGCGGGAAATCGGGTTATGACAACATCATGTTTGAGGTGTCAAAAGGCAACAATAACGATGTGGCATGCGCGATGTTCTGCGAAGGTGCCAGTTTGAACAAGATAGAGCGCAGAAATGCCGACAACCCGATGCTTTACATCAGACATAACGATGAGGATTGCGCTATTGCCACGATGAGCGACGAAGTGAGGGTTTTCGACCTCAACTTCAAAGCTAAGACGATGGGTCGGTACACCTTGAGAGTGAAGCCTGATGGTGAGTTCGGCTACATCTATCTGTACGACAAGCTGACGCGCAAGGATGTGGACATGCTGAAGGAGGTGGAATACGAGTTTATCGGCTCACAGAGTGATGCCGCAAACCGTTTTGTGGTGAGACTCGGCCCTTCGACAGGCTCAGGGACCGACTCAGGGACTTTCGCCTACCAGAGCGGCGACGACATCATAGTTGAAGGCGAGGGCGAGCTGCAGGTGTTCGACGTGATGGGACGCATGGTCGAAACACAACACATCAACGGTGTGCAGACGGTCGACGGCCTCAACAACGGTGTTTACATTTTCAGATTGGACGGAATGACACAAAAAATTGTTGTTAGATAACACACCGAAGCGTCATTTCGACCGACCGGAGGGAGTGGAGAAATCACCGCCAACTGAATCATTTGAAGATTTCTGAAAAGAAACAATGCCGGTGATACCTCGACTCAGCTCGGAATGACGAAGTGAATGAATGACAAACAGGAATAAAAAATTATACGATATGAAAAAGATATTATTAGTTCTCACATTATTAATGACGATGGTTATTGGTGCCAATGCCCAGAGTGACGGATTCTTCCGTGGTGGTGGCGACGGCTATGATGATTATGGCAGAACCACGGCTATGCCGTTGCTTCCTTCGGGCAGTGTCGGCTCAATACAAGGTGACCAGCCGGCTACAGCCCCGCTCGGCTCGGGCCTTTTGATAATGACTGCTTTAGGGGCGGGATATATGGTGACAAAACGTCGTAAAAACTAATTAAAAAAAATAATTGTCAAACATATTCAAATATTTGCTATCTTTGCGGTCCCAATTTAAAACGAAACAAGGATTGTAAAGATGTTGAATATGAAAAGGTTAACCATTATTAGCAGATTCATTTTTGTTGTATTATTTGCGTTTTTTGGCGTATTTTCTTGGGCTCAGTCATCATTGGGCGGCTCGGGAACATCTAACGACCCGTACCGTATTGCAAGCGCAGCCGACTGGAACACATTCGCGGCAGCTGTCAACGGTGGCAACAACTACAGCGGGAAATTTATCCAGCTTGAAGCCGATATCCCCACTGATGATGAGATTTACGAAGGCACTATAGCCGTCACCACTATGGCCGGCGTGTGGAGCGACACGGAAAGTGAGCGCAAGCCATTCAGCGGTACGTTCAGAGGCAACAGCAAAACCATCACAGTAAGTTATTACAACGACATTTCTGGTGATTATACAGCGCCGTTTGTGTACACCAACGGAGCCACCATCACCAACGATCTGACTGTTGTGGGTTATATCACAGCCCCACAAGGCCGTGCAGCCGGACTTATCGGTATAAACTACGGAAACAAGACTAAAGTCAACAGCAACGTCACCGTCAAAGTGAATATTTCAGGTGGCGATGAATGTGCTGGCATCGCGGTTGACGGCACAAATGTGGAGATGAGCTCATGCGTGTATGACGGACAGATTGTGGTCGGCGCAAAAAGTGCCGGTTTCTGCGCGATAGGCGACGGCACCACAAAATTCAACAACTGTCTCTTCGCTCCGGCACAGGGCAGCTCGATAGCCAAAGGCGAAAACTTCATGGTCGGCAGCTTCAACACCAACAGCAGAAGATATTACTACACATATAACGAGACGCCTGTCGTGGCATCGACACAGGGAATCTGCGTTTATGAGTCGTACGACGATGTCCCTGATGACGGATATTTTTGGGTGAATTACCAACTTTATGACAACAATTACTATTACGTTAAGGGAAGTGGCGCTATCAAAGGCCTCGCATCGCAATATATCCAGAGCAACGCACAAGGCGGAGGTATCACATACGACGTGACATTCGACAGCCACCCTACAATAAACACCGCTGTCGTTGTCGACCCCGAATGCTATATCGCCGATGTTGTTGACAAATGGGAAAACATCATTGACATCAACACTATCGAAACCGGCGATTATATTTTGAGAATTACTGGCAAAGAAGGCTATAGCAAAGGCGTTCTGAGACAAGATTTCAAAGTTATCGCAAATATTTTTGAACACGGCTCAGGCACTGAAGACGATCCTTATCAGATTGGCAGCACATCAGAATGGAACGATTTCGCCAATGCCGTCAACGGAGGATACAGCTTTATCGGAGAGTTTCTGAAGCTGACCAGCGACATCACCGTTATGGTAAGCAATGACGAAAGTTCGGATCAGATTGTAGGTGTTATGACAAACAGCGGAGGTGAAAGCAAATGGTTCAGCGGTACTTTTGACGGTGACTGGCATACAATCATGTTTGTGGTTGGAACAAAAATAGAACCATACATTCCTGGCAACAATTCGCCTAATTCGCCTTTCCGTGTCATCGACGGAGCCACAATCAACAATTTGAGGGTTACTGGCGCGATTTATTCCACAAAGAAATACAATTCAGGTCTGGTGGGATTTTCGTACAACACCCAAAGTGGCAATATCAATTATATCAACAATTGTACAAGCAGTATCGTCGTCAAATGCAATACTATAAGTACAGTCGTCACAGACTGCTCGTCGGCAGGTTTTCTTGCGGAAAACAAAAGTGGAAAAATTAATTTTACTAATTGTATTTTCGACGGAAGTATTGACAAAGGTTATGCATTATCTGCCGAAAAAGGTGCCGGATTTGTCAGTTATAACAACGGTAGCGAGATCGTTTTCACCAATTGCACGATGGCAGGTACCATCACTTTGACTGGTAAGTATGCTACATTTAACAGAAACGGCAAAGACAAGTATAACGAATCATATTATATCACAAACTACAGCGGCACATCTCCACAAGGCAAGCCTGCATTGACAGTTGAGCCCGAAAACGCTATTGTTAAGAGATACACTGTAAGTGGCACCGATTACTACGTGCCGGGCGCTGTTATCTCTGGCATTGAGGAAAAAGTTTACCAATACACCGGTAACGACATCGAGATTACAACTGTGGTGGAGTATTACGGAAGAACACTTGTCAATAACACCGATTATAAAATAATATTGGAAAAGAGAAACGGCAGCGACTATGAAATAGTGTCGGCCATCAACGCGGCAGGTGACTATCATTACATCATAAGAGGTGCTGACAATTACGGCGGCTCGAATAGTACCGACATAAAGGTTATCCAGCTCAACTCGTGGGCTGCTCTTATGGAGGCTATGAGCCAGCGCAAGGGCACCTTCGATCTGACCGAGGACATCGTCGCTGAGAACCCGCTCACCACCGATGAGGCGTTGCGAGTGAAAGGCGACATCACGCTGAACCTCAACGGACACACCATCGACCGTAATCTTGACGAAAAAGTTGAATACGGACAGGTTTTCAGAGTTGAAAGTTTAGCCAAACTGACAATCAACGGTCCTGGCACTATAACAGGTGGTTACAGCTGGCCGGGAGAAGGCTCGATTCCAGGCCAAACAGTATATTATGACAAAAGAGATGGTGGTGGCATACATAATATGGGCAGCCTCGTCTTGCATAATGTGAATATAATTGATAATCAATGTGAAAAGGGCGTGGCGGGCAATTACATCTATTCGGCCAGAGGCGGCGGCATCTACAGTGGACGCGGAAGCTCATTGGTGATTGAAGGCGGCGAGATTGTAAATAATATAGCACCTGGAGGAGGCGGCGGCGTGTACAGCGAAGGTGCCAACCCATTTACAATGACAGATGTCACCGTCGAAAGCAACATTTGCGAGAGTAAAGGCGGCGGATTGCGTATATTGACAACAGGAGGCGCAATAGCCAATCTGACAGACTGCCGTATCTATATGAATATGGTCGATCAAGACGCCTCACAAGGCGCTGGCGTGTTTCTGGAAGGCGGCGAACTGATGATGACACGTTGTGAAATCATGGGTAACATGGCATCACAACAGGGCGCCGGATTCTTCTCATTAAACGGAAAAACGACAGCAACAGACTGCAATATCAGTTATAATGGAACATACTATGAAGATCCGAATAACCGTGGCGCCGGCGTGTGCCTGAACGACAACAAAGGATCGTATCATAGCATTTTCATTATGGATGGAGGCATAATAGAATCGAACAACTGCACACAAAACGGCGGCGGTATTTATGTCCACGACGGCGCCATATTCCAAGTGAAGGGCGATGTGGTGATACGCGATAACTTCAAGGCGGCGATGTTTGTCGGAAGCTCGAGCAACAACGCATATCTTGACGGCTCAAGTGTGATCGAGGTTATTGATGACCTTGGTGAAAATGCCATTATAAATATCACGCCAAACGGCACAGGCAGCCGTACCTATGTGGTATTTGCCGAAGGAGTGTCGTCAGTTGAATCGTTGCAGCATTTCGCGGTCGACACCGACGATTACAACATCATTATCGATGAAGATGGAAATATCGAGGTCTACGAGCCGTATCCGTGGAACATAACAGCCACCTGGAATGGCAGTATCGCCGAGAATTCAAGTGGTGCTGGCACAATCCCGACAGAGACAAGCGACATCAAGATACATAGAGCTGTCAGGATACCGCGTGGCTATGTGGCTCAGGCCAACAGTATCATAATCGATGAGTTTTGCGACATCATCATTGAAGACGGCGCAGAGCTTATCAACAGCAGCGCCAATGTGGCGGTCATGGCACAAAAGAATGTCGTAGCCGCTGATGCTGACGCCGGCACGGGATGGTATCTCATTTCGTCGCCAGTGGCAAATCCTAATATTGTGGAATATACAAATCTGATAACAGACGATGGCTGGAACGACACATACGACTTGTTCCGTTTCAACGAGGCTGCCGAACTGCAATGGGAGAACTACAGGACCGGTCATGCCGACTTCACCACGCTTCAGAACGGCCGCGGCTATCTGTATCGTAATGGTGAGGATCATAGAATTGACATCGGTGGGACACTCAACGTATCGGATGTCGATTATAATCTGACGTGTGCCGGAACAGATGCGCTGAAAGGCTTCCATGTCATCGGAAATCCATATTCGCACACTGTTTATAAAGGTAATACGACAGATAATGTCCATCCGGCTATACCGAACACTCTCCTTGAGGAGAAATATTATGTGCTCAACCCGACGACGGGCGAGTGGGATCTTACCGACGACGGCACTGCTATCGCTCCGATGACGGGCATCCTGGTGCAGGCAAAGGATGCTGGCACTCTGACTATTACCAATTCAACAGAGGGCAAGACCGTGCGTTCAAGAAACGCTAACGGCAACAACATCTGGTTTACAGTGGCAAACAGCAGTTTTGAAGACAAGACCTGCGTGGAATTCAAGGAAGGTCACGGCTTGAACAAGATAGCGCATCTCAACGAAGAGGCTCCGATGCTTTACGTGAACCACGACGGCGAGGACTTCGCTTCGGTGAACCTGTCGGACAACGTCAGAGCATTCAACCTTAATTTCGAGGCTATGACAACGGGCCGTTACACCTTGAGCGTGCAGGCTGAAGGCGGTTTCGGCTATCTGCATCTGCTCGACAGGCTGACAGACAACGACATCGACTTGCTTAAGGAGTCGGAATACGAGTTTATCGGCTCGTCGGCTGACAATGCTGAGCGTTTTGTGGTGAGACTTAGCCCTTCGACAGGCTCAGAGACCGACGCAGAGACCTTCGCATGGCAGAACGGCAACGACATCATTGTTGAAGGCGAGGGCGAGCTGCAGGTGTTCGACGTGACAGGCCGTATGGTCGCAACACAACACATCAACGGCGTGCAGACCGTCAACGGCCTCAACAACGGTGTTTACATTTTCAGATTGGAAGAAATGATACAAAAAATTGTTGTTAGATAACACACCGAAGCGTCATTTCGACCGACCGGAGGGAGTGGAAAAATCACCGCCAACTGAATCATTTGAAGATTTCTGAAAAGAAACAATGCCGGTGATACCTCGACTCCGCTCGGAATGACGAAGTGAATGAATGACAAACAGGAATAAATAATTATACGATATGAAAAAGATATTATTAGTTCTCACATTATTAATGACAATGGTTATTGGCGCCAATGCCCAGAGTGACGGATTTTTCAGTGGCGGCGACAATTACGACGGTTCTGGCAGAACCACTGCCATGCCGATGCTTCCTTCGGGCAGTGTTGGCTCAATTAAAGGCGACCAGCCAGCCCCACTCGGCTCAGGATTATTGATAATCAGCGTGTTAGGTGGTGCTTATCTGCTTCGTAAAAAAAATTTAAAAAAACTGTAAACTTCAAACTTCATACTTAAAATTTTTTATTATTTTTGCGCCTTAAAATTTAAACCTATAAAAAAATGAGCGGATTTTTTGGCGTAATTACGAAGAGGCCTTGTATTACGGACCTTTTCTACGGCATTGATTATCATTCACATCTCGGTACCACTGCTGGCGGTATCTGCACATTCGACGGCGAAACGTTCCATCGTTCGATTCACAGCTTGAAAGGCTCTTACTTCAGAACGAAATTCGAGGACGAGATCCACAAATTCATGGGCAACAGCGGCATCGGAGTCATCAGCGACACCGACGCGCAGCCTATCGTTGTGAACTCGCATCTCGGCAAGTTCGCCATCGTGACGGTGGCCAAGATCACCAATATCAGGGAGTTGGAGCAGGAGTGCCTCGAGAACAAACAGCACTTCGCTGAGCTGAGTCACGGCGACACCAACCCTACGGAGCTCGTGGCATTACTCATCACCCAGGGTAAGGACTTTGTCGACGGCATCCAGAACGTGTACCGTAAGGTGAGAGGCTCGGTCTCAATGCTTCTCCTCACCAGCGACGGCATCATCGCGGCGCGCGACTTTTATGGCAGAACGCCTATCGTCATCGGCAAGAACCATGAAGGCTATGCGGCGGCATTTGAGAGCCACAGCTACATCAACCTCGACTATACGACGGAGCGTTACATCGGTCCGGGTGAGATAGTGCGCATCACTGCCGACGGCGTGACACAGCTGCTGGCACCTAACGATAAGATGCAGATTTGCTCTTTCCTGTGGATATACTACGGTTTCCCGGCCACGGACTACGAGAACATCAACGTGGAGGAGATGCGTTACCGCGGCGGCTTTGCCATGGGCAAACGCGACGACGTGGAGGCCGACTACGTGGCACCTATCCCGGACTCGGGCATCGGAATGGCCATCGGCTACTCGCACGCCAGCGGCATACCTTACACCCGCAGCGTGGTGAAATACACCCCTACATGGTCGCGCAGCTTCATGCCTGTCAACCAGGAACAGCGTGAACACGTGGCGAAGATGAAACTCATCCCTAACCATGCTTTGCTGAAAGACAAACGCGTGATCTTCTGCGACGACAGCATCGTGCGCGGTACACAGCTCCGCGACAATGTGAAGATGCTCTACGACTACGGCGCAAAAGAGGTGCACATCCGTATCAGCTGCCCGCCATTGGTGTACGGCTGCAACTTCTTGAACTTCAGCGCCTCGAAGAACGAGCTCGAACTCATCACACGCCGCTGCATCGAGGAACTGGAGGGCGACAGCCGCAAAAACCTCGAGCTTTACTGCGACGCCTCGACAAAGCAATATGCCAACCTCGTCGAGATGCTTCGTAAGAAGATCGGCGTCGACACACTGAAATTCAACACGTTGGAAGACATCTGCGGTGCCATCGGCATGCCAAAATGCCAGGTGTGCACACACTGCTTCGACGGCTCGTCGTACGGCGACAAATAAGATTATTTGAAGATAATATCGACTGATGAATCACGGGACAGGCCCAGCAACGATGCGGCTTTCCCGTGATTTATCGCTATCTCGAGGAAGCCATGCGTGCCAAAGAGCGCCACGATGTCGGGTATAGCCACCTCGGTATAGCTGCGGCACACCTTTTCAATGCTGTATTTCCCAATCCTGATCTCAAAATTACGACCATTTCTGACCTTGTCGAACAACTCCTTGGTGATGTTCGTCACGATGTTCTCGTAAGAATCGACGAAGGTGACGATGCCGTGGATGGAGTTGCCGTCGATGGTCGGCTGGAAGGTGACACATTTCCTGATCTGCGGATACGGCTTGCCTATCTCGTTGAATGGCAGACCTTTAGCTATCATAGCCGCCACTTTCACAAAACGGTCGCGGGTGGTGAAGGTGAAGAAATCGGAGTCCTGAATCACCTCGATGGTGACGGCTTCGTATGGCATGCCGCCTAAAATCAGCGAGAAGATGTCGTTGTCGGTGCCGATGAAATAATGTCCGTCGGCTTTCAGTGCGATATGTGGCTTGTCGGCCGACTCCTCGGTCTCCACCGCGATGATGTGGATGGTGCCTTCCGGAAAGTTTTTATAGCAATTTTTGATGATAAACGCCGCCGATGCGATGTCCCACGGCTCGATATTATGGGTTATGTCGATGACAGTGGCGTCGGGTAGTGCCGAAAAAATCGCACCTTTTACAGCCGCCACATAGTAGTCGGCCTGCCCCCAATCGCTTGTCAATGTTATGATTGCCATAATTTTCCGCTTATCTTCTCAGCTGTCATTTTGATAATGCAAAAATACATTTTTCTCTTTAAAAATTTTTATTGAAATAAAAAAGTTATGAACAATTTTTATTTTTTATATTTGCATATTGAAAAATGTTTAAAAATTAGTCAAAAAATCAGATGGCGGAACAGATAGTCCAGATAGAAAATGTCAACCCAAGCGATTTGTATGGCGCTAAGGATCAACATCTTACGATAATAAAAAACTTTTTTCCGAAGTTGAAGATTATCGCACGCGGCGATTTCGTGAAGGTGATTGGAGGCGACGATGAGGTGAATTATTTCCTCGACAGGCTCAACATGCTGGTAAACCATCTCGAGCGTTACGGCAGCATCAACCCTCAAGTCATCGAGGATGTGATGGTCTCGAACGGACAGACCGCCTATGTGCAGGCGATGAACGACGGCGACGTGCTTGTTTATGGTCGTAACGGCTTGCAAATCAAGGCGATAACTGTCAACCAGAAACGTATGGTGGAGGCTATTGGCAAGAAAGATATGATTTTCGCCATCGGTCCAGCGGGAACTGGAAAGACCTACACTGCGGTGGCGTTGGCAGTCAGGGCGTTGAAAAACAGGGAGGTGCGCCGTATCATCTTGACCCGTCCGGCCGTGGAGGCAGGGGAGAACCTCGGTTTCCTGCCAGGCGACCTTAAAGACAAGCTCGACCCGTATCTGCAGCCGTTGTACGATGCCTTGCGTGACATGATTCCGCAGGCGAAACTCACCACATACATGGAGGACGGCACCATTGAGATTGCGCCGCTGGCATTCATGAGAGGCCGCACTTTGGATCATGCCTTCGTGATTTTAGATGAGGCACAGAACGCCACTCGCGCCCAGCTGAAGATGTTTTTGACCCGTATGGGTCGCGACGCGAAGTTCGTCATCACTGGCGACGTGACGCAGATCGACCTGCCGAAAAACACGCCGTCGGGCTTGCCACAGGCTGTCGACATCCTGGGCGACGTGAAAGGCATAGAGTTCATCTTCTTGGATGAGAAAGACGTGGTCCGTCACAAGCTGGTGACGGAAATCGTCAATGCATACAAGAAATATTATCATGATAATGATGATTCTGTCATTTCGAGCGAAACGGAACGAAGTGAAGTGTAGTCGAGAAATCCTCCATAAACGAAAGCATATTACTAAAAAGGATTTCTCCATTCCGCTTCGCTGCAGTCGAAATGACAACTAACGAATAATAGTATAAATTAATGATATGAAAGCACTAACAAGAACCGATTTCAATTTCGAAGGTCAGACAAAAGTGTATCACGGAAAGGTCCGTGACGTTTATTTCATCGACAACAAATACCTGGTGATGGTCGCCACCGACCGCATCTCGGCATTCGACGTCATCCTGCCGGAAGGCATTCCTTACAAAGGTCAGATTCTCAACCAGATAGCTGCTGAGTTCCTCGACATGACCACCGACATCGTGCCGAACTGGAAGATCGCCACGCCCGACCCGATGGTGACGGTGGGCAAGCTCTGCAAGCCGTTCCCGGTGGAGATGATCATCAGGGGATATTTGACAGGAAGCTCATGGCGTACCTACAAAAGCGGCCAGCACACCATCTGCGGCGTGAACATCCCTGACGGCATGAAGGAACACCAGAAATTTGCCGAGCCAATCATCACTCCTACCACCAAAGCAGAAGAAGGCCACGACGAGGACATCTCGAAGGAAGAGATTATCCGTCAAGGACTTATCAGCAAGGAAGACTACGAGAAGATCGAGGTCATCACTCGCAAACTGTTCCAGCGCGGCACTGAAGTCGCTGCCAAGCACGGCTTGATTTTGGTTGACACAAAATACGAGTTCGGCAAAATCGGTGACCAGATTTACTTGATGGACGAGATCCACACCCCTGACTCATCGCGTTATTTCATAGCCGACCAGTACGAGGAGTGCTTCGCGAAGGGCGAGCCAGTGAAACAGCTCTCGAAGGAGTTTGTCCGCGAATGGCTGATGGCCAACGGCTTCCAAGGCAAGGAAGGCCAGAAGGTTCCAGAGATGACCCCAGCTATCGTGGCAGGTATCTCCGACCGCTACATCGAGCTTTACGAAAAAGTGACTGGCAAGAAGTTCCAGAAGGCCGCTGAGACCGAGGATATCAAGGCGAGAATTGAAAATAATGTCAAGAATTGGTTGAAAAACAATCGATAATTGAACAGATTATATACAGAGATATTGTCACATGAAAACCCCTCACTTGTTGAGGGGTTATCTCATTTTTTTAAAACCGGTCCGGGACAATATGGCGAAGGCGACAAGTTCCTTGGAATCAAGGTGCCGACGGTGAGGGAGGTGGTGAAAAACCAGTGGCAAAATACAACTTTCGAGGACTTGGAGGAGTGCGTCACATCGGAATATCACGAGATGCGGCTGGCGGCGCTGCTCACTCTGGTGCAGATATTCAAACATGCGAAGAAAGATGAGCGGCTGCAAAAACAATGCATCGACTTCTATCTCGCTCATACTCAATATATTAACAACTGGGATTTGGTTGATTTGTCGTGCTACGAGCTGCTTGGCAGCTGGCTCCTCAATCGTGATCGCAAGCTTCTTTACGACCTTGCCGATAATGGCAAAACCATCTGGGAACAGCGTATCGGAATGGTGAGCACAATGCAGTTTCTGCGCCATGGCGAGCTCGACGACACCTACAATATCGCCGAAATCTTCTTGGAGAAACCACGTCCGCTTCATGACCTGCTCCAAAAAGCCGTGGGTTGGCTCCTTCGTGAGGCTGGAAAACGCGACGAGCAACGTCTCAAGGATTGGTTATCAATACGTTACAAAACCATGCCTCGCACAATGCTGAGGTACGCTATCGAAAAGTTTCCGGAAAACGAACGTAAATCTTATTTGGAAAAGTAATTATTTTTCTTTTTTCTCGTAAAAGTGCATGTCGACGATGTACTTGTACACGTCTTTCGGCACGAAATAGCGCACATCCTTGCCTTCGCTGATGGCATTTCTGATGAAAGTCGAGGAGACCTCAATCTCGGGCGCCTCCACCACCGTCACCGACGGATGCTCCACTAACTCATTGCTGCTGTAGCCTTTACGCGGATAAACCATCATGTGATGGTACTGCAGAATGGCCTCGTAGTTCTTCCATTTCTTGAAGCTCTCGATGTTGTCCATCCCGCAGATGAGGTAAAAATCGGTGTTCGGATGGCGTTCCTGCAGGCGTGTCAGCGTGTCGATGGTATACGACGGCTGCGGCATGTAAAACTCGATGTCGCACACCTGGAAACGCTCGTCGTCTTTTATCGCCATCTCCACCATATACAGGCGATGACGGTCGGCAAGCAGCGACTTCTTGTCCTTGAACGGGTTCTGCGGCGATACCACAAACCAGATTTCATCCAGCCCCCCGTACTCCGCCAAGTAGTTGGCAAGCATCAGGTGCCCGTTGTGAATCGGGTTAAAACTGCCGAAAAACAAACCGATCTTTTCTCTCATAGTCTTTAGTTTTTAGTCTTTAGTTTTTAGTCTTTAGTTTTTAGCAGTTTTTACTAAAGTCTAAAGACTAACGACTAAAGACTATAATATATTGAACAACTGTTCCTTAATCTTCTCAAGTTCGTCTTTCATCTTGACGACAAGTCGCTGAATATCGGCGTCGTTGGCCTTCGAGCCGAGGGTGTTGATCTCGCGTCCCATCTCCTGAGCGATGAAGCCGAGTTTCTTGCCTGCCCCTTCTTCATCTATGCTCTCCTTGAAATAGTCGCAATGCTTGCGCAGACGCACCTTTTCTTCAGTGATGTCGAGCTTTTCAAGATAGAAAATGAGTTCCTGCTCGAAGCGGTTTTCGTCGTATTCGCCCGATGTCAGCTCCTGTAAGTTCTTGAGCAGCTTGCCTTTGATGATCTCGTGACGGTTTTTCTCGAATGGCTCGACCTCGCCGAGATAGCCTAAAATAAGCTCGACGCGCTTCAGAAGGTCTTTTTTCAAAATAGCGCCTTCCTTGGCTCTGAAATCGTCGGTTATCTCAATGGCTTTCACCATGGTATCCATGATTTTTGCCAAAAACTCGTCGTCGTATTCCTGCTGCGGCAATGCGAAGATGCCCGGCATGCGGAACAAAATCGCGGCTATATCATTCGACTCCGGGATGTTATATTCTTTCGAAATCCCTTTGATTTGTTCGAGATATGAGGCCACAATCTCCTTTTCGATATGGGTGTTTTGCGCCACATCGGTGTTGGTGATGGTTAGCATCACGTCGATTTTGCCACGCTGGAGGCGTGTCGCAATCTCGTTGCGGTAGTCGAATTCGTTGGCCTTGAGCTCCTGCGGAAGCTTCATGCTAAGGTCTAACTGCTTGCTGTTCAATGTCTTAATCTCGACACAGATATTGTTGCTCTTAAAAATTTGCTCGGCCTTGCCGTAGCCTGTCATCGAACGAATCATTTTTCAAATTTTTTTGCAAAGATAATAAAAAGTATTATTGTCAATGCATTTTTTAGAGTTTTAAAGCCATTAGCTATTAGCCATTAGCCAATAGTTTGTGTAGTCCAAAGCTAATGGCTAGTGGCTGTCGGCTAATAGCTAAAATAATTTTTCAGAAAAATGTATTATCATCAATTATTTTCGTTAATTTTGTGGATTGTTTTGAACAATTTCTAAATCAATTTAATAATAACTATAAAATTAGGATTTTATGTCAGAAAAAAAGACTTCTCAAGATTTCATGGAAATGGAAGCCCGTTATGGTGCTCACAACTACCATCCGCTTCCGGTAGTCCTCGCCAAAGGCAAAGGCGCAAAGGTTTGGGACGTTGAAGGAAAAGAGTATTACGACTTCTTGTCAGCTTATTCGGCTGTCAACCAAGGTCACTGCCATCCGGCAATTTTGAAGGCTATGTACGAGCAGGCTGAGAAACTCACCCTGAGCTCACGCGCTTTCTACAACGACGCTCTCGGTCCATGGGAGAAATACGTTACAGAATATTTCGGCTACGACAAGGTTTTGCCGATGAACACAGGCGCTGAGGCTGACGAGACAGCTCTGAAGCTCGCACGTCGTTGGGGTACAATGTGCAAAGGCATCCCGAATGACGAAGTGACCATAGTGTGCTGCGAAGGCAACTTCCACGGCCGTACCATCACCATCATCACCATGTCGAACGACCCTGATTCATATGCAAACTACGGTCCTCTGACACCTGGTTTCATCCGCATCCCTTACAACGATCCTGACGCATTGGAGAAGGTTCTCGCAAAGGACGGCAAGAAGAACGCAGGTTTCC
>Ga0265298_10004137_pt1 | contig 18682 bp, 14 predicted proteins | sample AusTroGonzalo_MG_3_FD_193486 | JGI IMG/M metagenome (GOLD analysis project Ga0265298, IMG submission 193486) | Bovine rumen microbial communities from tropical cattle in Woodstock, Queensland, Australia - Gonzalo_01 | ecosystem: Host-associated > Mammals > Digestive system > Stomach > Rumen ... | reverse complement strand
TCGTAGGCAAAAAGAAAAGAAGAGAACCTCCTACGGATTACACGAATTATACAGATTAAATTTTCTACCAAGAAATAAATCAGTAAAATCCGTAAAATTCGTAGGCAAAAAGAAAAGAAGAGAACCTCCTACGGATTACACGAATTATACAGATTAAATTTTCTACCAAGAAATAAATCAGTAAAATCCGTAAAATTCGTAGGCAAAAAAAAGAATCGTAACATCCGAAGAAATAAAGAAATGATGACAACGATAGAATATGGTATTCAGGCCATCAAGGACGAGGCCGAGGCACTGCTGGAACTGATTCCGAAGATTGACAATAACTTCGAGAAGGCAGTGGACCTGATGTACGACTGCAAGGGAAAAGTGATAGTGACAGGCGTGGGCAAGAGCGGACATATAGGCGCGAAGATTGCTGCTACGCTCTCATCGACAGGCACACCCGCATTCTTCATCAACCCGCTGGACGTGTACCACGGCGACCTGGGCGTGATGACCCACGAAGACGTGGTGGTCGCCATTTCCAATTCAGGACAGACCGACGAGCTGCTGCGCTTCATCCCCATGGTGCTGCACATGCAGATACCCATCATCGGCATGAGCGGCAACCCTAAGTCGCTGCTGGCAAAATACAGCACATGCCACCTGAACGTGGGCGTGAAGAAAGAAGCCTGTCCGCTCAACCTGGCACCCACCAGCAGCACCACCGCCACACTGGCTATGGGCGACGCGCTGGCCATTGCCCTGATGCAGAAGCGCAACTTCCGTCCGCAGGACTTCGCACACTTCCACCCCGGCGGCGAACTGGGTAAGCGACTGCTCACCACCGCACAAGACGTGATGCGCTCGGAAGAACTGCCCGTCATTGCCCCCGACATGCACCTGGGCGAAGCCATCATACTGGTGAGCAAGGGTAAGCTGGGACTCGGCGTGGCCGTGGTGGACGACAAGATAGTGGGACTCATCACCGACGGCGACATTCGTCGCGCCATGGAGCGCTGGCAGGCCGCCTTCATAGACCACACCGTGAGCGACATCATGACGCGCGAGCCGAAGACCGTATGGCCCGAGACGAAGATATCGGAGATACAGGGCATCATGCAGAAGTACAAGATACACTCGGTGCTCGTGGTCAACGAAGAGCGCCACTTGCTGGGCGTCGTGGACCACTACTCGTGCATGCTCTGACAAAGAACAGAGAGACGCGCGAACACCTAACGAATATGATTTCTATTGCTACTATATATATATGAAAGGAATAAAAAGAATCTGCGTATCACTGCTGCTGCTGACTGGCATTCTACAGTCGGTAACAGCAGCCGAGTACCTCTTCAAGAAACTGGAGGCAAGAGACGGACTGACATCCAGTCAGATCAACTGCATCCTGAAGGACGACAGAGGATACATGTGGTTTGGTACGCCAGCAGGACTCTACAGATACGACGGATATACCTTCCGCCACTTCCAAAGCGACTCGCAAGACGGCTCCTCGCTGCCCGACAGCTACGTGGAGAGCATACAACCCTCGCTGGCAGGCGACCTGTGGGTGAAGACACCGGCAGGCTACTGCATCTATCACCCACAGACGGAGAACTTCGAGCGCGACATGCGACAGATTTTCGGTAAGCTGGGCATGAAGAACATACCGGGCATCATCTACCTGGACCGTCACAGAAACCTCTGGGGCTATCAGGCGGGCAAGGGCGTGTTCTGCTACGACATGCAACAGCAACTGCTCTATGAGTTTGGATACACGAACGACGCTAGCGGCATTCCACAGGGAGACATCTGCTCCATTGGCGAATGCAACGATGGCGTCATCTTGGTATATACCGACGGACGACTGGTGTGCTGCGACGTGATGGTGAAGCAGCGCGTGGTGTGGAAGAACCAGGACATAGCCATGCAGCGACTGCGCCAGTCGAAGACCCTGCGCGTATATAGCGACAAGAAAGACATCATCTGGCTCTACGGACAGGGCACCCTGTTTGCCTACGACAGGAAGCTGAACCTCTGGGACACCCACATTGGCGACCAGCTGGGACTGACAGGCAACAACGTGGACAATGCCGTAAATGCCATCTATAGCGACAAGAACAAGAACGTGTGGGTGGCTACCAATCGCCACGGACTCATGCACGTAGATGCCGTGAGCCACGTGATGGAACCCGTGCAGTTCAAGAGCATGTCGCCCATGCGCCGCATGACGGAGAACATGGGCATCAAGAGTGTGTATGTGGACAACACAGGACTGCTCTGGGTGGGAACAGCCAAAGCCGGCGTGGCGTATATCGGCAACAAGATATACAAGTTCCAGTCGGAACTCATTGGCGACATCACCGCCATAGCGCAAGACGCCAGCGGAAAGATGTGGTATGGCACAGGCGACAACGGAGTGATAGACTACGAAGGTACGCTGGCGAGTCTGAAAGTGACGGCGATGGCATACACCAACGACGGCAGCCTGTGGGTGGGTTCGAGACAAAGCGGACTGACCCGTATCAAGGAAGGCTCGGCACACATCTACTCTACTGCCAACGACAGCATCCGCAAGACACTCATTGACGACCACGTCAACGACCTCTGCTCGGACAAGAGCAGCAACCTGTGGATAGCCACCGACGGTGGTCTGCAGATGTACAACACCCGCATGGACCAGTTCTCGAACTACACGAAGGAGAACGGTAAAATCAAGACCAACAGCGTCACCTCACTCTTCTACGCCTCGCGCAACCGCCTGCTGGTGGGCACATCGGAAGGTGTGTTCATCATGAACATCTCCACTGGCGAGATGACCCACCTGGTGGGCAATCAGAGCAGTGTGCAGAAGTTCACCAACAACTATATCACCGACGTCTTTGAGGACTCAAGAAAGTTGTTGTGGATAGGTACAAGAGAAGGTGTGAACGTGCTCGACATGGAGACCGACGTGCTCACGCAGATAACGGAGAAGATAGGCTTGTGCAACAACAACATCTGTGGTATCACGGAAGACAAGCACCACAACATCTGGGTGACGACGAGCAACGGCGTCTGCCGAATAGTAATACAGCGTGACCACGAGGAAGGTATCTTCAACTATGGTCTGTACAACTATGACCACAACGACGGTCTGCAAAGCGATGAGTTCAATCCAGGCTCTATCCTCACCCGCAACGACGGCGAGGTGGTGATGGGCGGACTCTACGGCATCAACATGGTGCGACCCAAGGTGAAGGGCGACAGCGAATCACTTCCGCAGGTGATACTGACACAGCTCTTCATAGGAGAAGAGGAGATACTGACAGGACACGAGTACGACGGCAACGTGCCCCTGACAAGTGCCCTGAATGAGATAAGTCACCTCACACTGAAGAAGAGTCAGAACACCTTCACCATCAAGTTTGCTGGAGGTAACTACAACCAGAGCGAACGCCTGCAGTTCATGTACTGGATGGAAGGACTGGACCACGACTGGAAGAACGGCGACGCACTGAAACACGGCGTTACCTTCACCGACCTGCCCAGTCGTACCTACACACTGCACGTGAAGGCGATGAACGCCGACGGACAGGTAAGCGACCAGGAACGCGTGATAAAAATCACCATCGAGCGCCCCTGGTACCTGCAGTGGTGGTCACTCATCATCTATGCCATGCTGTTGGCTGGCACCATCTACCTGTGGCGCAAGGGCTGGGCGCAGATGAAAGCCCTGTGGGCGAAGAAGCACGCCATACTGCGAGAGCTGGCCGTGCAGCGCGAGGAGATCAAGGCTGCCAGCGACGACCTGCGCCAGCCTATGTCGCGCATGACATCTATCATCATGAACCTGGCCGAGCTGGACAGCACACCCGAGGAGCGCGAGCAGCTGAACGCCCTGCACTCGCAGATGCTGACCGTCATCACGCGCGTCAGCGACATGCAGTCGGCACTGGAGCATCCCGAGGAGAAAGCCAAGCAAGTGGTGAACAAGAACTTCGAACTGGGCACCATCTCCGACCAGTTGTCACTGCCCGAAATGGTAGAGGAAGAGCTGACCTCGGAAATAAGACCCGCACAGAACGACCTGCCAACGGCCAAGTTCCGCATCATCTTCGTTGACAACAACACTGAGTTCATCAAGTTCATGAACAACCGTCTGCGCTACATCTACGACTTCCACCCCTACGACGAAGTGAAGAAGGCACTGGCCGACATCGAGGTGGTGCAGCCCGACCTGATCGTGTGCAAGCAGGACATGCCCGATATGACCGGTAGTGAGCTGTGTAACCAAATCAAGATGCACCACATGATGAACAAGATCAAGTTCATCCTGATGACCGACATGAAACTGTCGTACAACGAGATGATGAACCAGAACATCACATTGGCAGCCGACGACTATCTGGCGAAGCCCTTCAACCTGCAGGATGCCGTGATGCGCATCAACAAACTGCTGGGCATCGGTCCTATAGAGCTCGACTCAAACCTCATCGAAGGTGCCGAGACACGTATGCTGGAAGGACGCAACTCGAGTATGACAACGGCAACGGAAAGTGCTGACTTCGAAACAGCCAACAAGCATGTGGACATCGACGAAGAGCTGAAGACCGTATCGCTGGTTGTGCGCAACCACAACATGGAGGAAACTACCGACGGCTTCTACGCTGGCAGCGAGCACGATGACGACAGCATGGCCTACAACATAGACAAGCAACTCATCAAGAGCATAGAACAATACGTGCAGCAGAACATGAGCCGCGGCACCATCAACCTCGAAGAGATGGCTGCAGCAATGGGCATGGGCATGAAACCCTTCTTCCAGAAGGTGCGCGACATCACGGGCAAAACACCCGCCGAGGTGGTGCGCGACCTGCGACTGAAGAACGCGTGCATCCTGTTGCAGCGCACGAATATCAACATGAGTGAGTTGGCATCCAACATCGGTATCCCCACGGCCGAACATTTCATCAACATGTTTAAAGAACGATTCGGCATCTCACCATCAGAGTACCGCATGAAATATCGACAATGACCAGAATACACACAGGCAAAGGGACGAGAGCTATCCTACTGGCAGCACTCGCCTTTTGCTTTTCACAGACTCAGGCACAAGAGAGCCACACATCCTCAGACTCGCTTATCTACGAACAGCTGAAGGACTACGGCATCAGGTTTTCAGGAAACAACAGCGTGAAGCTTATCATGTCGGGACAGGAGAAGTTCGACGACATGTTTGAAGCCATCCGCCAGGCGCAACACAGCGTACATCTGGAATACTTCAACTTCAGAAACGACTCGATAGCTATGCTCCTCTTCGACATCCTCAGGGAGAAACGTCGCGAGGGTGTGGAGGTGCGCGCACTGTTCGATGCCTTCGGCAATGACTCCAACAACCAGCCACTACAGAGAAAACACGTGAAAGCCCTGCGTCAGGACTCGATAGACATCTGGGAGTTTGACCCCATCAGGTTTCCCTGGGTGAACCACATCTGGCCACGCGACCACCGCAAAATAGTGGTGATAGACGGAAAGGTGGCGTACACGGGTGGCATGAACGTGGCAGACTATTATATAAAAGGTACGGAACAGGTGGGTGCCTGGCGCGACATGCATTGTAGGATAGAAGGCAGTGCCGTGAACGACCTGCAGCAGATATTCGCCAAGATATGGAAGAAGACCACGAAGGAGGACATCAGCACAAAGGCTGAATATTTTCAGGGAACGGATACTGGCAGCAAACTGGTGGGTATAGTGAACCGTGAACCACGCACCACGAACGACGCGATGCGCTATTTCTACGTCAACGCCATCGACGACGCGCAGGACTCGATACGCATCATCAACCCCTACTTCACCCTGCGTCCCTGCATCACAAAGGCACTGAAGAGAGCTCTGAAGCGCGGTGTGAAGGTGGAGCTCATGATATCGGCAAAAAGTGACATACCGCTGACCCCCGACTGTGCGTTCTATAACATGCACCGCATGATGAAGCGCGGTGCCCACGTGTGGCTCTACCAGCCTGGATTCCACCACTCGAAAATCATGATGGTGGACGGGAAGTTCTGCACCGTGGGAAGTACCAACCTTGATGCGCGCAGCCTGCGCTTTGACTACGAAGAGAACGCCGTGATTATCGACAAGGAAACGACACACGAGCTGGATGCCATGTTTGACCGCGACAAGAAGGAAAGCATCTATATGACAAAAGAGGTGTGGAACGAATTCCGCACCCCTTGGCAAAAATTTCGCGGATGGTTTGCCCATCTGCTTAGTCCTTTCCTGTAGGCCGACCCTACATCTTCTGTAGCCCCATCCCTACTCTTTCGATAGAATCTAATGTCCCACACTGATGGTATCGAGCATCAGATTCTTCTCGGCATCGTCGATACCCATTGCTTCAATCAACTGCTCTTCATACCTGAACTCTTTCTCGAAGTCCACATGCTTCTCGTTCAGCGCGCGGAAAATGCTGGAAGCGTCCAGCGGCTTGCCCTCGAACCACAGGCAATAGCCATAGTTCAAGGTGTCCTGAATGCGAGGCTCATCGGTGGAAAGAAGCTTGGAATAAATCTTCTCTGCCTGTTCAAACTTGCGATTGACGGTGAGTCCCCATGCGAAGACACGCTGTATTTCCTCATCATCGGGATAGAGATAAGACAACTTGTAGAGCAACGTCATCGCCTCCTCGTAGCGCTTCACATGAATGAGACAAACAGCATCGTTCAGCTGATAGCTCTTGTTATCGGGATGCACCTGAAGCAAATCCTCGTAAATCTTCATAGACCCCTCGTAGGCACCCTCGGCAAAGTATGCCCTCGCCAAGGCAGCCATCGCCTTCTCATCACCCGGTTTCAGACTTAGTGCCATCTGATACTGGTAGGAATTCATGCGTCCGAAATGGCGCAACACACTACCATTGAGCATATAGAACTGGTAGTCGCGCGACTGTTCGCTGCAGTTCTCCAGCACACTCTGTGCCTCCTTGTAGCGATGATGTTTCACCATGAAGGCAGCCACCTCGACGAAATGCTTCTCAAGGGGCGTGTCGCGAAACAGTTTGTTGCCGAAGAAAGCATACTCTATCAGCTCTGCATCGGCAGCAAAGGGATTCTCGAACTCGCTGCGGAAGGGGAAAAGCATGAAGAAGCGATAGAGGTTCTGTAGATACATGCGACGGATAAACGCAGGTTCATTTCTTTTTTCCGCAGAAATCTCCCCGCCCATGACAACAGGCGCAGCCTCTTCGTCGTTCATCACTTTGAGAATATCCTCAGGCAGACGCTTGTAAACCTGGTCGAAAGCAAGCACAAATGAATAGATATCACTGTCGCAAAAAGCACTTACCTTTGTAAGTTTATGAAGGAACTTCATGCCCTTCGACTTGTTCCACAACTGACTGATGCTGGGATGCTGGGGATAGAAAGGTACGAACCAGTTGAGCACATCGTTGAAGAACGGGAAGCGCTTCATCTGCGAGAACCCGCCGAAATAGATGTCGGAACCCTGCTTCTGCATCTCCACCATGCGCTGCATGCTCTGCTCCATGCGTTCCATGTTCTGCTCTGCAGCATCGGGATGGAGAATATCCTCCAGAGCATCGTCCTCAACTTGTTCTATGCCGTGGCCCGTAATGCGGAGGTTGTTGCCCGCCATCAGGTCAGGCATGATTTCATTCTGAATCTTCTTGGTATCGCTCTCGGCATCCATGCAATAGAGCATCTGCATCTGGAGTTCGGTTATCTCCTTGCAACAACGCTCATCGCTGCACACCTCGCGGATAACATCCTTCATCTCCGTGTAAAGCATGGCGCGGTCTGCATTCATAGACAGCACCCATCCCACCAAGGCACGCTGGCGAAGACGCTCGTCGGTAGCCTTCTGATAGACATGCATCAGCACATTGAACTTATTTGGTCCAAAGGCGTTCATGGCCGATATGGTAACAGCACTAACGATGAGCTGTTGGTCGTTGATATCGATGGTGGGAGAAAGAAGAATATCCTCGAAAGCCTCTGCCAAGCAGTCTTTCCACAGACGAGAAGTAAGAATGTAGTCGAAGAGGTCGTGCATCATGCACTGGTGCTCCTGATAGAGCAAGTCCAACTTCTCCTGACGGGTATGCGGGGGCTCAAGTTCCAGGACGGCAACCGTAGACACGAAGGTCTCAAGGTCCTGCTTCAGATTAGACATAGACCAGTCTTTTCTGATCTGACGAGGACGATTGTATAGTGTATTCAGGAAAGAGCTGTTGCGAATGCGCTGATGAATCATCACATTGACCGTCAGCATATACAATCGGCGAAGCAGCTTCTCGTAAACCTCCGCACGCTTGGGGTCGTCGAAGCCACGTTGCCAATATTCCGCCATCAACTGATAGTCGGACTTGATACCGGAAAGTATCTCCATATCGCGCAGTCCGGTGTGCGATAGTAGATAGTTTTCAAGTTCGTCAATTGCTTTTCCTAATCTTCGTTTTTCAATTAGTTCAATAATCGCATTAAGCGTTTCATTTTGTTGCATTGTTTTTGGTATGATTGGTTAGGGTTAGGTTCAACCAGTGTTTCGCTCGCTTCACATCAGCATCGCGCGGCGGGGCTACGTGATGGAACTGAAGGTCGGCAGGCAGCGAGTCGCATGTAGCATCGTCGGCATGACAATACTTACTGATAATGGCTTTGTAGGAGCGGAGTCCATACTCGTTGAGCGAGTCGCAAGCCATATTATAGACTTTCACAAAAGCCTTCATCTGACGCTGGCGCATGGTGTCCTTCTGCACGACAGGATTGAAGGCGATAACACCAAGTTGCAGATTGAGGTCGCGACTGTCCATCAACTGGCGATGCTTCATCAGATGGGCTGTTGTAGCCATCGGCTCTGCCAGCAACAGGGCATCCATGATGCCGTTTCTGAGCATATCCATACGGACATTCACATCGTTCACCTGTACTTGGAACACATGGTCAGACTGCAGTTTGAAGCTATCCACCACCAAGTCGGCCAACAGAGCGGTACCAGAATAGCGGCTCATGGCTATCATCTTGTCTTCCAACTGCTTGAAACGCGAAATGCGCGCCGTGCGGTTGGTGAATAGTTTCCAATAAAGATTGGTGGAAGTAGCATAATAAAGAGGTGTGCCCTGCTGCTGCAGGCGTTCGGCACGTACCAAGTCGGTAACAAGTCCCTCTACCCTTCCCTTCTGAATGGCTGTATCCTGATCCATCTGGGCAGTAAAGTTAACCAAACGCACATCCACACCTTCGCGCTGAAACATGCCGTGGGCATCGGCGAGAAAAAGCGGCAAACAGTCTATCGTTGGCAGAACAGCTATTTTCAGCGCTGCAGAGTCTTCCTTCAATTTCTGTTGTAAAGCTTCCTGCTCCATCTGCTGTCGTTCTTCTGCCGAAGGCGAGCATGCGAAGACGGCGAGGAATGCTAATATATATAAATAGGTGTATTTCATCACTTATTTCGATTTTGTCGCAAAAGTAAATATTTTCTTTGATACTACGAAATAAATGTGTAACTTTGTGCCATAAAAAAAACTTAAAATACAGATGAGCAAAGGGAAAACGGCATATGTTTGTTCCAATTGTGGACAGGAATCGCCCAAATGGATTGGCAAATGTCCTGCCTGCGGACAATGGAACACGTTTAAGGAGATAACCATCGCTCCGAAATTGGGGGAAACAAAGAGAGGTCTGAACGCGACATCTTCTGCCCAGTCTTCGGCATTGCACGTTGGCAAGATTCTTCGTCTGAACGACATCTCCGACCATGACGATCCGCGCATAGACATGCACGATAACGAGCTGAACAGAGTGCTCGGAGGCGGCCTCGTTCCTGGCTCTATCATTCTGTTGGGCGGAGAGCCTGGCATTGGAAAATCAACCCTCTCACTTCAAACAGCCCTGAACATGCCCGAGAAGAGAATTCTCTATGTAAGCGGTGAGGAAAGTGCGCACCAGCTGAAGATGAGAGCAGAGAGAATTAGTCGTAAAAATACTGACAACTTTCTCATCCTTTGCGAGAACTCCTTAGAGTATATCTTCGAGCACATCAAGGAAGAAAAGCCCGAGTTAGTCATCATAGACTCTATCCAGACGATAGCTACCGACGAGGTAGAATCGAGTGCAGGTTCCATTGCCCAAGTCAGAGAGTGCGCCTCTGCCTTGCTCCGTTTTGCAAAGACCAGCGGGGTGCCTGTCATCCTCATTGGTCACATCACTAAAGAAGGAACCCTAGCAGGTCCAAAGATTCTGGAGCACATCGTAGATACAGTCATTCAGTTTGAGGGCGATCAGCACTACATGTACCGCATCTTGCGAAGCATTAAGAATCGATTCGGAAGTACCTCGGAATTAGGTATTTATGAAATGCAGCAGAATGGACTCAGGCAAGTAAGCAACCCATCCGAACTCCTACTGACCCAAGACCACGACGGACTCTCTGGAATTGCCATTTCAAGCGCCATCGAAGGCGTGCGTCCCTTCCTTGTCGAGACCCAAGCATTGGTATCTTCGGCTGCATACGGAACGCCTCAACGCTCAGCCACAGGCTTCGATCAGCGTCGCCTGAACATGCTGTTGGCAGTACTCGAAAAGCGCGTAGGTTTCAAGCTCATGCAGAAGGACGTGTTCATCAACATCGCAGGAGGACTACGTGTCACAGACTTAGCCATGGACCTCTCCGTCATTGCCGCAGTTCTAAGCAGTAATGTTGACACGCCAATAGAAAGCGGATGGTGTATGGCAGGCGAAGTAGGACTTAGCGGAGAAGTGCGTCCTGTGAACAGAATTGAGCAACGAATCGCCGAGGCAGAGAAGCTAGGATTCTCACATATGATTATTCCCAAGCACAACCTGCAAGGCATTAATCCTAAGAAATACAAAATAGAACTTCACCCCGTGCGCAAAGTAGAAGAGGCCCTGCGCGCACTATTCGGTTGACAAAGTACCGCCTTACTGGTAATAAAGTGCCACTTTTCCCACAGTAAAGTGCCACTTTTCCCACAGTAAAGTGCCACTTTTCTCATGGTAAAGCGGTACTTTACTTTCATAGAAAGCAAAGAAAAGCATTTTTTCTTTTGCATTTCGCGCTTTTTTTGTAACTTTGCACCAAAATTAAACAGATAACACTAATATCAAAAAAGTATGTCCAATCAGCAATCCCTTGTCGGATCAAAAATCAAAAGCATCCGAGAAACCAACAATCTCTCAATCGAAGAGATTGCAGAACGTAGTGGTTTGAACACAGACCAGATTATCGCTATTGAAAACAATGAGACCCTACCATCGCTGGGACCGTTAATCAAGATTGCCCGCGCACTGGGTGTGCGACTGGGAACATTCATGGATGACAACGACGCAATAGGCCCCGTAGTATGCCGTGCGAAAGAACGCGAGGAAGAGACAAGCATCAGCTTCTCTAATGGAACCGTTGACGCCCGCAAGCACATGGAGTATCACCCCATGGCTAAGCAGAAGGCCGGTCGCCACATGGAGCCATTCATCGTAGATATTCAGCCCAGCGAAGAGAAAGAGTTCACCTCTTCCGCACACGAGGGCGAAGAGTTCATCTACGTGATGCAGGGCGAAATTGAAATTGACTACGGCAAGGAGAAGTACCTGCTGAAGGAAGGCGACAGCATTTATTACGACTCTATCGTAAAGCACCACATTCACGGAGCAGAAGGTAAGGCCGCCAAGATTATGGCTGTAGTATATATTCCATTCTAATGAAGCAAAGAGAATGAGCAACGTAAAATTAGATATGGCGGGCAGACCTCTGCCAAACAGGACATACCCAGCAGAAACTGGTTCTGAAGGTTACACACTCTCGGAACGCACACTGGGCCAATGGCTCGAACACTGGGCCGAGACAACACCAGACAAAGAATATATTGTATACTCCGATCGCGACCTGCGCTTCACATGGAGCCAGTTCAACGAGCGTGTAGACAATCTGGCCAAAGGCTTGATTAGCATCGGCGTGAAGAAAGGTTCAAACGTAGGTATCTGGGCAACCAACGTACCCGACTGGTTGACTTTCCTCTATGCCACCGCCAAGATTGGAGCTGTACTGGTGACTGTTAACACCAACTACAAGCAGAACGAGCTGGAGTATCTCTGTAAGGACTCGGACATGGAAGTGCTCTGTATCACCGATGGTACATGGGATTGTAACTACGTAGACATGACCTACACCATGCTGCCCGAGCTGAAAACCTGCGAGCGCGGACACTTGAACAGCGAGCGTTTCCCCTTCCTGAAGAATGTGGTTTATATCGGTATGGAGAAATATCGCGGCATGTACAACACCGCAGAGTTGCTGCTGCTCGGACAAAACGTAGAGGACAAGACGCTGAACGAAATGAAGAAGAACGTGAGCTGCCACGACGTGTGCAACATGCAGTACACCTCAGGCACCACGGGTTTCCCAAAAGGTGTGATGCTGACCCACTACGGAATAGCCAACGATGGTTACTTCACCGGTGAGAACATGGGCTTCACACAGGACGATAAGCTCTGCGTATGCGTACCCCTGTTCCACTGCTTCGGCGTAGTGCTGGCCACGATGAACTGCCTAACCCACGGCTGTACCGAGGTGATGGTCGAGAAATTCGACCCTCTGGTGGTGCTCGCCTCTATTCACAAGGAACGTTGTACCGCCGTTTACGGTGTGCCCACAATGTTCATCGCCGAGCTGAACCACCCCATGTTCGACATGTTCGACCTGAGCTGTCTGCGCACAGGTATCATGGCTGGTAGCCTCTGCCCTATCGAACTGATGAAGCAGGTATCTGAGAAGATGTATATGACCATTACCAGCGTGTACGGACTTACCGAGAGTTCGCCTGGTATGACGCAGACCTGCCTGAACGATACCTTCGAACAGCGTTGCACCACCGTAGGTCGCGACTTCCCATTTGTTGATGTAAAGGTGCTCGACCCCGAGACTGGCGAGGAGTGTCCCGTTGGTGTGCAGGGCGAGATGTGCTGCAAGGGCTTCAACGTGATGAAGGGTTACTACAAGAATCCGCAGGCTACTGCCGAGGTCATCGACAAGAACGGCTATCTGCACTCTGGCGACCTGGGCGTGAAAGACGAACAGGGATTCTACAAAATCACAGGTCGTATCAAGGATATGATTATCCGTGGTGGTGAGAACATCTATCCACGCGAGATTGAAGAGTTCCTCTATCACATGCCAGGCATCCGCGACGTTCAGGTGGCAGCCGTTCCTTCTAAGAAATATGGTGAGGCCGTAGGTGCATTCATCATTCTGGAAGAGGGCGCCAAGATGACTGCAGAAGACGTGCAGTTGTTCTGTCGCGGAAAGATAGCACGCTACAAGATTCCTAAATATGTCTTCTTCATCGACCAGTTCCCACTCACAGGATCGGGCAAGATACAGAAGTTCAAGTTGAAGGAAATGAGTCTTGAGCTCTGCAAACAACAAGGAATTGAAGTGATTTAAATATGAATATCATAGAGAAGTATTTCCCCAATCTATCATCAAGGCAGCTAGAACAACTGGCTGCCCTTGATGCTCTTTACCACGAATGGAACGAGAAAATCAACGTCATTTCGCGCAAAGACATTGACAACCTCTACGAGCATCACATACTCCACTCCATGGCCATCGGCAAGTTCATTGGTTTCAAGCCAGGCACCGAGATTCTTGATTTCGGCACAGGCGGTGGTTTCCCAGGTGTTCCTCTCGCCATTCTGTTTCCTGAGTGCCAGTTCAAGTTGATTGACGGAACAGGCAAAAAGATACGTGTGGCACAGGAAGTGTGTCAAGCCATAGGACTTGACAACTGTCACCCTGAGCACCTTCGCGGTGAAGAAGAGAAGGGACGCTATGATTTCGTAGTAAGCAGAGCTGTGATGCCCCTCCCCGACCTGATGAAGATAGTTAGGAAGAACATCTCAGACAATCAGCGTAATGCTATTCCCAATGGAGTGATCTGTCTGAAAGGCGGAGACCTGCAAGCCGAGAGTCGTCCTTTCCGCAGAATCGTTCAAACAATGGAACTGAGCCAATACTTCGAAGAGGAATGGTTCAAGGAGAAACATTGCATCTATGTCCCAGTTTAATATCAAGACATTTGCCGTCAACCCCTTGCAAGAAAACTGCTATGTAGTCAGCGACGAGACAAAAGAAGCCGTCATCATAGACTGCGGCGCATTCTTTGAAGAAGAGCGACAAGCAATTATTAATTATATAAAAGGTAACGAATTAAAGCCCGTTCACCTACTCTGCACCCACGCCCACTTCGACCATGTGTTTGGCGTAGATACCATCTACCAAGCATTTGGTTTAAAGCCAGAAATGCACAGCGAGGACAAATTCCTGTATGATGCTGCCAGCGAACAAGCTGCACAGATGATGGGGATAGAGAACAGCATCCAGATGTCTCCCACAAATTCGTTCCTTAACGATGGCGACATCATCCGCTTTGGCAATCATCAACTGCAGGTACTTCATGTCCCAGGCCACTCACCTGGCGGAGTCTTGTTTTACTGCAAGGAAGAGAAAACGGTATTCTCTGGCGATACGCTTTTCAGAATGAGCGTTGGACGAACAGACCTTCCCGGAGGTTCCTGGGAGCAACTGATAAACAGTATGGCAAACGTCGTTGCGAAATTACCCGCCGACACCATTGTTTATACAGGACACGGTCCGAAGACCTGCATCGGCGATGAAATGAGAATGAATCCTTATCTTAAATAATGGAACAAATATGATAACTACTAGCTACATTCTAAACATCTTCATTGCTGCCCTATTAGGTGGCGCAATCGGATTTGAACGTGAATACAGGTCGAAAGAAGCAGGCTTCCGCACGCACTTCCTTGTAGGACTGGGTAGCGGACTCTTCATGGTGCTGTCACTTCATGGCTTCGACGATTTCGTAGGCATACAAGGCATTCAGCGCGACCCCAGCCGCATTGCTGCTCAGGTAGTAAGCGGCATCGGTTTCATAGGAGCCGGCACCATCATATTCCAAAAGAACGTAGTAAAGGGACTAACCACAGCTGCAGGACTTTGGGTAACGTCAGCCATTGGTATGACTGCAGGCACAGGTATGTTCGCACTTGCAACAGCAGCCACAGCAATGGTTATCGTTTGTCTGGAGGCAGTAAACTTCATTCATCACAAGGTCTTCAAGCAACCCTATGATGAAGAAACAAAGAACGAAGAATAAAGAGGTACTCTACTGATACTTCTTAATAAGCTCATCAGCCTGCTGATTGCCAAGTTCTTTGGCTTTCTGCAGGTTTTTTATGCCCTCACCTTTCTCTCCTTTCAGGCATTGCGCCAAACCAAGGAACAAATATCCGTCGCTGTAGCTTGGCTGAAGCTCTATCAGACCTTTTGCTGTCGTAATGGCATCGTCATACATACCCACACGAACCAGCAAAGAAGCCTTCTCTGCATAATAGAACTCATTATCAGGTGCTATTCCGATGGCCTTATCAATATCATTTAGAGCCTGTTGGAACAAGCGTCCACCAATCTCTGCCTGATAACGGATATAATAGAAATTATCATTCAGTTGGTTCTTCATCAGTTGTTCGTAGTCATTCAAGTCGATGACAGCATCACGATAGCGATTTGCATTGAGTCGCATCTGAGCACGAGCTAACAGGTATGGAGCGGCTTCCTTCAACAAAGGACGCGTGAACTGAGCCACACAACTATCAAGCAATGCCAGCTGGGCAATACTGTCATTCAGTCTCTCCTTACATTGTGAAGCTGCATAAAACAACTCTGCAGAACGGATGGGTGAATTAAAAAGCGACTGATACAGGTCGTAAGCATCTTCATACTTGCCTTGAGCAAAAAGTATCGTTCCCTTTTGATACAAGTAATTAGGTTGTGGCGACAGCTCATAAGCCTTGTTAATATCCTGCATAGCCTCATCGAAATGGCCATAGGCGAAAAGCTGCTGCGCTCTGCTTACATAACCATCCGGCTCTTTGGGAAATTGAGACATAAAATCGGAAATAACGGAAGCACAGGTCAACGAGTCATGAGAACTTGCAACAAACAACATCAATTGTGCCTGATTCAAGTCCTCAGGAAGAGCTTTCTTAATATGAATAGCGCGAAGGACAGGGTCGTTAAGACTTAAACCTGTTGTCTTTAACTGATTTGCAAAAGCCGCGCTAACCGCATAACACAGCGTATCGCCATCATTATTCTTTGGTTGCATCAAACCTACCACTTGTCCGTTGACATTCAACAAAGGACAACCTACTACATCCTGAGACTTGGGGAGAAATAGCGTGTAGTATGAATAGTCGGTATTGAACTTTTCCGTTTTACGGACAGCACCTTGCAACAATGCTTTAGCACCTTTATACGGCATCACCCAGCAATCCGACTCCGCAGCAGGCTGCGAGGCAAGTTCAACAGACTGTGACTTTTTGACTCCTACACAGAATTTGCATACATCATATGTCTCATTGGCTCCTAGAATCTTTACAACTTCCCATTCTTTGCCAGACTCATCGATTACTACAGCCCTGGAAGCATTCTTAAATGGCAAATAGCTACTAACAGCCTCACCGTGCTGACCAACATAAAAGCCAGTACAACTGCCCAACAGCTCTCCGTCTGCCGAAAAAGTCTTCAAGGTAAAAACAGCCTTCGAAGCCTTCTTACTCCAAGAAGGCTGTCCTGCCATTGTCGGCAAGAAGGCGAACACAACAAATATAATTGATAATAAAATCTGTTTCATCATTGAAATATATCGCTTTTTAATTGTTCATCAATAGCTGACGGGCATTCTCCATTGCAGCCTCACTGATATTACTACCACTAAGCATTTGCGCAATCTCTTCTATGCGCTCTTCTTTAGATAGACGATGCATATAACTCTTCGTTCCACAATCAGTCTCTTCCTTGTAAACCTTATAGTGAGATGCACCTTTTGAGGCTATCTGCGGGAGGTGTGTAATACTGATGACCTGACGCCCGTTTTGTCCCATATCCGACATCATCCGTGCCATCTGTTCTGCAATCTTACCACTTACACCCGTATCAACCTCATCGAAAATAATTGTGGGCAACTTCACAACACCACTAATCATCGCCTTCAATGACAACATCACACGAGCTATCTCACCGCCCGAAGCCACCTGCGAGATAGGAAGCAGAGGAGTTGAAGAGTTTGCACTAAAGAGGAAAGCCACACGATCCTGTCCCTTTGGACCTAATTCCGTCACATCCATCTGAATTTGGAACGTGACGCGAGGCATACCTAGCAACTGCAAACTGGCAATCATTTGTTTATAAATAATGTGTGAAGCGTCCAAACGCTTTTTCGTTAATTTCTCTGCTTGTTGTTTAGCAGCCTTACGTTCCGAGGCAAGACGCATCTCGAGTTCTGCCAAAGCCTCGTCACTATTTTCGATAGCATCCAATTGCCGTTTCATGTTATCACGCTGTGCAACGAGTTCTTCTACGGTCTCAACATGATATTTCTTTTCAAGGGCATAGATTTTATCCAAACGCATATTGACTTGATCCAACTCCGAGGGGTCAAAATCAACATCCTCCAACTGTGCACTAACATCGGTTGCTACGTCTTTTACCTCTATATAACAAGAGTCAATACGCTCAGCCAAGTCTTTTAATTCAGGCAAAACATGCTCAATAGAATGAAGAGCCGAAGCTGCCTTACGCAACTCTCCGACTGCTCCCGTTGATTCTCCCATCAACATATTATCGGTTTCATAAAGCGCCTGCTTTATATCCTCCGCATGCGTCATACGATCCTGCTTAGCTTCCAGTTCTTCCTGTTCACCAACAACCAATCGTGCAGATTCAAGTTCTTCATATTGAAAACGCAAGAAGTCCGCTTGCTGCTCATTACGGAAAATCTCCTGACGCATATCTTCGAGTTCGCTTTCCGTAGAATGCATCTTTTCGTAACTCTGATGATACTGCTTCAGAAGTTCTTCATCATCTGCCACGATATCGATAACTTCTAACTGAAAATCCTGCTTACCCAACAATAAGTTCTGGTGCTGAGAGTGAACATCTACAAGTTGGTCTCCTAGTTCTTTCAAGAGAGAAAGCGACACAGGCTCATCATTAATAAAAGCACGACTTTTACCAGCAGCAGTCAATTCACGTCGAACTATCGTATCTGTTGCGTCGTACTCAATATCATTCAGCTCAAAAAAGTTCTCCATCTGATAGCGTGACAAGTCAAAATGTGCCTCTATTACACATTTATCCGCCCCCTGTTTGATAGCTTTAGAGTCTGCACGCTGACCAAGGAGAAGCCCTATGGCACCTAAGATAATACTCTTACCTGCACCCGTTTCACCAGTAATAACAGAAAAACCTGATTCAAAACTGATATCAAGCATATCTATCAGCGCATAATTCTTTATGTATAACTGTTTCAGCATGTTTCCTATTAATTTAGCTTTGCAAAGATACGACATTTTTATTGGTAACATGCAAATACAATCAGTTTTTATGATAATTTGGCAATAAAAAAACTACCTAATTGTAGGTAATCTCAAAAAATAATAGTACCTTTGCAGCCACGATACACATATTTTATTATAAAATAGGTAACAATGATTTATTCTAAGGAAGTTGAAAACATGTGCGTTGTGGCCAAAGGCCCCAACCACGGTCCTGCTCCCATCCCCGAAGAGGGCAAGTGGATTCAGGCCAAAGAGATCAAGGA
>Ga0265298_10004135_pt1 | contig 18685 bp, 20 predicted proteins | sample AusTroGonzalo_MG_3_FD_193486 | JGI IMG/M metagenome (GOLD analysis project Ga0265298, IMG submission 193486) | Bovine rumen microbial communities from tropical cattle in Woodstock, Queensland, Australia - Gonzalo_01 | ecosystem: Host-associated > Mammals > Digestive system > Stomach > Rumen ... | reverse complement strand
GTTGTAATTAGTGCTGCTAAGAAACTTCCAATTAAAGCTAGATTTGTAACTAAAGGAGAGGTTAGATAGTATAAAAGTATTCAGATTTCAATTTATTTCTAAAATCTTGTTCAATTATGAAAGGTAGACAATCATTCATGAATGAGCTAAAAGACAAGTCTCCAAAAGAACTTGTAGCGCTCAGAAAAAAATATAGAGAGGAACTTTTTGCTCTCAAAATGAAAAATGAAATTCGTGGTCTTAAAGAAACTCATCAGATTGGTGATTTAAGAGTTAAGATTGCTAGAATTAATACAGTTTTACACGCTAAACTTGCAAAATAATGACTATCATTGGAGATAAAAACATTAAAGAGCTTATCGGAGAAGTAGTTAGCGATAAAATGCTAAAGACTCGTGTAGTTCTTGTAAAGAGTGTAAAAGTTCACCCTTTGTATAAAAAGAGATTTGTGGTTAAAAAGAAATATTATGCTCACGATGAAAATAATATTTCAAAGGTTGGAGATACTGTAAAAATTAGATCTATGAAACCAATGTCTAAATTAAAGAGATGGTTGGTTGTAGAAAAGATGTAAGATCTAAGATATTGTATGAAAATCTTTTACTTTGTTCGTATTGATTAGAATGTTAAAGCAAGAATCACTGGTAGTTGTTGCTGACAATACACAGGCTAAAAAAGCAAAAATTATCAGAATAGTGAAATGATCTACAGCAAAAACTGCAGGTATTGGAGATAGAGTTGTAGTTGCTATCAAAGATGCAACTCCTACAGCTTCTGTTAAAAAATGACAAGTTGTTCCTGCTGTAATCGTTAGAGTTCGTAAAGAAATCTCTAGACCAGATGGAACTTATGTTAGATTTGGTGATAATGCAGTTGTTCTTCTTACTAAAGATGCAAAATGAAATATGAACCCTATTGGAAAGAGAGTTTTCGGACCAGTAGCTAGAGAACTTAGAGATTTAGGATGGAGAAATATTACAAATATGGCTGAAGAAGTTGTATAGTAATTAGTTCTTCATAGGTGTATATATTTATCTTTCAATTAGTATTTCGGATGAAAAAACTTAGAAAAGGAGATCCTGTTATAGTTATTGCAGGTAAAAATAAGGGAGCTATATCAAGTATTGCTTCTACATCTGGAGATTTCGTTTATCTTAAAGATGTAAATGTTGTAAAAAGAGCTACTAAAGGTCAAGGATTTGTAGAAAAGACTCTTCCATTACACCATTCAAATGTTGCATATTATTTAGCAGATCAGAAATCAGCTACTAAGATTTGAATTAAAGTTAATTCAAAAGGGAAAAGAGTTAGATTTGCTAAGAAAACAGGAAAAGATATTGATTAATTTTTAACCGGTTTGTTATTCTCGTGATGAAAAAATCAGAATTATTTGAGCAGATGAAAGATCAGCTCCAACTGAAAAACATCAATGAAACTCCAAAAGTTGATAAGGTTGTTGTTTCAATGGGGATTGGATCTATCGTTACTAGAAAATGACATAAAGATTTCGAAGAATTTGAGAAAAATCTAAAGACTATTACAGGTCAGAAACCTCAACTTTGTAAATCTAAGAAGTCAATTTCAAATTTCAAACTTCGTGAAGGAATGCCTGTAATGCTTAGAGTTACTCTTCGTAAGTCTAGAGCTACAGATTTCTTGGATAGAGTTACTAAATTGGTTTTGCCAAGAATTAGAGACTTTACATGAGTATCTAAGAAAAGCTTTGATCCACAGGGAAATTTGAATTTTGGAATTGCTAATTATGCAATCTTCCCAGAATTAGCAGTTGATGCTGTAACTATTCCTATGGGAATCCAAATTACAGTAGTTACTACTGCTGGAACTCCTGAGAAAGCTCAAATCTTTCTTCAAGATTTAGGATTTATATTCAAATAATATTTATTTATTTTTACTGAATTTACAGTATGGCAAGAGCAGCATTAAAGTCAAAGCAAGCTAAAATGTATGAAAAGAGATTTTCTGAAGGAAAGGCTCTTAAACAACCTACAAAATACTACAACAGATGTAGACTTTGTGGAAGATCTAAAGCATACGTAAGAGATTTTGGAATTTGTAGAGTTTGCTTGAGAAGATATGCAAGAGAAGGTTTGATTATGGGGCTTAAGAAAGCTAGTTGGTAATCAGATTCTTACTTATTGGTTCCTTTTTATTTCATGAACATTATGTGATAATGAGTTATGTAAATGCACCTATCCATGATCTATTGATTAGGATTAAAAATGCATATATGGCTAGAAAAACAGCTGTTGATTGAGTTGTTTTCTCTAAATTTAAGGTAGAGGTATTATCTTTATTGAAAGAATATCATTTTATTAAAGATTTCGAAATAGTTGAAAATTGAAAGAAAAAGTTGATCAATATTCAGCTTAATGTGGTACGTGATCCTGTAAACGATATTCCTGAAGTAAAATTCTATTCTAAACCATCTAGACCTTGGTATGTAGGTTACAAAGACTTACATTCAGTAGCAGGTGGAAAAGGAATTGGAATTATTTCAACTAATCAAGGATTAATGCCTACTCACATTGCTAAGCAAAAGAAATTAGGTGGAGAACTTATTGCTGAAATCTACTAATCTTAGTTTGGTAGAATATCTAAGCATTTTATTTATTGATTTGGATAAACTAATGTCAAAAATTGGAAAGAAACCTGTAGTTATTCCAACTGGAGTTGAAGTTCAGCTAAATGGAAACCACATTCAGGTTAAAGGACCAAAAGGAACTCTTGAATGGGATATTCCTGCTGCAGTTACTGCAAAGATTGAGTGAACAGAAATTCAATTTACAATTGATTCAGATGAACACAAAAATCTATGGGGATTATCAAGAACTATAGTTAATAATATGTGTGTAGGAGTATCTACATGATATGAAAAAAGATTACTTATTATTTGAGTATGATACGGAGCTCAAGTTCAAGGTCAGAAAGTTATTTTCTCTCTTGGATATGCTCACAAAGTAGAATTCCCTATTCCACAAGGAATAGAAGTTAAAGCAGAACAAGATCCAAAATGAAATACTATTCTTATCATTACATGATATGATAAAGAAGTAGTTGGAGAAGTAGCTGCTAAAATGAGACAACTTAAGAAACCTGAACCATATAAAGGAAAAGGAATTAGATACATTGATGAAGTTGTTAAACTTAAGGCTGGAAAATCTGCTAAGAAATAGTCTTAAATATTGGATTTCAGATTTATCTTCTATTTGTTCATTACTATGGCATATTTGAAAAATAAATTGCTTGAGAAGCAAAGAAAATATCTCAGAAGAAAGCAAAGAGTTAATACTCAAATTAAGGAAACTAATCCTGAATATAGAGTTATTATAACTAGATCATTGATGCATGTAACAGCTGATGTAATTGCTGCTGATGGTAAGGTTGTAGCTACTTGTACTGATAAAGGTGTAGCTGGTAAGACTAAGACTGAAAGAGCAGAAAATGCTGGTGTTGCATTTGCAGAAGTTCTTAAATCTAAAAAAATAGAAGCAGTTGCTTTTGATAGAAATGGATATCTCTATCATGGTAGAGTAAAAGCATTTGCTGATGGATTAAGAAAAGGATGAATTCAATTATAAGATTATAAACTTTATTCTCTAAATTATTATTGGGTATGAAACCAGAGAGAGCACAAAAGGATAGAAACCACAGAGAGAAACCAAAGAAGGAATTCGACGAACTTTTATTGGAAGTTCGTAGAGTAACTAGGGTTACTACTGGAGGTAGAAGAATGTCTTTTAGAGCTACTATTCTTGTATGAAATAGAAAAGGTAAAATTTGATTAGGATCTGCTAAAGGAAACGATGTTGCAGGTGCTGTTTCAAAGGCTACTAATGAAGCTTATAAAGCATTATTTCAAGTTCCTGTTACAAAAGGAGATACAGTTCCTTATGCAATAACTTATAAGTACAAGACTTGTAAAGTAAGATTACTTCCTGCTTCTGAGGGTACTTGACTTAAGGCTGGATCTTCAATCAGATCTGTTCTAGAATTGGCTGGATATTCAAATATCCTTTCAAAGATGATTGGATCTAACAACAAATTGAATAATGCATTGGCTACTATCTTAGCTTTAGCTTCTTATAAACATGCTGATTACTTTTCATCATTACGTGTAGTAAAAGCTATTGAAGGAAAGGATGAAGCAGAAGTAGAAGAAAAACCAGCTAAAAAAGCTGCTCCAAAAGCTGAAAAAGCAGAGAAATCTGAAGAAAAAAAGGTAGCTAAGAAAGCTGCTCCAAAGGCTGAAAAGGAAGCTGCAGAAGAAAAACCTGCAAAAAAAGCTCCAGCTAAAAAAGCTACAAAAAAAGAGGAAAAATAGTTTAGATTTTTATTCCTGTTAATTGATATTGATCATGAAATTGCATCAATTAGAAAAAAGTAAGTGATTTAAAGATAAGGCACGCAGACTTGGAAGATGAAATGCTTCTAAGGGTAACTATTCTGGTAAATGACTTAAAGGTCAGAAAGCTAGAAGTGGAAAATCTGTTAGGCCATTCTTTGAATGAGGACAGACTCCTGTAGTTATGAGAATGCCTAAGGCTAAAGGTTTCAAAAGAGCTGATAAATGGATTGATAAATATGTAGTTATCAATGTAGCTGCTCTTGAACAAGATCCTGCTATTACTACAGAAGTAAATAAAGCTGTACTTAAAGAAGCTGGATACATCAAAAGTATTTCAGATTTGGTAAAAATCCTTGGAAATGGAGAATTGAAAAAAGTTCTTAACTTCACTGGAATTGAAAAATTCACTAAATCTGCAGTAGAAAAAATAGAAAAAGCAGGAGGAAAGATTTCATAGTCTTTCTTTCTTTGTTTTTATGTTATCACTTATGATTCTGATGAAAAAATTTATGAGAAAGGTGAAAGAGATAGTTACCAACAAGACTATTATGAAAAAGATTTATTTCACGTTGGGAATTCTCGCAATATATAGATTATTAATCTTTATTCCAGTTCCATTTGTGGATATCTCATCATTGATGAGTCAGACTGTGGATGCATGAGCTGCTGGTGGATTTGGATATCTAGTAATGCTGATGTGAGGTGCTTTGGAAAACTTTGCTATTATAGCAATCTGAGTATCTCCTTATATTACGGCGTCAATCATACTTCAGCTTTTAACTTCTGTGGTTCCTGCTTTAGAGGAATTAACAGAACAGTGAGAAGTATGACACAATAAGATAAATCAATATACTAGATTATTGACAGTGCCTATGGCATTCTTACAGTGAATCTGAATGACATTCTTGATGAATTCAATGCTTGGAGGAAATGCAGTATCTACAGATATCGTTACAGTATTATTGGTTGCATTTGTACTTACTGTATGAGGTGTCTGACTTGTATGGTTATGAGAATTGATTACAGAAAAGTGAGTTTCAAACGGAATATCATTATTAATCTTTGCTTCAATCGTTTCAGGAATATTCCAGAAATGATATAATAGTTTGACTGCGTGAACAGATTGGGTGTATGTATTATTGTTCATGGTAGCTATAGTGTTAGTTCTTATTCTTCTTTCAGTATTCATCCTTAAATCTGTAAAAGAGATTCCTGTGATTTATACTAGAAGTGGAAAAGTACAACAATCAAGTATTCTTCCTATTCCTATGAACCCAGTAGGAATGGTGCCTATCATCTTTGCTATGGCATTCGTTTCATTCCCATATTTGTGTTTCCAATTATTGCACAACTTCATGCCAATGAATACGAAGGTTGCAGCAATATCTAATTGGATTGAATTACATTTGAATATATATTCAGCTCAACCAGGATGGTTAGCTATACTATGTTATGTAATATTGATTGTAGCTTTCACATTCTTGTATGCTATGATTACATTCTCACCAGATAGAATAGCAGATAATATTCAGAAGAGATGAGGATATGTACCATGAATTAGACCATGAAAAGCTACAGCTAAATATATCAATGGAGTATTGATGCATTTATGTTTGTGGTGAGGACTTGGATTAGCAGTTATCGCATGTTATACATACATCTTTAACTGGGTTCCATTCTTGCAGAATATTGCAACTGCACTTGGAGGATTACCAACTGTAGTTACAGGATCTGGAATTATCATCATCGTTTGAGTAGTTCAGGAATTAATCAACAAGATTTCAACTGATATGGTAATGAAGAGATATGAAAAGTACTAAAATTCTTAAATAGAAAATCCCTCTTAATCGAGGGATTTTTTTAATTTATCTATGTTTAGAATAAATAATTGTGTTTGTTGTAATGAGAAACTCCACTTTGTACCGTTTTTAAAATAATAAAAAAAGACCGATTTTTGTAAAACCGATCTCTTCTTCATTTGAAAATTATAACGCTCTTGAATCTCTTTTTTCAACGGCAGCCTTTATGAATTCTGCTTCACTCTGTTCGTATTGCTCTTTTGTCTTGAATACTCTTACTGAAACTCAGTTAGAATTTACTTCTTTTTCTCATACGATAATGATGTAAGGTACCTTCATAAGCTCAGCATTTCTAATCTTTTTATTCAAACTATCTGGACTATCATCTACTGAAGCTCTGAGATTCTCTTTCTTCAAATCTTCACAAACTTTATTAGCATAATCTATGAATGGATCAGCTACTGGCACGATTTTTACTTGTTCAGGAGCTAACCAGAAAGGGAATACTCATTTAGTTTCTTCTAATAAGAATGCAGTAAATCTATCAAATGTTCCGAATATTGCTCTGTGAATTACTACTGGAGTTTTCTTTTCTCCATCTTTATCAGTATATTCTAGTTTAAATCTTCTAGGTAATAAGAAATCAAGCTGACATGTAGACAAAGTAACTTCTGGACCAACAGCAGGTTTTACTTCTACATCTAGTTTAGGTCCATAGAAAGCAGCTTCTCCGATAGCTTCAGTATAAGGACATCCAAATTCATTTAATACTTCTCTAAGTTTATTTTCTGCTTCATTCCACATTTGATCATCATCAAAGTATTTTTCTTTATCTGCAGGATCTCTTAATGAGAGTCTGAATTTATAATTAGTTAATCCGAAATCTTTATAAACATCTAGAATCAAAGTTACCACCTTTTTAAACTCCTCTCAGATTTGGTCAGGTCTAACGAATAGATGAGCATCATTCTGACACATGCATCTTACTCTTTCTAATCATTTTACCACACCACTTGCTTCATATCTGAAATCTGTAGCAAATTCTCAGATTCTGATAGGCAAATCTCTATAAGATCTCAAATCATTTGCGTAAATCAACATGTGGTGGGGACAGTTCATTGGTCTAAGTACAAATTCTTCCTCATCTACTTTCATTGAAGGGAACATATTTTCTTGGTAGTGATCCCAGTGTCCTGAAGTTTTATAAAGATCAACTGTTCCTACACATGGAGTATATACATGCATATAACCCATATTTCTCTCTTTTTCGTATATATAGTTTTCTAGTTGTTTTCTAATCACAGCACCATTTGGTAACCAAAGAGGCATACCTTTACCAACCAAGTCATGAGACATGAAGATTGATAAATCTTTTCATAATTTTCTATGATCTCTTCTTTTGGCTTCTTCTACTTCTTCAGCATAAGCTTTCAAATGTTCTTTATCTTCAAAAGCCCAAACGTAAACTCTAGTCATCATTACGTTATTTGAGTTTCCTCTCCAGTAAGCTCAGGCTAATTTATCTATTTGGAATGCTTTTGGATCTATTTCTTTGGTATTTTCTACGTGAGGTCCTTCACACATATCCAAGAATGTAGCGAATTTTCCAGCGAATTTATCTGGAAATTTTTCCTGTAAGTATTTAGTTATTCCTTCATAGTATTTGATGTAATTCTCATCAATTCATTCCAAAATTCTATCTTTAGCAGCTTCTGCGATAGTATTTACGTAGAATGAAATACTTTCTCCATCGGCAAGGAATTCTTTTCTCATTTCATCCTTGTATTTCTGTTTCATCAACTGATTAACTAGATAATCAGAAGTTTCTGCATCTACATCGATACGGATCATTTCCTGGCATTCTTTTACGATTTTTACCATCTGATCTTGAACTTTTTTCAAATCATCTTCTCAGATTTGTTTCTCTTCACTGAATAGAAAATCGTAATACAATCCATTATCGATTGCTGGTCAGATTGCTACTTCTACATCCCATTGCTGTACTCTTTGGATAGCTTCAGCTAATACGTGAGCTAGAGTATGACGCTGTCTAAACAATGGCGTGTCTTCATGATTTGACATCTTTATATTCATAACCTAATAAAAAATCCTACTTTTTAGTAGGAGCTCATTGAGATATAACAACGGGAAACTCCTACCAAATTTGGCGTGTGGTAGTGGTTGTAGTCGTTGTTATCGTGTTCATAGTTTACTAATCAATTTATAAACTAACAAAAGTATTATTATTTTTAAAATGGAATGCAAGAGAAAAAAAGTAGAATGTAATCCACATTCTACTTTGAATTTTTTAGTTGATCTGCTTTTTTGTTCAGTTCCAATTTTCTGTAATAGTACAGGATAATTTTTATCAAAAGGAATAGGATGACTGAAAAGCTAATAATTACGGCACCGTTAGGGATGAGAACATCCCTAGCTTCCGGTCTTGCAGCCCAGGATGATGATCCACCAAGAATATACCCCATCCAGAAACCAAATGCAATCATTACTAGGAACATGTAGTAAAGTTCCCATCTTTCAATTCTGATTTTCTTAATCATAGTTTTTTCTCCTTTTTTTGTTTATATATATTATGTATTATAATGATTTTTTGTAATTTGTAAAGATGTGTTGGGGAAAATTTGATTTATGCTTTATTTTTAGTAGTATTTTCGTATATTCTCATATATTCTTATAAAGAAATGGCCTATTTATATTAGGATTACTTATTGGATAATAAGTTAAATCTATGTTTATTAGGCGTATTTATTTAGGTTTTATATTATATTTTTTAGAAAAATGAAAAAATTTTCTTTTCTCCTATTCGGAGTGTTTTTATTATCAAGTATTGCTTTCGTATTAGCAGAAGAAGCTACAGCTTCTGGGACTGCTACATGAGATGTCGCTGAAGTTACAACTATAGAAGCTACTGATGCTGTACAAACTGAAGTAACGTCAGCAGAAGTTACAACAGAAACTACAGGTGTTGATCAGGCTGAGACACTAGATACAACACAAACAGAAGTTGCAGCTACAGAAACTGCTGAATGAGATACTACAGAGGCTGCTGAACCTGAAGTAGTAGAAGACAATTCTATCAAAATTTCTGATGCTGCAAGAGAGAAATACAGTGAAGAACAAATTGCTGCTTACGAATGGGCTTTTAATAATGGAATTACAACAATCAATGATATTGAAAAAGCTAATTTGTGAGGATGATTAACAAGAGCTCAACTTGCTAAAATGATGTCTCAATATTTAACAAATGTATTATGAAAAACTCCTGTAACAACTGAAGAAAAAGCTAATTATTCAGATGTTGATGAATCTTTAGGAGATTTAGCAGATTTTATTGAAATTGCATATGCGTATAAAATTATGTGAGTTAAAGCTGATGGAACTCCATTACAAAAATTCAATCCAAAAGGACAGGTAACAAGAGCTGAATATGCTACTGTTTTCTCAAGAGTTTTATTTGGAGACAAATATAATAAGTCTGAATGAAATTATTATGAAAATCATATTAAAGCATTGAAAAGTGTTTGAATATTAACAAATGATAATCCTAGTATAAAGGAAGTTAGAGGTTGGGTTATGCTAATGATGTATAGATCAGTTAATGCAGATTTGAGTAATCCTATTGTAGAAGAGGATAGTACTTCAGAAGAATCTACAGAAGAAGCATCTCAATCAACTGGAACAGTTGTAGGAATCGCTAATCCTGCATCAGTTTACTGTGAACAGCAAGGTGGTACACTCAGTATCGTAGAAGATGCTGAAGGAAATCAATCTGGAATGTGTAAATTAGCTGATGGAACTGAAGTAGAAGAATGGGAGTATTATAGAGCTAATCATAAAGAAGAAATAGAGGCTAATTCATGAGATGTTGCCTCTCTTTATACTGAAGAGGATCTTAAAGCTGCTGAAGATGTAATTAATAATGAAGGATTTGGAAAAATGACAGTTAAAGTAGAAAATGTTAAACTTAAATATATGGGAGATGAAAAAGCTAATTTAGAATTAAAGTATTGTCAGGAATTAGATGCTACAGTAGAAGAATGTGTAGTATTTGAAAGTGAATTCTATATTCCACAGCAAGATGCTCAAATGGCATGAGCATTCGAACCTGATACAACTCTTACATGATATCAATGGTATCTTGGAAGAATTAAATGAAATGGATGGAAGATATTAACTTCTGGTTTTTAATCTCTATATAATTTTTGGAAGACTCTCTTAATGAGAGTCTTTTTTTAATTAAAAAAACAGAATCTGAAATCCAGATTCTGTTCTTAATTGAAATTTTGACGTGATTTTACTTCTCTTTTTTTTCCATTTTGTCGCATGGCATCATGCGACGCTGATGTCGTGGAATGTTGTTTAAATTCCGCGGATGATAATTCTTACGATCTTGAGGATTGGTAGACTCAATTTCTTCTTCCGCAAACTCGGGCGAAAATTGAATTGTCACAATACCTGGCATAATACCAGGTATTCCATCTAATGCTGGGACGTTCTTAAAATGTTTCATGTTCGTTTTTTGTTTAAGTTTCAGTTTTTTTATTTTAATTATCTGCATGTAAAATGTCAAGTAAAAATAAAAAAACCTGCATGGATTCATGCAGGCTCTGGATTTGTTAATAACACTGGCTTTTCAATATTTAAACCAAATTATTAATTATTTTCCGTCCCTAGGGCGGATGGGTGGACTGAGTGAGGACGTCTCGCATTACCACCATTTTGCGGTAGTCCATACTTGTTGCTTGCTGGTTGCCCGGTTTAAATCTAAAGGATAATGTTAATAATGATGTGGGCTCCCAACTGAGAGTGGCCTCAATAGCGCAGGCATTCTCTCCAAGGGTTTTAATCACTTGCGTGGCCGGAAGGTATTTTGGCACATCCTTTCCGATTTGTCCGTTTGCCACGAAGATGAAGTTCCAACAAACAACGATTGTCAGAATTGAATTTAGCATATACTTTTATTTTTTTGTGATAGAATATTTAAATATTTTACACATAAAGTCAAGATTTTTTATTTTTTCATGTTAATGAATAGTGAAATATTTAGAAAAATCTGTGTGAATCTTGAATTTTACCTGTAAATGGTTATCCTTTCTAGGAACAAAAACAAATAAATATTATGAGAAAATTTAAAAATCTTTTTCCTTGGTTAAGACAAAAACCAAAAGAGGTTCAATGTGGCTGTGGACATGTATCCAAATTGGAGAAGGAAATTTCAGTAAAAGGCCAAAGAGTTACTTTACGTATCAATTACAAACCAAATAAGGAATATCCTTATTGTTTGGATTGTATCGAAAAGATGACAATTATTTGCCCTTGGTGTAAAAGACCAATCTTCGTCGGTGATTATGTTACTCTTTACACACCAACAGATCCAAATTACAAGATTCCTGATGGGACAGTTATTTATACGAAGGATCCTCTTCGACTTGTTGGTTGTCAACGGAGAGACTGTGCTGAAACTGGAGCTGATTATGGTGGAATTTGGGAGGCTCCAGGTTTTGTTAAGAGATTCCCATCTGCAATAGAACGTGTTATGGCGACAGGTAAACCTATCGTTATGAACTTTTGAAAAATAGGAGCTGGCTATTTTTTGGTCAGCTTTTTTTGTTATAAAAGTATACTTTTATAAAATTGTAGTTGAAAATAGTTGATTTTTGATTAAATTGTTGGTTATATTATTTATATCTTTAAATCCTTATATGATGAAAAAAAGATTATTAGAAGTTGTTTTATCATTATGTATCTTGGCATTAGTGGGATGTGGTAATAATCCTGAGGTTGCTAATGAAGTAGATGAAAATGAAGTAAATGAAAATGCAGCTTTAGAACAGGCCGTTCAAGATTGCATAGATAAATGATGAACACATTCTCTTATTCATTCTCAGACTGCTGTATATGGAGAATGTTCATTCCCAAGTGGGGTAATTTGTGATGATGATTTGTTACGTTCTTGAGAATGTCAGTATGAAGTAGATTTGAGTAAAATTGATACTGAGGAGAAACGTATTGAAGGTTGTGAAGAGACAGCATCTAATTATATAAGGGATATTGAAAGAGGAAAGGCAGTTAGCTTTGATTGGGAAGATGAGGAAGAAGCGTGAGCTTCATTTGTTAGAAATTGAACAGTGAAATATTCTAAATGATGAGATAATCGAAAAATTACTGTTGAATGTATAGCAGATTTTGTTGATTGAAGTATCACTGTATCAGAATCATCGTATGATCCGTCTGATATAAATGAAGTTGACGAAGAAAATGGTGAAGATGAAGATGTAGTTGAAGAAAATGAGAATGAAGAGGAGGAAGTTGAGGACGAAATTGAAGAATAATAAGAAAATTTGATATTAATAAAAGGAAGTCATCAGACTTCCTTTTTTGATTATATTTTCCACAAATTCCATTGCCATCTGAAAGCATCCCATAAATCTATATCATTCATTTTTGCTTGTTCTCTTCTAGCCTTAGTGGTGTAACATGAAGTTATATATAATCATTTTGCATAGCATTTATTATCATTTATATATTTTTTCAAATCTAGGGAAAATATTTCAATCTCTTCTTCTTTTATAAATACGCTAAATCAATGTTTTCATATATAATGCTTGCATCTAATGAATAATCTATCTCATCATAGATTTTCCATTATAATATATCTTATTCATTCAGAATTTTTTATTTCTCATTTTACGCGTCGAGATTTATTGATTAAACGGGTTAGAACTTGATGTTCCATAATAGATAAATCGTCAGTTAATTTATTTTTTATTTCTTCTTTTAATTTAGTTTCTTTTCTATAATACACAAAAAAGCTAATAACATACACACAGAGAACCAATACAATTTCCCAAACATAACCATCCATAAAATCTTCCATTACAATATTTTGCAAATAAATATAACGATTAATTATATTCAGAATCTACAAATTTTGCAAATTTTTGAAGACTTATAAATTACGCAAATATTGTATAAGAGTACATTTTATAACCTTGAATAAAAATCAGATTTATTTATAAAATCACCGTTTTATATTCCATATGCCGTGAAAGTGTTATCCAAGAAATATAGATATATTTGACTAGATTTTGAGACGACAGGATTAGACTTGCTCAAGGATGAACCAATTCAATTATGAATTGTAGAGATTGATATTGATGGAAACGTAATTGATCAATATCAGACACTTTTACGCCCACAAAAAGAACTTAAAGAACTCAAAAATATCGTTAGTTTTATCACAAATATCGATTTAAAAGACCTTGAAACAGCTCCAACTCCATCAGAAGTCGAGAAAGAGATTTCTCGTTTTTTCTGAAAAAATACAATAGTAATCTGACATAACATTGCATTTGATTTATCATTCTTAAATCGTTTTTTCCCATCGTTTAAATACGCATTTTCAATAGATACATTCCAGCTTTCACAAGCAATGGTTCCATATGCACCAAGTTATGCATTGGAAATTCTTTCAAATTATCTAGAAGAAAAACCATTATTCCTCCAACGAAAATCAAAATTCTGACTTTCATTTACAGCCGATTCGTCAGAGCAGGCTACTTTCCATGATGCATTTTTTGATACAAAAGCTACTTTAGCATTATTTTGTTACCTCATTGATTTTCTCTGACAGGTTCAGGAAAAAACTCCAGTTCTTGGTCAGTTAATTAATAAATCAAATGCAGAATTCCTTCAAGTTTTGCCTTCATATTCATACAACCCATCTTCATCAATTGGAGAAATAGTTATTCCAGCACTCAAAAAGATTGCACCAACTGACACATCTTTCACTTCATTTCCGTATAGCATTCAGACTTCCGAATATGAAAGCAAAAAAAGGTATTATATCTGAAATCTGAAATTTAAATTATTACTTCAATCACTTCTCGCGAATAAAAAGGTTCTTCTCGTTTTTTCTTCTAAACCTAAGCTGGATATTGCTAAAAATCTCCTCAATGATATGTGAATCAAAAATATTGGATTTGCTCGTGAGGAGCAGACAATCTCTTCAAAATTATTCCAAACATTTTTGTCTAAATCAGAATTCTCAGATTTTGAAATCCTTTTTATCATTAAGTATTGCGTTCATTTATTCTATGGATACGGAGTGCTTGATTTGAATTCAAAGTGAGATTATAAAGTTTACGGATTTATCAAAGATTCACGTGAAATAGTTAAATATCCTCTTGTTCTTACTACTCATCAATGACTATATTCACTTCTCGAAAAAAACATCGAAACATATCAAGATTTTCAGATTTTATTCTTCGATACTGAATGGCGATATCGTTTTTACAATCTATATCTTTCTCGTACTTGTGATTTGTATTATATCCAGAATTTCGTGGATATGTTACTGTATAAGTACGAGCTTTTACAAGAAAAAATTTTGATTTCAGCCGATTGTTTGACTACACTTCAAGAATTTGATACATTTTTCACGATGTTTATCTGAATCCTACGAACTGAAACCAAGAAGCTATTCATCAATATTCCAGATGATGAAATTCAAATCAATCCTATCGTTTCTAGTATAGAATTTTATCAAACGAAACTGCTACTCCCAAGGCTTAAAGAATTTTGACCAAAACTTGAATCTTCATTACAGCCATCAGATTTCAAAACATTACGGTTACAAATTGATCATTTCTTCTCTATCACTGAAACAGTCGCAAAAGTTCAGAGAAAAATGTATGGTCAATCAGATTTCTATTTCCTATTTAGCGAAGATACTAAATTCACAAATCGAGATGAATTCTTAGATATTTTCGGTAATCACCATACGTTATTCCTATCAAATCACGAAACAGCTTACGATGAGTTATTACCAGATATTACAGATTTCGAAGAAAAAAGACTTCCACATTTGAGAGCAGTCGTTGATTTACAGACAATGCTTTCAAAATTTATTGAAAAGTCTGACCAATCATTCTTCATTATTTCTACTGTGAAAGATGAATCTCGTGAGATTTTCGAATATTTACAAACTATTCCAGAATTATCAGATTATGAACTTCTAGTCGAGAATATTACATGATGAGCATGAAAAAATATTTATAAAGCTCAGAAAAATGACAAAAAAGTCGTAGTTTGATGATACAATTTTTTGATGATGTGCTATGCCCAAAAAGTTAAATTTGACCAATTAATTATTCGAAATATTAGATGAGCTCAATCAGATTTGATTCTGACTGATATGCAGTGGTATTCTCCAGAGAAATAAAAACCACCCAAAATTTGCAAAATTTACTATTTTTGAATATAATTAAAGTGAATTTTATTATATAGATTTTACTTTAATGTTGGAAAGTACACGATTAGGTAAACAATTCCGAAATGTAATGAAAGTTTTGGGCGTTGCTATCGCTGTATATTTGGCATTAACTATAAAAATTTGAATTACTTGAGAAACTGATGAAGTGACTCAGTTTGATTATCTTGAAAATGAAACTAAATCTGAAGAGATTGTAGGATTTGATGAAACAAATAGTCATTGAGCTGGTTCGGCTTTTGCTAAATTATGTTCGAGATATAAGAGTATATGTAATAAAGTTAGTCGAGCTGGTACATTTACAGAAGAAGATAAGACACTTAAGTTAGCATATGTAGCATATTTGCTTAAGAAACTTGATGAAAGTATTTCTCGTTGAAAAAATCCTTCACAAGCACTTTTATCTATGGTAATTAATAATGGGAAATGAGCTCGCCGTGGAAATGCGAATCGAGATACCATTACAATTAATTTATGATGAATGAGTTATGATAGTGAGTTTTTTCAGGTAATTTCACACGAGATGTGACATATCGTTGATTTAGGATGACTTCAGTGAACTAGTAAGAAAAAATCTCAAAATTTTACAGAATTTAATAAAGCAGTTTTCGCTATAGATGATCCAAGTTTAGATTATTATAAATATTCTCGAAATTCAGAAACAGTTAGAAAGAACTGAATGACTAGAGAAGATTTTTGTTCATGATATGGAATGAGTGATCCATTTGAAGATTTTGCAGAATGTCACAATCTTTACCTAAATCATCATGATTACTTTCGTAAATTAGCGATGAATAATTCGACGGTTAAAAGTAAATATAATTATTTTTCAAACCTTTATGGATGAAAGTATATAAATAATTCAGAGGCTAGATATGAAACACGAGAAAGTTCGTACAGAGTTTGGGATACCACTAAAATTAGAGAAGGATAGTTTCTTCTCTCACTTGAAAAATAAATAGAAAATCACTATAAATCAATCAGACAACATTTTCAAGTTATTCAAAAAAGTCTGAATGGTAAATTCTCTCGTGGATGAAGTATTAGGTCGCGTCGATATTGTCGATGTGATTTCCAGATATATTCCTCTTAAAAGAGCAGGAAGTAATTTTTCTGCATGCTGTCCATTTCACTGAGAGAAAACTCCATCTTTTATGGTTTCGCCAACGAAGCAGATTTTTAAGTGTTTTGGATGCGGAAAATGATGAAATGTTTTTACATTTGTTCAGGAAATTGAAAGAATAGATTTCCGGGATGCTGTAAAAGTTCTCGCAGAGCAGGAACATATTGATGTCTCTCAGTACCAACAAGTTTCTGCCTATGCACAGAAATCGCAAGATGATAAAGAAAAACTCAAAAGAATGCAGAAATTATCTCAAGAGTTTTTCGTTGAATCATTAAAAAATAGCAAAACTGCATTAGATTATCTTCATGAAAAAAGGCATTTGGATGATAAATTAATTTCAGAATTTTGAATAGGATATGCAAATGATAAGCATTATGAACTTCTGAATATGCTTAGGAGTAAGTGATTCAAAGACGATGATTTGCTTGAGGCATCGTTAGCAAAAAGAAATGCAAACGGAGAAATCTATGCGTTTTTCAGGAATAGAATCACATTTCCAATTTATGATTTAATGAAAAATGTAGTCTGATTCAGTGCCAGAGTAATCAATCCAGAAGATACTCCAAAATATATTAATTCAGCCGAAAATAAGGCATTCGAAAAGTCAAAAATTCTTTACGGACTTTCGCATGCTAAACAATACATCAATACACACCAAAAATTGATAGTTGTAGAATGACAGATGGATGTGATTTGACTGGCTCGTTTATGATTTCCGGTTTGAGTTGCAACATCTGGAACTGCTCTAACAGAGCAGCATATCAAACTTTTGAAACGTCATACGGAGAATCTTTTCCTACTTTTCGATAATGATCAAGCTGGTCGTCAAGCTACATTTCGCGCTTTGAAATTATGTTACGCTCAGGATTTGTTCCCAAAGATTATCTCACTTCCAGATGGATTCAAAGATGCAGATGATTTAGCAAATGATGAAAATTGAAATCAGCTTTTCCAGGAATGTTTAGATAAAGCTTCAGATGGATTCCTAGAAATGTTTGACCGTCTCAGAAGTTCATTTGATATGAATTCGCCAGTAGACAAAACAAAGCTGATTAATACGATGTTCGAGTTAATTCTTGCAGTAAATAATGTCCTTATTCAGGAAAGTTACAAAAGAGCTTTTGCAGATAAGTTATGATTTCCATATGAAACGGTTGATCTTCAATTCAAGAAATACGTTCAATGAGCGGGTAAAATCTTCATTCAGCAGCAGAGAAGACAAGAGAAATCTGACTCAAAATATCAATTAGACCGTGAAAAATTGTTCATCTCACTTTTTTATAATTGATTCATAGATTCACAACTTAAAGATGAATCTGATTTTCTTCAGGATTTACATAGTTTTGTGAATCAAGTTGCTCGTGTGGATTCAGGTTGACTATTGGCACATACAATTAATAATAATTGTTCCGATGAAGAAAAATCTACACTTGACGAATTTCAGCTTCGACGAGAAAAAGAAATTTCAGATATTTCAGATGAAAGATCTAAACGTCAGGTGGTAATAACTACGATTACACCAGTTGTTCAGGAGTATTTCAAACTAGCTACAAAAAGTAGAAATCTCACAGATGATGAAAAAAAACAACTTATAATCTTGAAATGAAAACTTGGTAGAAGGTAATTTTTTGAAAAAAGTCCGATTTTTTTTGATTTTTTTGTGTTTTGGATTATACTATGGATGGGAATTTTATTTTCTAATTCCGAGTTTGATGAAAAATAAAATATTATCATATTTATTAGGAGGATTTTTGGCAATATTATTAGGTTTTTGATGATTATGATTAAATTATGTAAGTGCCGGTGAATGTTGAGGAGAGTGTAAAGGAGTAAAACTAAATACGTGTTTCCCAATTATCTGAGATTGTATTTGAGATGGTGAAGGTGAGGATACAACTAATGCCTTTCCAACTATGGTTTGAGCTTTAACAAAGTTAGTTGTAGCTTTAGTATTGGTGGTATGTTTTATACTTATTATTTATGCAGGAATTCTTTGGGCAACAGATAAACCAAAAGAAGCAAAGGATCGACTAAAAAGAGTAGCAATAACAGTATTATTGCTTTGATTCTCTTGAGCTATACTTAGATTGATTAATCCAAACTTC
>Ga0265298_10004134_pt1 | contig 18688 bp, 14 predicted proteins | sample AusTroGonzalo_MG_3_FD_193486 | JGI IMG/M metagenome (GOLD analysis project Ga0265298, IMG submission 193486) | Bovine rumen microbial communities from tropical cattle in Woodstock, Queensland, Australia - Gonzalo_01 | ecosystem: Host-associated > Mammals > Digestive system > Stomach > Rumen ... | reverse complement strand
CCTTCTGCGCGCAATCTCTATAATTAACTTTCTATATATTTCTATTTCTGGATGTGCAAGGACAATTCCTTGAGCGAGCCCATTCCCATTTCTAGCCAACTCTAAAGCGCTTTCTTTGAAACATTCATATCGTAAGGCATTTTCCAGAACTATATTAATTGCTCGATTGACATTATCTTGCGAACTTTCAATCCTTCTGTGCGCAATCTCTATAATTAACTTTCTATATACTTCTATTTCTGGATGTGCAAGGACTATTTCTTGAGCTCGCACATCGCCTCTTTTGGCCCAGTCCAAGGTGCTTTCTTTGAAACATTCATATCGTAAGGCATTTTTCAAAACTATATCAATTGCTCGATTGATATTATCTTGCGAACTTTCAATCATTCTGCGTGCAATTGCTAAAATATACTTTCCACATATTGCTATTTCTGGATGTGCAAGGAGCACTTCTTGAGCTCGCACATCCCCTCTTTTGGCCCAGTCCAAGACGCTTTCTTTGAAACATTCATATCGTAAGGCATTTTTCAAAACTATATCAATTGCTTGATTGACATTATCTTGCGAACTCTCAATCCGTCTACATGCAATCTCTAAAATATAATTTCTACATATTTCTACTTCTGGATGTACAAGGAGTGCTTTTTGAGCTCGCACATCCCCATTTTTGGCCCAGTCCAAGGCGCATTCCGCAAAGCAACCATAGCGCACGTGATTCAAAACTATACTAATTGCTCGATTGATATCATCTTGCGAACCCTTAATCCTTTTGCGCGCAATCTCTAAAATATAATTTCTACATATTTCTACTTCCGGATGTGCAAAAACTGCTTTTTGAGCTCGCACATCCCCGTTTTGGGCCCAGTCCAAGGCACATTCCGCGAAGCAATCATACTTTACGTTTTCCAAAACTACGTCAATTGCTCGATCGATATTATCTTGCGAACTTTCAATTCTTCTGTGTGCAATCTCTAAAATATAATTTCTATATATTTCATCTACTGGACAAGACAATATCGCATCTAATATCTTTTGGCGTTTTCTTACATCAGCATAATTAGCATCTTGTACAAGATCTCTTTTCGCAGTTGAACTTAAAGAACAGATAACATATTCTCCCCTTTCTTTTATGGCAAATTCTAATACTTCTACCGATGCCAATCTTTCAAAAAATTCAATATTACTAGGCCTCTTTTTTATCGCTGCTATTTGAAACCACTCCTCTTTTACGACATCGTCAGGAACACTACTCGCTATTTCCTCACTGTCTGTGCTTTCTTGAAAAATACTATGCCACTGACTAGTTGAATCCACGTAATTTTTTGCCGGAGATATAATTGTCTCGCATATATACCATCTACCATTTCGAAACGATAGCGTGTTATTTTTTACACTTTCTTTGATTGTTTCAGTCTCGTCCATATTCAACACCTTTAATTCACAACCCCTCTAACTAAAAATATATCCTTTTTTAGACAGTTACGTTCAAAAAATTTCCTTACTTTTTAACATTGCGACCTCCAAAACCGATACAAAGGAAAAGGAGGCCACATGTTCAAATTTCTCAAGAAAACGCCCGATACCTGGATCGACCAGCCCGTCATTGACTACCTGCTGGGCATCAGCCAGCTATACGTTATTTACTATGCGGTGGAGTCCAACGGGAACCGTATCTACTTCAGATTTCGCGACGAGCAGGGGAACCTGCTGGCCGACATTCACGACACAAGGGTCAAGGAGCTGATCCTCTGCTACCAGGAGGACTTCATCCGTCACTCGTACTACGTGGATAATAAACTTGGGGCCGATGAACTGCCCAAGATAATGGCGTTCTTCGAGAAAAAGATGCAAGCCTACCCCACAAGCAAAAGCAGGCTCACCCTGACCCAGCTGGGCCAAATCCAAGCCCAGTTCAAGCAGCAACTAGAGGACACGCTGCAGGTCCCAACCTTCGAATTTTTCCCGGAAGCTAAAGGCATCGAGGACAACGACATCCACGTTCACTTTAACTCCCTGGACCCAGATGAGCGGGAACGCTTTATCCGGTTTCTGAACAGGCTGGACGCCAACTGCCTGGACGTGGTGGTAAACATACACCTGAACCATTCCACCGAGGAGGAAATCGGCGCCACCCAAACCGAGTTGGATATGATGGAATTGGAGGCAGAAGAGGAGGAGCGGGAATAAAAAAACCTCCGCGGAAGCGGAGGCTTTTTTGTGCGAAAACTGCACAACACAATTCGCAGATTAGCGCTTGCTGAACTGGAAGTGCTTACGAGCCTTCTTGCGGCCGAACTTCTTACGTTCAACAGCACGAGAGTCGCGAGTCATCAAGCCTTCCTTCTTGAGGGCGGGCTTGTCTTCGGCGTTGTTGGCCACCAGAGCGCGGGCAATGCCCAGACGGACAGCGCCCATCTGACCGGCAATGCCACCGCCACGAGCGGTAACTTCAACGTCCCATTCTTCCGCATTGCCAAGGATGGCGAAGGGAAGGTTAGCAATCATGTTCTGCACTTCAGAGTGGAAGTAATCCTTGAAATCACGACCATTGATAGTGCGCTTGCCGGAACCCGGCTTCAGGACCACAGCGGCGATAGCATTCTTACGACGGCCAGTGCCACGGTAGATCTTTTTATTCTTTGCGGTAGCGATAGATTTATCCTCCGTTCTAAAGATTAGAAGTCAACGACTTCGGGATTCTGTGCAGCGTGGGGATGTTCCGCACCGGCATAGATTTTAAGTTTCTTGACCATCTTGTGGCCCAGAGCGCTGTGAGGGAGCATGCCCCAGATGGCAGCTTCCAGCGGAGCGGTGGGGTGCTTTGCAATGAGGTCTGCAAAGTTGATCCAGCGTTCGCCAGCGATGTGACCGGTGTGGTGGAAGTATTCCTTCTGAAGGAACTTGTTACCAGTGACCTGAACCTTTTCAGCATTGATAACAACCACGTAATCGCCGGTATCGACGTTGGGGGAATAGATGGCCTTGTGCTTACCCATGAGGAGGCGGGCAACTTCGCTTGCGACGCGACCCATAGGCTTGCCCGCTGCATCCACAAGTTTCCACTTGCGGGTAACGGACTTGGGGTTTACCGTAATGGTCTTCATGTAAATCCTCTAGTGAAGTGATTCCGGAACAAAGGCGTCCCGAGAAATGCGGGTTAAATTTAGAAGGATTTACCAGCCCCTGCAAGGGCAAAAATTCATATTTTTACACAAATCCGCGTAAAATAAGGGATTTTTATTCTATCAATTAATATAATTGTATAGATTATATTAGTGTTTTGCGAAAATTTTGGCGGTTTTACCCTGGGCGGTGGTCAGACGGACCACGTACACCCCACCCTGTAAGGACGACACTTCCAGGGTCACATTGGGGGTATTTCCCTGCCAAGAAAGCACCTCCCGGTTCTGCAAATCCAACAGGCGGATTTCACGGATGGGACTTTCTGCCCCCACTTGTAAGGTGCCGCCCACAAAACTGACGGTCGCCGCCTCGGGTGCCTTCTTCTTTTGAGGAACAATCGCTTCAGGACCCTCGTTGGGCTTGATGGTCTCGCCAATGTCCACACCCCGCTCTTCCACAAAGCGGGATACCAGCCGGATGTATGCCGTCTGGTAACCAAGGCTGGGTTCGGTAAGTTCCCAGGAGTCCAGTGGCCAGCCGTTGTTGATGTTTGCGTACATCTTTTCGTGGGGTTCCCCCACAGGGATGCTCACCGCATAGCAAAGGGCGTTGTTGCTGGCACTGCCGCAACCCTTGGCGCTGTTGTTGGCATCGTATTCCTTGCAGCAGTCCGCCCAGGTGTAGCGGGAGTTGGCCCCACCGGTTACATAGCCGGGAGCGGGATTGTCATCCTTGAACCAGCCGTGGTAAAAAGCGGTAGCGCTCTTGCTGGCCCCATAGCTGCCCATGTTGGAAAGGTACACCATGCCAAAGGGATTCACGCCATGCAGGTAATGCAAATAGTCCTCTGCCGCATTGTGCCAAGTGGTGCTACTACCGCCGGCAAAAGACTGTTCCGACATCTTGTCATAAAATAACCCGGTAGTGGCTTTCGCGGAATTGGAACCCCAGTTGTAATCGCGGATGTAGGAACGGTAGCCGTCCTTATCCAAGCCCGCCACAACGTTTTGACTGGTAGGGAACCGGTCAACAAAACGTTCCTTCACAAGGGCCTTGACATCGCTGGACGCATCCTTGTATTGCAAGTAAAGGATGTAGAGCATGTGGTGGGTATTGCGGTACTGGTCCATGGCCCAGCTGCCATACTGACGCATAAGTGGGAGGCTGTCGGGGGCCGCCTCGAACCGCTTTAGGTATTTGGAATCCCCCGTCAGTTCGTACAGGGCAAAGTCCGCGGCAACCTTGACCACAAAGCGGGCGCCCGAAACGTAATTGGTGTCTATCTCTTGCTGGCCCGCGGCCAAATCCTTGGTGCCGTATTCCGCCTTGTTGTTGTAGAACATGGAATCCGGATGGGCCTCGGCCCAGGCAAAGGCATTCAATGCCGCAGTTTTCAAGGTTGCCGCGTATTCCGTATTCTTGCGCTTGTTGGCCACAATGGAGCCCAACGCGAAGGCCTTGGCCGCCGAGTACGCAGACATGGCATTGGGGGCACCGTAATAGCTGCGGCCCTTGGCGGACGAAGGCGGCGAGGCGTGGTCTTCGTCTACCACGGAGAGCACTGAACCATCGGCATTCTGCATGCGGAGCAGGTGGTCCATGCCCCACTTGACTTCGTCCAGAATGTCGGGAATCCCGTTACCCGATTCGGGAATGTTGTAGTCGTCGGTAAAAGCTTTTGGCCTATCCATGTAAGCCCGCAGAAGGGTTTCGATGTAATTGCCGTTCCATATGGTGTACTTGTTGAAGTCCCCTGCATCGAACCAGCCGCCACTGACATCCCGCTCCGTAGCGGAATTGGTGCTGTCCGTGAACAGGCGGGCCTTTTTGTCTTGCTCGTGATTCATGGCATCGGACCATTCACCTGCATAGGCGGTTTCCTTGGCTATGCCTACACGCTGGTAGAACATCATGCGCATAGCGGCTTTTAAAATGTCGTTATACACCCCATCGCCAATATGGAAGTAGAAGGACTGTTTCAAATTGTCGGACTTGTCGCGAATGTAGTACGTGCCCGGAGTAGAAAAACTGGAAAAGTCAAACCACCAGATTTTATCACCCGAAGAAGTATCTACCGCACCCTCCTGAAACGCCACAGGGGTGCCTGAATACACCACCTTGGCCGTGGCGCTGTCCACCACTTCCATGACACTGCCCGGAGCGTAAGAAAGGTTTTTGTCAAAGCCCTGTTCGGGGCTACGCAGCACGGCAAACTTCTGCGCACTTGGCCTATAGCCAAACTGGTCCACCGTAATGAACACGTCCTGTGCCAGTAACGGCATTGCCAAAAGAGCAACAGCCATCGCTATCAATCGCTTCAACTGGTAAAACATCCAAAACCCCTTTCGGGTAAATATATACTCAAAAAGGGGAAAAAGCTACATCGAGGCTTTTTTTCTCATGCTGGCAAGGGCCTTGGACCTGCGTCGGGCGGTTTCTTGCAAATTGATGGATTCATCGTACTCGTCCACAATTTCGCGGCCCAGGATTTCTTCCAGAACGTCTTCCAGACTCACAATGCCTGCAATGGCACCGAATTCGTCTACCACGGCCACCATGTGGCCCCGCTGTTTTAAAAAGCGGAGCAGGAGCCGGTCCAGTGTAAGGCTGTCAGGTATAAGTTGCAGGGGACGCATCAACTTACGGAGTTTGATATCGCGGCGGCCCTCTGCTAAATAGTTGTAGGCATCTCGACGCAAAACGATACCAATCCACTCGTCCTTCTTTTCGCCATGGAGGGGGATTCTGGAGAAAGGCCAGTTACCGCGTTCATCCAAAGTTTCCCCGATAGTCTTGTCGGCAGGCAGCGAAAACACCACGTGCCTAGGGGTCATCACCTTCCTGGCCGTAATGGATTTTAGCACCAAGATGTTCTTGATTACAGAAGCCTGCTGCTTGTCGATGACCTCTTCACGCAAACCAAGGCTCACCAAGCTGTTAATGTCCTCGATGCTGACTTCCTTTTCTTCTTCGTCATTGTGGGTCCAGTGCTTGGTCAAGGTCAGGCACAACCAGATAATTCCCGTCCAGCTCAACACCTTGGTGATGTAATAAAAAGGAACAGCCACAATGGGGGCCATCACCTTTGCCTGCCGGACTCCAAGAGTTTTGGGAGTGATTTCGCCAAACAGCAAAATAAGGATGGTAAGGGTGATGGGCAACGCCACCTGACCCGACTCCGGCAAGCGCCGCACCGCAAGGGCCGTAGCAAGGGAGGCCCCGATGGTATTGGCGATGGTATTCACCACCAGCACCGAAGCGATATAGCGGTCAATGTTGTCTTTTACATGGGTCAAATATTTGGCGGTAAACTTCTTTTTCTGCTGTAGCGATTCCACCGTAGAAAGGGGAACGCTATAGAAGGACGCCTCCGTCACGGAACAGAACGCCGAAAAGAAAAGGCAAGCGAGAACCGTCAAAACAATTTCAAGCATAACGCAACTTCCCTAGGGTTCAAAATTCAACAGCGAAGGTTCAATGGCCCAGAACTGGGTCCGTTCCGCATCACGCAAAAATTCTGTAAGCACCTTGGAGGTGGGCATGGGCACCAAGAAGGACTTGTCCGCTGTCAACTGCAAAAGTTCCACATCGGTAGAAGCCCCGATGCCGGCCAGCTGTTTGGCCTCGGCAATGGCCACATCCAGGCCGCCCAACTTTTTGACTAGGCCTGCCTCGTGAGCCTTCCAGCCCACAAACACACGGCCTCCACCGTATTCCGTATCGATTTTCGTTTTGTCTAGGCCGGTTGCTTCGGAAACCACTCCCACAAAGCGGTCGTAGAATTCGTCCATGTAATCTTGCAGGGCTTTCTTCTCCTGATCGGTCCAAGGCCTCGTGAAGGTTTCCGCATCGGCGTATTCGTGAGTCTTGACGGTCTCTGCCTTTAAGCCCAGCTTGGACAGCAAGCCGGAGGCATCCACCTTGCCACCGTAAATCCCGATGCTTCCTACAAAGGAGAAAGGTTCCGCCACAATCTCGTCGGCGCCACAAGCGATGTAGAACCCGCCAGAGGCACCAATGTTCCCGATGCTTGCCACAATGGGGAGCCCTTGCTTGCGGAGGTTCTTCAGAGCCGCCCAAATCTTGTCGGAAGCAATAGCGGAGCCGCCGGGGGAAGAAATCCGCACGATTAGCGCCGACACGCCGCCAAGTCCCCGCAGGGATTCCGAAACAGACTTTTCCATGGCGGCATCGATGGTACCGTCAATATTCAGCAAAGCGATGCGGGCACGGGGGGCCCAGCTTTCGTTGAACACCCTGCGGTCCGTGGGTTTCCACGTGATGTAACTTGCATTAGGAGCTTCCAACCCGAAGAACGTATTTAACGCATAGGATGGTACCTGGTCTATGTAAAGTACAGAATCAATAACGCCAGCCTTCATAGCCGCGCTGGCGCTGACCAAAGGCGTTGCCGCCAGGGAATCCAGGGACTTGGCGGCAGATTCAATGGCGATGTGCTTGCGGAAGGACATACGGCCTGCCACATAGGCGGTCATCATCTTCCAGAAATCCCCATAGAGGGTTTTCATATTCTCGCGGGCGGCAACGGACATGGAGTCTGCCGTGTAGGGCTCTACTGCCGACTTGTATTCCCCATGTCGCAAGAATTCCACCTTCACGCCCAGCTTGTCAAAAAGTCCTTTGTAGAACAGGATGTTGCCGCCCACACCTCGCCATGCAAAATGGGCAGAGGGTTCCGCCACAATCCTGTCTGCAGAAGAGGCTGCCATCAGCACTGCAGGCCGAATGTCGTCCATGTAGGCAATCACCTTTGACCCGCGGGCTTTAAGCTTCATGACACCGCGGTTGATTTCGTTGGAAACGCCCACGTTGCCCTTGTAGCCCGAAAAGTCCAGCAACACAATGCTTGCAGAGGGGTCCCGCAACAAGTGCTCGAACAAGTTGCGAACCTTCAAAATCCCGATGGAGCGAGGGCGAATAAAGGAGAACTCCCCTTCCACCTCGGACACTTCCATGTCCAAAGGCACCCGGATAATCTGGGCAAACATGGAACCGTTGGGGCTGCGAGATGCATGGTAGCCCCAAGTGACACCCTTGGGCAGGTAATCGTCATAGAACTTTACCGCCACATTGTTGTTGCCACCAAAAGTCATGGACATGGTGAGGGTATATTCGTCATCGTCACCATAAATAGGCATTTTGAATCCGTAACGGGTACCGTACAGTTCCAGTTCCAACAACAGGCGGTGTTCCTCCCAATCCTCTAAATCATAGCTCACGCCAATGTGGCGTCCCAGACGGATGGTGGCACCGATATTCTGGATGCGGTCCATGGATTCTGGCCCTGCATACAGCAGGTTTTCGCAGGAGTAGCCCAGAGAGAGGAACTTGAAGGGGCGAATCATAAGCCCCTGGGTATAAGTCCATTCCGTCCCTTGGAATGCGGCACTCCTAAAAGCGGACAGGCGGCTACCCCAGAATACGTAGCGCCGCAAAAGCCCCGTTGAATAAGTCAAGTGCCAGCGGGATTCGTTCAGACCTTCGTCGGCATCCAGGTATTCAAAACTGGCACCCCAATGGTTCAAGTTCCCGCCGGTCCTAAATCTGGAAATACCGTCGTCATATTGGTAATCTACCAACGTGCCCCAAGAATCAAAGGCGTTCAGGCCCGCAGGGTTCCCGAACAGGCCGTGATCCCCTTCCAGGGAAACAAAACCGGATTCTCCCGGCAAATAGGCAAAAGCCGAGACGCATAGGAACGCCAAGAGGATAAAAAACATTTTAAGGGACGACGCTAACGTACTCACGGGAACTCCGCCTTCAAATATAGTTCCACCTTATGGCCCGTCTCAAAGCCAAACAGGTTCCCACGATTCATTTCGTAGGCCATGCCTATGCCAAAGGGAAACGGGAACCATGTCACATAACGGGCCACTTCTCCGCGCATGCGGAAACCACGGTACAAATCGTCCATCTTGCGGTAGGGTTTGTCCAAGTTGCGGTTCTCCGATTCCTGGATACGCCAGCGGAAAAGGAACACGTAGCCCAAACGCCAACCGGAGCGGTCCACCTTGTCCCAACCCACGTTCCACACAAAGGAGGCCTTGGCACCCAACTCGTCGCCAGGTTGATAATTACGGTCCTCGATAAACGTGTAGTACTGTCCCGACAGGCCCAGCAACATGTTTGGGCTGAACTGGTAAACGCCCATGGGTTCTATCCCCAACCGTTCAAAGCGTTCCACCCTGCTGCCGTCGCCGGGTTTAAAGCGCCAGTTTACATTCAGCCCAAAGTACCGTATCGGGAAAAACTTCATACCCACGAAAGATTCGTTCAGCCCGTTCACCTGCAGGTTCACCATCTCGTGAATCTGGTCATGAAGCATGGTCTGCCATTCATAACTGACAAAACGGTAAGACATGTCGGTGTAAAAGCTTAGGCAGTTGCAGGGAGCCACCTCCACAGACCACTTCAAGTCTGCACTATACACGTCATCACGGAGTTCACCGACACCTGCCAGTGCAATGGAATTTTCCGGAGGCAGAACGGGCTTTAACGGCTCTGTCGCAAAGGCGACAGCGGCAAGTAACAGGAACAAGCAACAAAAACGGGCCTTAATACTTGCCGTATTTGTAGCCGTAACCATCCTGGGTGCCATGCTCGTACTTGTTGATAACAATGGAAGCATGAGCCTGTGGGTTTCCCTTGAGAATCTGGCCCATACCATCTTGAATCGCTTCGATGGAATGTTTGTTGTATTCTATGACCATCACAATCTGGGCCGCCACACGGCAAGCGAGAGCAGCATCCGTCACCAGCATAATAGGCGGAGTGTCCACGATAATCAAGTCGTATTCTTTCTTGAAGTTTTCAATCAATTCGGCATAATGCTTGGAGCCCAACAGTTCAGCAGGGTTCGGGGGCACGTTGCCGCAGGGAATCACGAACAAGTTTTCTACTTCCGTCGGGAAAATCACGTCGGACTCTTTGATTTCACGCAAAAGTACCTGAGAGAGCCCGTTGCCGCGCTTAATGCCGAACTCCTTGTGCAAGCGGCCCTTACGCAGGTCCGCATCGATCAGCAAAACCTTTTTGCCAAGACCGGCAAACAAGGCGGCCAAGTTCACAGAAATAAAGCTCTTGCCCACACCAGGAATCAAACCGCTGACGCCAATTACCGGCTGGTCCGACTCCATCATGGAGAATTCCAACGAAGAACGCAGGGCACGCAAGGATTCCACCGCCACGTCGTCGGGTTCCACCACAGCCAAAGGTCTTGTTCCCTTGGTACCCTTGGGGTTTCCCTTGGGCACCTTGGCATATACCGTGTAGCCCGTTTCCTTTTCGATAAAGCTTGCACTCTTTACGCCGCCACTGAACTTGTCACGCAAAGAAACAATGGCTGCACCAAGCAGGAATCCCAAGAAAAGGAATACGACCAGAATCAGTTTCTTCTTGGGTTTTACCGGCTTTGTGGTCTGCTCCGCAAAGTCCACGATACGCACCGACCCCACTTCGCCTGCAGACACCAACCGCAGCTGTTGCACGCTATTCAGCATATTGGTGTAAAGCACCTTGTTCAGTTCCACTTCGCTGGTCAGCTTCAAAACTTCCTGCTGGGTTTCCGGCAAATCCTTCACATCCCTAGAGGTGGCCGCCAGTTCCCGACGGAGGGTTCGTTCCTGGTCCTCAAGAGTCTTGACCGTAGGGTGCTGGGCGTGGAACAAGCGGATGGCCTCTTGCTTCTTTTGCTGGATTTCCAGAATCTTCTGCTCCAACTGCATGCGTTTCTGGAGGACAATCTGCGTTTCGGCGGCCACATCCACGGAACCCACCCTATTCTGGTAGGCATTCATGTTCATCAGGGAAGAATCCAACCTAGCCTTCAAGTCCGGCAATTGCTTTTCCAAGAAATCCAATGTTTGCTGGGCTTCGGCGTTCCTTTCTTCCACATTCTGACGCAGGTAGGAGGTAGCCACCTCGTTAAGCACCTCGGCAGCACGATCTGGATAAACGTCCTGGTAAGAAAATTCCAAAATACCCGTACGCTTGCCCTTTTCGGTCACATCGAATTTTTTCCTAAACGTTTCCACGGCATCTAGATAGGACTGCTTGCCCACACTAAACCGCTGACCCTTGCGAGCTTCCATGCGGTATATGCCAAAGGAAGCCGAATCACCGGCATAGGGGAAATGATAGGTCTGTCCCACGACACCCACTAGGACCCGCTGGTTATTGTGGTCATACAATGCAAAACTAGTGGAATCCAAAACCCTGGCCATCCAAGGCTTTTCTTTGTCATCCAGGGGCAGGTTATCCCAAGGCACTTCGAAATTCATCAATTCCATGCGACCTTCGCGATGGAACAAGCGATCTAGCTTACCCTTGGGAATCGCATAATATTGCAGGCGCTTTGATTCAACCGTGTTACCCAAAACCCGGCGGCTCTTGATAAGTTCTATTTCTGTTTCTGCAGGGCTGGTGGTAGCAAACAATGCCGCCATATCTCCCATCATGGCAGGGCCCTTGCTGTTCTTGGTTTCTATTTGCAGCAACACGTCCACTTGGTAAATAGGGCGAATCCACATTGCAACAAAGACACCGACTGCGCCCGCAAAAAGTATACAAGGCAACATGATAAACCAGTTTTTCAACAGGTTTTGCAGCAATTCAAACAAGTCTGTTTCTTCAGTTTTCTTAGAAGCCATAATAAACCCTATAATACCTAAAAAATATATAAAAAATATGGCGAGAATCCGACCTGGCTTTAAAACAAGATTATTGAAAAACCAGTTTTTGTTAAATTATTACCAATCGTCATAATGCGCCAAGTATTACCCAAACCGACCCCTGCAATTCTTTCAACCTGGCTTAAAGGTTTTGGCACTATTTTTGCCGTCTGTTTTTGCCTAGTCCTACAAAGTTGCCTGTGGGACGGCACCGACAAGGACGCCGACTACTTGACTCTGGACGATTCCGAATACCCTTACGCCGATTTGCCAAGACTGGTCATTGAAACGGAAGATTTCCGCGACATCCGGGATGTAGAAACCGATATTAATGCCAGAATGCAGATATACGGAAAAACATCGCCAGAAAGTTCTATCCAGACACTTACCATTAAGGGACACGGAAACTCCAGCTTCAAATCCATGCCCAAGTATTCTTTAAAAATAAAAATGGACGATAAAACCTCCCTCCTAGGCATGCCCAAGGACAATGAATGGATTCTTGTCTCCAACTTTTCGGACAAGACCCAACTCAAGAATTTTGCAATTTTTAAACTCGCCCAAATTTTACGTGCACCCCATGTACCCCGTTCAACATTCGTCGAACTGTACTTGAACCGTGAATACATGGGAATATACCTGTTAACCGAAAGTATTAAAGTCGGGAAAACCCGCGTAAATATTCCGCAAAACGACTCTTCTTACCTTTTTGAAAAAACAACGGATTACCACCTCAACGGCTACGTCATCCGTACAGACAGGAATACCACTTTCAGAATAAGGTACCCCAAGCAGCCTTCTGAAGATGTTGCAAATGTTTTGCTATCGCACCTTAACGACTGGGAAAAACGGCTCTATGGCGGGAAATACGCCCTTGACGCATCCACGTCTTGGATTGACATCCAAGACTATATACGGTATTACTGGCTATTGGAATTTTCAAAAAATCACGACGGCAAGTTTGGCCGCAGTATTTTCTTTACCTGGCAAAAGGGTGGGCCCATAAAAATGGGACCTGTATGGGACTACGACGAGACCTTTGGCTGCACAAGGGACGGCTTACCCAAGGACACACCTCAAGGATGGCTCCCTCGGCAATACGGCTGGAACAACCAGCTTTTCAAAGATTCCCTAACATGGGAAGCGGCTAAAAAATATTGGAAAGACCATCGGGACCAATTTGCCGCTTTTGCCGACTCCATTGACAGCTATGCAAAAAAAATAAAAGCCGCCATTCCAAATGAGACCCGACGTTGGAACGCCTTGGAAAATACTGAATTTTGGGCATTCAAGGAGAGTTACAGAACCTACGACGAAGGCTTAGATTCGTTAAAATCGTGGGCAAGGCAACGCATTGAATGGATAGACGGGAACATAGACAAATGACGTTCTTTAGAAGCAAGCTCTTTAGGCATATACCGCTAATCCCAATCATTAGCGGCGTATCCTTGCTTGTCGTTTCTTGCGTGTGGAACGAAACCGACGAAACCAGCAACTACCTGCCCCTTGACGATTCGGAATACCCCTACGCTGACCTGCCCCGTTTTGTTATCGAGACCGACGATTTTAGGGAGATACGGGATACCGAAACAGAGATCCCCGCAAGGATGCAAATCTACGACAAGAGCGGGCCCAGTGGCGACATATTGGAATTGACTGTCAGAGGTCGCGGCACATCGTCGTTTATAGCAATGCCCAAGCTAAGCATAAAAATGGAGTTCGACAAAAAGCAGGCCTTACTGGGGTTACCCGAAAACCGAGACTGGGCCCTAATATCCAACTTTGCCGACCGCACCCTGCTGAAAAACTTTGCGGTTTATCGGCTGTCGGACTGGCTCCAGGCCGATTATAGCCCTAAAGGCAAGTTTGTAGAGCTCTATTTTAACCGCTCTTACATGGGGGTATACTTACTGTCCGAGACAATCAAAACAGGCTCCAACCGCGTAGATATCGAAAAATACCCCGTTTCATTCCTATTGGAAAAAACATCCAAAGAAAAAGCCGGAAAAAATTACGTCACCACCAACAGCAACTACCTTTTCCGAATCCGCCACCCTAAGGAAATTACAGATTCCTTGTCTAATGTTTTAAAAAATCATCTCGATTCCGTTGAAACCTATTTCAGCACTTCGGGCAATAAAGATAAAGCTGGCGAACTTATTTCCATGGAAGATTTTTTCCGGTTCTACTGGATTCAAGAATTCGCAAAGAACAGCGATGGGGCGTTCCATCGCAGCGTCTTTATGACATGGATTCCGGGGCAACCCATCAAATTCGGGCCCATCTGGGATTTTGACATGGGATTTGGGAATAATTTTTACTCCGAAACGGCGGAATCCTATTCCGGTTGGGTCATCAAGAATTCCGGCTGGTTCGCAAAAATATTCGCAGACAAAAAAATATGGAAAGAAGCCACCCTTTATTGGAAGGCAAACAAAGAATCCTTTAACGCGTTTGCAGATTCTCTAGACATATACGCCCAAACAATTCAAAAAGCCACCGTCAATGAATTCAAGCGCTGGGATGTTCTAGAAAACACTGAATTCTGGGCCTACAAAGAAGGGTACCAAAACTACCAAGAAGGCGTAGATACCTTCAAGTCCTGGGTAAAACAGCGCATCCAGTGGATAGATAAGCAGTTGAACTAAGTCAAATAGCTCACAAGCCTTTCAAAAATCTTCTTTAGATCGTATCGGGGCTTCCACCCCAACTGCTCTAATTTTTTTGTAGAAAGCTTGTGCTTGGTGGGCGGTGCATAGCCTTGATTGTCGTCCAGCTCCAGCCGCACCTGAATCTTGGGGTTGATGTTTTCACGAACAAATTCCGCCATTCCCTTTGCCGAGACATAGGTCGATTCGTTCGCCACATTATAGCAGTCCCCGTTTTTACCTTTTAGCAAAATATACAGGATTGCAGATACCGTATCCGTCACATAGCAATAGGGTCTAGCAGATTCACCCGTGGTATGCAATACAATGTCTTGTCCCTGCGCCGCCAAGCGGGCAAACTGGGCTATAATACGGTTGTCGTCCTTTGCTATGCCTGCACCCGTCGTTTGCGTCAGCCTTGCTATTTTAACAGGCGTACCATATTCTTGTGCATACAAGCAGCACAGATTTTCGGTGGCTCGTTTTGCCATAGGGTAACAGCTGCGGACAGACATAGGGTCCAAATACCCCTGAACCGATTCGGCTACAGGCACCGAGTCATCCTGAATTTCGCCATAAATTTCCAGGGAAGACAGGTAAACCATGCTCTTTACCTTTTTTTGGCAAGCCACATCCAGCATTTTTTTAGAACCATCCATAATTGTCCCGAAGGTTTCTACCGGATGTTCTACAAAAAACCTACTTGCCGTAGGTGCCGCACAGTGGATAATATAGTCTACGCTATCAATCTGCCCATAATCGTATTGCAGCAAATCACATTCTATAAAGCGAATATCCTTTTTTTGCGATTCATCAAAAAGGGCTTCCGCCTTTTTCAAATTCCTTACGGGGGCAACTATCTTTATGCGGGCGTCCAGTGCCAACAGGCAGCGGATCAGGGACGAGCCTATTAAACCCGTTGCCCCAGTTATCAAAAAAGAAGTGTCGCTCAGTTGAGCGGTCAAGTCAAAATGCTTGGAAAAATCCTGAACGTCTTCGCAAATAACTTCATTCATAATCAAAAGCCAAAAATCTGTTGGTTCTCGTGCACTTCCACCATGGCTCTGAAAATAAAGAAATCTGTGGGAGTGGTAATCTTGATGTTTTCCATAGGACCGATAATGGTGTTCATTCGGTAGCCATAATGGCTCATCAAAGTACACGAATCAATAAAATCGAGCCGCCCTTCTGAACGAGCTTTCTCGTGCATAGCAAGAATGTCTTTTAGGGCAAAGCATTGTGGGGCACGAGCAATCATAGAATCCTTACGTGAGGGAATTTCCAAGGAGCCGTCACCCTGCTGAACAATAAACGTTTCTGTAGCCGGGATGCAAGTAATGCAATTTCCCTTTTCGTTGGTCATCTTTATGCAGTCTGTAATGGTCTGCTCCTTAATTAAGGGACGCACACCATCGTGAATCAGCACATTGCATTCTTCACCAAAATGTTCTTTCGCGGCAATCAAGCCATTATAAATGGAGCCCTGACCCGTCTGGCCGCCAGGAACCACCGCCACCACTTTATTTACTTCAAACTTCTTTAATTGCTTGTTCAAAAAGGGAATCCACGACTCTATACAAACCACCACAATGCCGTCTATCTGAGGGTGATTGTCAAAAAGTTCCAAGGTATAAATAATGATAGGTTTCCCATTCAGTTCCAGAAATTGTTTCGGCCTTGAAACCGTATTCATACGCATTCCAGTCCCGCCAGCAAAAATGACCGCGACATTCTTTTTCATAGGCTTTACCTTCTGTTTTAAAAAAAGATAGCAAACAAACGCTATCTCATATTCCTGGACTGCAAATATTTCATTACCCCATGGGGGTCATCCGTAAAAAATACGGTAAAACCGTGATCCAAGAGCCAGCCGTAACTTGCTTCAACATCCATTAAAGCCAACTGGTCGTTCCTGCCGCCATTACAGCACTTTCCAAGCAAGGTATCTACCCAAAGCCGGTACCCCGATTCCGCATACTTTTTGGTTTCTTTCAAAATGGACAGGGTATCCGAAGGGAAGGCGATGTAATAACCAAAAGGCTGCATTTTTTTACTCAAATCAGAAAAACGCTTCTCGTCATTTTTCCCGTTACACTGTAAAAAAGGAACATAGTTTATTTCCGGATACTGCCTCACCAACTTGTATTCTTCGGATTCCATATTGGTTGAGCCAGCCAACAAAATTTGCCTATCCATTCCGTAATTGTGCACCATCTCCAAGACAGCCTCTTTGTGTGCCCGCCACTTATCCACATAAATCAATATTTTCCCTTTCGCCAATTTCAAAACATCTTCAAAAGAAGGGACAGCTTGGTCAGAAAGATAATTCGTAGGGGTTTTTAGACGAAGCTTTTTGATTTCCTCAAACGTCAAATCGGAAACCTTCCCCTTGCCGTTGGTAGTCCGATTCACCGTTTCATCGTGCATAATCACCAGCACGCTGTCCTTGGTCATGCGGACATCCACTTCAATGGCGTCAAAGCCCGACTTTATGCAATTCTCAAAGCCTCTAAGCGAATTTTCAGGAGCATACCGCCAATCACCACGGTGGGCAATAATCATGGCGTAGTTGTGCGGGCCCCGGTCACGCAATTGATTCACCAAGAAATCTATACGCTCTTCCCCAGCGAACACACCCACCTGCAACGCAGCAATCAGACAAACTACAATTCTTGAAAGAAACTTCATACCTTTAACCCAAAATGCGGCATCCTTTACGCAAGCCCCAGTTCATCCAGCAGGTTTTCATAGATTGCCATGGAGGCCCCTTTTGAATTCTTGGGCCGCAGGTAGCTATTGATAAATTCCACACGCTTGGCCTTCATGTAGTCATCACCATCTATGACCACCCGCTTAATGAAGGATTCTATCTCCTTTCCCTTTTCGGAAGTATAGATATTCTCCAGAATAGCCTTCCCGCATTCATTCCAATCCCGAACCACCCCCGAATTTGCAATCAAGAAGAGCATGGGCTTGTAGGTGCAGGTATATTCCGCAGTGAACGAACCACAGTCTTGAATCATGGCGTCCGAGGTCAGGAACAGGTCTACATATTCGTCCAGGCACACCTGAGTGTTGGGCATGGATTCCCACAATTTGTAATAGGCTTCCCGGCGTTTCTTGTTCCAGCCCGGAATGGCCTCGTCCAGCTTTTTGGAAAGCTCCGGATGCGGCTTAAATACGAACTGCACCTGATCCACATATTTTTTCGCCATTTCCACCATCAGGTCACAGATATCCAAGAAGTTGGCACAACGATTTTTTTCCAGCATGTGGTGGTGGGGAGCCCAAATAATACGCTTCTTTTTCTTGTCCTGGGGTTTCCACGGATCCTTAAATTCGGCTTGCGGAAAGAAAAAAGCATCTAGCAAGGGGTACCCCGTAGCAACGGCATTGACACCATTGTTTATGGCATGTTTTTTGGCCATTTCTACGTGCAGGGGCGTTTCGTAGAAAACCTTCCACAACTTGTTATGGAAATCCCTGTTGAAATGTTCAATATAGCGGTTGCTAATCATCCAGGCGTACGGTACATAGGCCTGCAGGCAGTCCATATTATGGTCATAGCCAAAATCCACAAACCTGCCGTATTCATGCCAGCAGTTCATGTGGAACAGAATATCAGGATTTAATTCCTTGCAATCCTTCTTGGACAAGACGCAATTTTCTTCTCTTGAATACGGTAAAAAAACGTTATAGCCGCGGGACTTAAAATACTCGTAAACCGCGAGCATATGCGGGACATAATTATCCTGGATAATTGCGCCTGCAGCGTAGGGAACAACAACAATATAGGGATTAAAACGAGGATCCTTTTCCAAAAGCCTATAAACGCCTTCGTACTTCCATTTATTGGTTTCTAGAATATAGAACGCCACATCTATCATTTTACCGGCAAGCGCCTTTTCACGAACCCGCAGCAACACCTTTTGGTAGTCTTCGGCAACATGGTCGTACTTATGCCGCAGTAAAAAATTCCGCGCCAAGGAATAGGGCTTGGTCAGAATAATCTTGTTGTAAACAACAATTTCGTAATAGCGTATTTTATTCTTTAATTTAGAGAACGCCATACTGTTATTCCCATGTCACGGAACCGGTCTCAACAAATCCCTTGATTTTTTTTGCAATATCCTCTGCAGCGTGCCCAGACTCGTATAGGCCCGTCCTTTCCTTGAACGCACTCCATCTTTCAATGTACGATTGTTGATTATAATTCAGCACGTTTTC
>Ga0265298_10004133_pt1 | contig 18695 bp, 10 predicted proteins | sample AusTroGonzalo_MG_3_FD_193486 | JGI IMG/M metagenome (GOLD analysis project Ga0265298, IMG submission 193486) | Bovine rumen microbial communities from tropical cattle in Woodstock, Queensland, Australia - Gonzalo_01 | ecosystem: Host-associated > Mammals > Digestive system > Stomach > Rumen ... | reverse complement strand
TAGCGGTGTTTGATACGAACATCGAGAACAGACCCGTTACGAGCAGGAATCCCAAGAGTACCATCTCACTACGTGTACCAAAAGGACGGAGCAACACCTTAGCCAACTGGGCGTCAAGACCTGTCTTAGTGGCAGCGATAGCCAATACGAAGCCACCGATGAACAGCATGATAACGGGGTCAGCGAAGCAAGCCATCACACCTTTGTAGCTGAGCAGCTTGCCTACTTCCTCTTCGTTGACCATCGGCAAGATACCACTGTCCGTACAGAACAGGAGCATAAGCACCATGATGGCGATAGATGTGGCCCATGAACTGACGACCTCGAGTATCCACATCAGTGTGGCAAAAGCGAAGATGGCGATGACACGCTGCTGGATGACCGTGAGGTTCTCAATGCCGTACCACTCAGACGGTATGTTCCAGAGGAAGAGAGTGACAAGTGCTACCAAGGCAATCTTGATAACGCGTTTGGTACCATCGGTAGGATGGTATTTACGTTGGTGACGCAACGCTTGATACGTCTCCACGAGATGGAATCCTTTGTAATTATTGAACATAGTTTGATTATGTTATTTTTTTGCGACTGCAAAGGTACGAAAAAGTCAGAAACAAAAGCTTAAAAGCGACAGGCATTTTCGATTATACTATGTATAATGATACAAAAAAAACAACTCCACTCAGCAGAATAGAATTATTTGCAAAGTGGAGTTGTCAAAATTGATAATAGTTAGTTAGTCTATGGTAAAGTAATCTACATCAATATAACCGCCTGTCTTCTGGGTAGCAAAGTTAAACAGGGCATACTTTGAACCCATGAAGAAACGCTGCCAGTCGAAACGCATGCGATAGTCGTTGCCTATCTTCTGCCAGTTCTCGCCGTCCAGACTATAATAGAAGGTAGCGATATCGGTACGAGGAACGAAGTTACCATCAATACGCAACCATATCTTGTTGGTTGTCAGCGGCAGACTCTCGATAACCTTCTCTGTGGCCTCCTCTACGACCTTGTCACGCTGCGACAGCTTGACAGAAAGCTCAGCAGCACAGAGTGTCAGTTTCTTACCGTCCTTCTTAATCATCAAGGCACCGGTCTCGTCATTGAAAGCGGCAAAACCAGCACGGTCGCCAGCCTTCATGTGTGACAGGTCGAGCACTACGACAGCACTACACTTCGGACCCTTCATGCGCTGTGTCAGCGTATTGGGAGCAAGGTAGAGGTTGGGCACCACACGACTGGTCTTCAGACGAAGGAATCCCGGGCGTTCAGTCAGTGACCACGCACTATTGACGGGGTTATGGTTCCACTGCCAGTGAAGTCCGAGCTTCTCGGCTGAGAAGTCATCACTGCAGATGATATGTTTCTCTGGCTCACCACTAATCAGCGGACGCACATGGTCAGGAACACGACCATCCTCATCACCCAGCATCGGCCAGCCGTCAATCCAGCGACAGGGCGACAGCGTCAACACGCGACCTACACCGCCACGATCTTGGAACATGACACCATACCAGTCACCGTCGGGCGAATCTACGATGGTTCCCTGTGCCAGATAAGAGAAGCCACCGAAGTCAGACTCCAAGATGGTATTCTTCTCATACGGGCCACGGATATTATCAGAACGGTAGCATACCTCACGACGATGACGTCCCGGTGCATAGACGTGGGAAATCATCAGCAGGTAGTAGCGACCATTGTGCTTAATCATACGAGAGCCCTCCAACAGACCTGTCTCGTCGGCCTCACGCTGGAACAGCTGCACATGCGAACCCTCAATAACGTCGGAGAGGTCGGGCTTCAGTTCCATCATCTCACCCGTGCCATAGATGACATATACTCGGTTGTCATCATCGAAGAACAGTGAGCAGTCATGGAAGTGGCGCATGCGTGACACCAGCGTCCACTCGCCAGCAGGATCCTCAGCACTATAAATATAGGTGTCGCCCATAGCACCATGCTCGTTAGGAGCAAAGAGCACATAGAAACGACCATTGTGGTATTTCAATGAGGTAGCCCACTGACCACGACCATAGGCAGTACCTTCCTGCAAGTCATACTTGGGTGAATCGGTGAGACGGTCGTAGACGTAACCGATTGTCTCCCAGTTCTTCAGGTCACGGGAGCGCATGATGGGCGCACCAGGCATCAGGTGCATGGTGGTGCTCACCAAATAATAGGTATCGCCTACGCGTATGATATCGGGATCGGGGACATCGGCCCACAACATCGGGTTCTCTACAAAAGCGCCGTTAGAGCTGCTGGAACGCTTTCCAGCAGCCTCTACGGTTACAAAACAAACTACTAATGATAATATTACTACTAAAACAAATCTTTTCATCTTAAAACAAAGCGGGTTGTAGTTCCGAGTGCAAAGTTATAAACTTTTTTGATAACTCTGTTTCTTTATTGTTTCATCTATTTTCCCAAATGTAACAAAAACCTCCACGAGGCTGAAAAACAACACTTTTTGGTGTTTTTTTCTGTTTTTCTATATGCCAAGTTCGGTCTTTTCCAGGTTCATCTGTGAACAATGTCACTTTTTTTCCTTGGAAGGTCAGGGGCACTTCTTTGACGGTATCTGTTCCATTGATACCTGCAAGATACCACTTGTTACCACTGCGACGTGCCATGATGACAAACTCACCAGGATAGCCGGCAATGAAACGTGTCTCATCCCAAGCGGCAGGCAACGCAGACAGGAAGTCCTGTACCTCCTGAGGCTGAGCAAGATAGCTTTCCGGACGGTCGGCCAGGTGTTGCAGTCCACTCTCAAAGAGAACAGTCAGCGCCAACTCATGGCCATGGGTGGTGCTGTGTGGATGTTGTGAGTCGCTGAACGTACAGGGTGTATAGTCCATCGGACCAATCACATTACGAGTGAAGGGCAGCGTGGCATTATGACAGGCGGCCTTATCAGTAAAGGTGGGTACGTTGTTATACCACTCAGCACCGTAGACGCCCTCTGTACTCATGAGGTTCGGCCATGTACGCTGCCATCCGCGCGGTATTGTCGCACCATGGAAGTTGACGAGCAGATGATGGCGGGCAGCACTCTCCAACAGGTCGAGTTGGAAGTCCATATTTCGCTGATTATCACCAGAGAAAAAGTCTATCTTCACACCAGCAACACCGATTTTCTCACACCAGGCAAACTCCTTCTCACGGTCTTCGGGTTTGTTCAGGCGGAACTTCGGCGTAGGAGCACCATCCACCCACCCTATCGACGAGTTGTACCAGATGAGGGGCTTGACACCCTTTGACTTAGCATAGGCTACCGCATCCTCAATGGTCTTACCCTCGTTAGAAGCCAACTTGTTCATATCGTCCCACTCGGCATCAATGAGCACATAGGGCAGACGCAGCTTTTCGGCCATATCCACATATTTCTTGATGATGTTATAGTCGTTAGAACCATGGTTATAGGCCCAGTAAATCCACGACACCACGCCAGGCTGTATCCAACTGGTATCAGCCATCTTATTCGCATCGCTGACATCAGTAACCAATGTGGACTCGACGACATCCTTCAACGTACCAACAATAACGACACGCCAGGGAGTATGGTCACAAATTTGGCCCGTGATATGCTCTGCCTCTACCACCTTAAACTGTTCACCATCATTATAAAGACATGATGCGCTCTGCCCATGTTCGATGTTTGCCTCAGTAATCAAGGCAAAGACACCCTTTTGTGGTTCCAGCAGTGCGGGATAACCCCATCGGTTGTTCCAGCCTTCGGCAGACTTTGAGATACCGCTATACGAAGGAACGGGAGCTACCTTGTAGGTTGTTGACAGGGGGAAGAAACCCTCGTAAGAGTCACACCACTGTTGCATCCAGCGACGTGTTCCTTCTGGGATACGGTAAGTCGTAGTAGAGTTAGACTTACTACGGAAGGCGATACCATCATTATAGACACGCAGCAGCACGTTGCCACAGCGATATTCGTTAGCCTCATTCTGGCAGTGAAGACGCTTACCTGTCAGCATCTGATAATCAGCTTTCACCAGCCCCAGTTCTTTAACGGAGCCCCCTAATTGGCTCTCTGAAATTTCAACTACTTGCTGCTGTTGGTACAATACTCTCAGCACCTGCCCCTCGACAACCACCGACAATTTCCCATTTGGTGAAGTCATCTTAGAAGCCATGGCACTAACCCCAGCCAACAGAAGTAGCACCGTAAATATTCTTCTCATCATATTCTATTATTGTTATTTGCTTAGTTGCTGTACATATTTCACGGGTTCTCCCTCACCTTTCAGGATATCAGCAAAATCTTGCGGTTTGATGGTGACAGGTCCGTGCATGAATTCGGGAATGTTATAGCACCTCATAAACTGACGATGGTAGTCTGGGTCGGCACTCGGCAGTTCGAAAGGCTTGGTACCATGTCCATTCTTGTCGATATGGGCAAAGAAAGGACGGGTATAGGTTCCGTCATCACGGCGACTGCTAAATACCACCCATTTGCCATTGCTCGACCAAGAGTGATAGCTCTCTGTGTCTGGCGAGTTAATCTCCTCTGCAGGTCGTGTCTCACCCGTCTGAAGGTCTATCATCCAGAGGTCAGCATCATGATGCCAGATATGGAATACGCCATATTCCGCAAGGGCAAACATCAGATAACGGCCATCGGGGGAGATACGTGGCAGGGTGGCACTCTTGTCAAGACTGTCAGCAGAGAATACCAGTTCACGAGGACCAAACGCCATCGTCTCTGGGTCGAAGCTCTTCTTATAGATATTGTATTTCAGCTCTTTGGAGCGTTTAATCACTTCTGACACTAACGACATCGTCGTATCTTTTCGTTCGAAGTGAGCACTGCAATAATAGAGGGTCTTGCCATCAGGAGCCCATGCGGGGAACACCTCCATCTCATTGGCATCATTCTCCAAGTTAGTCACCTCACCCTTCTCGACATGATAGGCTATGAGGTCACTCTGTGAGTCGAAGACCTCAATCTTGTTGCGGTCGACAGTATGAAAGTCCTGGGCTGTCTTGTTGGTGGAATAGACAATCATATTCAGCCAGGGATGCCAGGCGGGGTAGACACCAGCAGAGAGGATGGAGTCATTTTTCATGTTCACCTTCTTTATCTTGCCATCATAGGCGACAATGGTACCTCCATGATTTTGACGAGCATGAAACTGCATGCGTTTGGGGTTGTACTGCTGGTAATGGTGGCAGTTGATACACTGGCCATCCTTCTCAAAGGTGCAGAGTATGTTATCATAGATAACGCTCTCGTCATAGTTTTCCAGACATCGCTGGTTGATCGTCAGAGCCTCATAACTGACGAAAGACGGGAATATCAAGCGGTAACTCAGATAGCTGTCGATGCTATCGGGTGACACAAAGATGCTGAAGGGCTTGTAGTGCGTCCATTGGTCAGCCTTGCGAGCATAGACATCAACAGCGATGGCACTGCCTTTGGCCTGTTCTACCAGTGCGCGCCAGTCATCAATATCCGGCTGTACCTTGTCCACAAATACCAACTCCTTATCACCAACAGCATAGCGGGCGACCATCTCGTCGGCCTCCTCATCGAGCTCAAAAGTGAGTGGGGCGATATTGACCGGAACGGTAACGTCAGTATAATCGGGATATATCTTTGGCAGATTGGGAGAGTCGGTAAAGACCTCTGGCACAGAAGGACCCGCACAACCCATCATGGCCAGGCAAAAAACGATATATGATAATTTCCTGTTTCTCATCACTCATCACAGCTTTTAGTATTCCGGCAAATTACTCATCGTATAGTAATCATAATAGTATGTATCTCCAAAGAATGGGTAGAGTTCCTTACGAGCGATCTCCACATCCAGACCATCATAGTTTGACAGGGATGTGGCAAAACGCTCAAAGGTGTCCTTGATAATAGCATCGAAAGGCAACCTCTCTACATCCTTCCTACCCTCCTCCATACAATAGAGATAGGCCGCCTCCTGATAATAGCGTGGCATCGGACTTTGAGGATGTAGTCTGACGTATTCGTTAAAACGCTGCCAGAAGAACCTGGTATCTTTAGTCCAGAGAGTGGCCAACAGGCACTGTTCCTGGAAGATGGGGTCGTCAGTATATGTGCTTCTCGACAACTGTTTCATCAGGAAGCTCTCTGTATTACCCTGGTCACCGCTAAGCACATTCTTATAATGGAGCATATGCGTGATAGGCTCGCGTTCCAGGTCCTTAGCAATAAGGTCAGGATGCCCTAAAAGGCTCTCTGCCTGTTCAGCCCAATCACGATAGAAGAGGGTCTGTTTCAGAATAGCGATATACTTACGAGCCAGCGGCTGGTCATTCTCCAGAAGGGCACAGTTTGCCAACAGTTGGTAGTCCTCTGTGCGGAATCCGAACTCGACGCCCATCTCCATACACAGACGGTTGCAGTAGTTCAGCATACCATACTGGTAGTATATCAATGGTCCGGCCACCAGCATCAGTCGCATACCGAAAGGAGCAGCATACTCTTTGGAACCGTTCTTATAGAGGAACATCTCATTTCCCTGTCTGCCCAGACGACTCAGTGCAAGGTTCCGCATCATCACAATAGCTCTTGTCGGTTCATCTTTCTGGGTAACGGCCTCCTCCAACACACCTGTCCAGTCGCATTTTGAGATACGGTGCTGCATAGCCAGTTCACGGTGGAAGTTCTCATCTTTCATCCAGAATTGATAGACGCCAACCACCAGCAGAATAGCTATAACCCCTTGACACAACAGATAATATGCCTTCTTCATAGACTTATCAGCCTGACGGTCTGGACGGTAGGTCACTGCGAGCAGCACGAAGAAGAGAGCCAACAGATAGTAGGGAATATAATATGTGTGGTATTCCTCAGTGATGTTGAACAATGGCAGTTCTGCCCAGAGGATATTGGCCTGATTAATCTGGTAGTAGACATATCGGTAGCAGAACAACGGTACGGCAATAACACTCAGGATAGCCACGACACTGAGGATGACAGCCGTCGTACGCGTGGCAGATACCCTCCACGACCAGATACCCATCAACAGGGCGGCAGCCAGTCCGTAGATTCCCATAAGCGGATAGCCTAATGCACAGACTATAAAGATATATGCTGCACGGAGATAGATTCTGTCAGGAACACATCTGAAGCCCCACAACAAGGCGACTACCGCTGTTGTGCCAAGGGTAGAGATAAAGAAGTGGCCGCGCAGCTTCAGCATATAAATCCAATAACCCATATCCATATTCGTCAACAGCAAAAGGGCGACGGGTATGAGCATCAGTATGGCCCAACGGTTGGGTATGCAGAAGGTACGTTTGATGAGCCACATGAGTAGCCACCACCAGGCACACAACATCAGCACGCCCAGCCACGGCAGATATAAAAACTGCGTAAAGAATGTGCCTAACCAAGTAAGCATGCCACCAGGCACCACCATCTGCTCTTTGAAAAACAGCAGTGAGCAGAGGAAGAGGTTCTTCTGCTGCACCTTCCATAGCAAGTGGGGCTCATAAGCCAGCAGCACAATGGCTACTGCCAGAAGTACCACCAGCCAGAGGACGGTATAGACGTTCGATTTCAGGTATTTCAGTATATTCATTCGTAGTATGTAATATTTCAGGGTACAAAGGTATAAAAAATCCATGACACAACAACCACTCACTGTGTCATGGACTTTTCCTCATGTATCATTTTCTATATTATTGTTTCATTATTGGAAGAAAATTCACTCCTTTTTTGTATCTTTGCAGCCAGAAAACATAAAACACTATATAAATATGTACAAGAAACTATTCCTAACAGCAGCCCTCATCGCTGCTTGTGTATCCGCAGATGCACAAAAAATAGCTACCGACTACAAGGGAAGTGATAACAACAATCCCATCAGTGCTAACGTGTTTTGTGCAGACCCCACTGCACTGGAATACAATGGTCGCCTGTATGTCTATGGCTCTAATGACCATCAGGAGTTCGTTGCCAATGGCAAGAAAGGCGACAACACCTATGGTAATATCAAATCCATCGTTGTCTTCTCCACAGATGACATGGTCAACTGGACATTCCATGGCACCATCGACACGAAGAAAATTTGTTCAGGATGGGTGACAAGTCCCTGGTATCAAGGTTATGGTGTCTCATGGGCTCCATCCGTTACCTGGCGCCACAACGAGAGCACTGACAAGGATGAGTTCTTCCTCTACTTCTGCAACAGCAGTCACGGTATTGGTGTACTAAAGGCCGAGTCACCCATCGGCCCATGGAAATCCCCAAACAACAAATTGATGATTCACAGAGATACGCCAGGTGCTACCCCCTGTTCTGCCGTCTTCGATCCTGGCGTAACTATAGATGAGAACGGTGTTGGCTGGATTAGTTTCGGTGGACTCGATCCCGTAGACGGTGGTAACAGTTTTAATCCTAAGAATGCGCGTATTGTCAAGCTAAAGTCAAACATGACTCAGATTGATGGACAACCAGTCAGAATTCCTGCCCCCTACCATTTCGAGGCTAACGAATTGAACGTTATCGGTGGCAAGTATGTCTATACCTATTGTTCTAACTGGGCTAACCGTGACAATACTGAATGGAACGCCTACAAACAAGAGCATGGCATCAATGTCAATGCTCCTGGCGGTGGTACCATGTGTTATATGGTCAGTGACAATCCTACAGATCCCGACTCATGGGTCTTCAAAGGCTATTACGGCCCTGGCGTCGCAGGTAACAACCACTCACATCTGCAGAAGTTCCAGGGTAGCTACTACCATATCTACCACAACCACGGAGATATCCTGTTGAATGCCATGAAGAATGGAGGTGACGTAGATGCCAGTGCTGGTGATTACCGTTCTATCTGCGTGAACAAGGCGACAGTGAATGAATCAACAGCAACTGTCAGCCTAGTCACACTGAACACCACAGGTGTCAAGCAAATCAAGAACCTGAATCCCTACCAAATGCAGCAGGCAGAAACGATGGCCAGCTGTGGTGGTGTGAAATATGAGGATATCACCAATATCACCAAGAACACGAGAATCAGCACCTTGGGTAACGATGCCTCCGAGAACATGCAGGTAAAGATGGAACCCAACTCATGGGTTGGCGTTCGCAAGGTAGACTTCGGTTCTACTGGTGCTAAGGCCTTCATGCTACGCGCCAAGGGTACTGGTAAGATGGAGTTACGCACTAGCAGTTCGCCCAGAAGCACGTTAGCTACCATTGAGTTCTCGTCTACTGAGATGCAAGACCATATTATCGAGTTGCCCGAGGGTAAATTTGTGGGAGTTAAGAGCAACCTCTTGTTGGTCGTTACCGAAGGTGATGATGTATATGTTGATGCTTGGCAGTTTACAGAGGTGGGAAGTGGCATCCATGAGATGGAAAGCAACGAGGTTGTCAAGCGCGAATACTACGACCTTTCTGGTCGCAAGTTGTCAGATGCCAACAACCATCATGGTATCGTCATCGAGCAATATATCGACAAGAACGGTGTAAAGCACAGCCGCAAGAGATATTAATCATCTGTAACAATACAAAAATAAGGAACATGGTTGTCATGTTCCTTATTTTTTATGCCAGCAATCTGGTACTCTTTACTTTTTAGGTGTCAGACTGAAACGGTAGGCCAGCGAGAAGAGTACATAGCGACGCATATTGTTCGTCCATGTCTCGTAGCGGCCATTCGAGTTGACATAATACTGCCAGTGGTTGACCTGTCCCAAGAGGTCGTAGCCTTTTACCTTAGCCACCCAGCGTCCCTGCTTCCATGACTTGGTCAGCGTGGCATCCCAGTAGAGGCGGTTGTCATTCATCTGACTGTCGGCATAGCCTCGGCGTGAGTGCATCTGCAAATCGGTATCGATGGTGAAGTTCCAGGGCAGCTTGTAGTTGGCATTGAAGCCGTAGTTGAAGTCATACATGTCGACAGACAGTCCTGCAACCTCTATGCTACGGCGGAAATGGCGCCACGTACCATCAGCCTTGAGGGTGAACGTCAACTTCTCCTTCTGGTAACGCAGATTGGGAGAGAAGGTAAAGGCGGTATTGGTGACACGGTTAGTTTCGCCCGATGACATATCGGTACTCTGTCCCACAGAAGAGGTGAAGCTGGCACCGATATGCCAGAACTTCTTCTTGCCCAAAGCACGTCCATAGTCAATATTTCCCGTCATGTTCCAGTTACCGTTGATGTTCTCCGTCCATGTAGTGCGCACACCTGTCGTAACGTCATAAGTGTAAGCGGTAGCCATCGCATTGTGCTGGATGTTACCGTTCAGGCCGATAGTCAGGTGTTGGTCAATGCTGTCGACACGTGCCCGGTAGCTGGCATTAAGCCACCAATAGGTCATCGGCTTCAGGTCAGGATTACCCTTGCGGATGTAGAGCGGGTTGCTCGTCTGCGTGATGTCCACCAACTGTCCGATGTCAGGTAGCGAGACAGAACTGCTACCATTGGCAGAGATGGACTTGCGGTTCTTGTCGAACGAGTAGGTGAAGTAGAAGTTCATCGTTGGGTGGTCGTAGTTGCGGTTCATCGTGTTATGCAGGTTGTCACTGTCATAGTACATGTGCTTCCTACGGAACTGCTTGGAGAGCAACACATAATAATATAGGTATCCGTTGTTGTTCGCCAACGACTTGCTATAATTCAGCATCATGCCCACGCTGTACTGGTTCTCACGACTACCCTGCTCTGACGAGTTGGGAGCATCGAGGGCCAGCAAGCGCCAGTCTTCGGTATCTGGCAGTTCACCGATAGCATGCGGACCACCAACCGCCCACTGTGGTCCCAGCCAGTCCAGACGGTAAAGATGATTGTCATTATTGTTATAGTTATAGCCGATGCTCGCCCTGGGAGAAATAGAGAGGTGTTCCGTCAGGCGCAGGCGATAGGCAAGATTACCACTGATAGTATAATTGGTGTATGGGCTGTCATTATACTGGTTGCGCTGGTCGACAGTACCCATCTTACATAAGGTATAGCGGTTCTGCGAGAAGCTATTACTATTCCATTGGCGCTGCAAACCCATATCAAAGCCCAGTTCCAACTCGTCACCCCACGGCAGCTTCACATCACAGCTCGCGTCCCAACTCAATCGCAAATAGTCCTGCTTGGAAGAGTTATCACTCCATGTATGGTTTACGCTGTCCTTCATCAGCTGGTCGTTGGCTGTCAACGACCAACTGTCGCCCCAGTTCTTATTATGATTATAATCCAAGTTAAACCAGGAATACAGATAGATGGGCTTGCGGATATAGAACGTGTTGTTTGCCGACAGCTGGAAAGGACGATTGTTATTCTGCGAACGAGACTGTCCGAAGGTGCTGGCACCAGCCAGGAAGTTCTCACTATTGCTCTCACTCTCCGAATGGATATCCTGCCAGTTCAGCTTGAATCCGAAGTCGTTGGTGATGCGTTCCTCAGGAGTATGCAGTGACCAGTTGCCGCCAATGGTCTTGAGGTCACGGTCACCAGAAGCCATTGTACGGTCTTGCTCGTTACCCTCACGGTCGTAGTCGATATATTCGTTCAGGTTGTTCATACCACCAAACAGTACGAGGCGGCTCTGGTCGGTATAACGCAATCCGAAGCCTCTTGCCTTGTAGCGGTCATCAGTGCCATAGCCAGCCTCTAAGTTGACAGTACCACCAACCCTGTATTCCTTTTTCAGCACCACGTCCATGGTGTATTCCTTCTCCTCTACGTCACGTCCCAGAAACTCACTCTTGGGTGTCCGCTTGTTGAACACCTGTACATTCTTCACCGTATAGTACGGCAGGTTTTCGAGCATCATCTTGTTCTTACCCTTGAAGAAGTCGGCACCGTTGAGCGTCAGGTTCTCTATCTTCTTGCCGTTGACATAAATCTCACCATTGTCTTTCAGCTCCACACCAGGCAGCTGCTTGATGAGTCCGTCGAGCATCGAACCCTCAGGGATGTTGAAGGCATCAGCATTGAAGACGATGGTGTCACCCTTATAGACCATCTTGACCTTCGTTGCCTTGACCACCACTTCCTGCAAGTTACCACCATCCTTGTCGTAGTTGCTACGCTGGATGCGGCGCATACGGATGGCAGGCACCTCGAAGTCACGGTTGCGGGCCACATACTTGATTTCATAGTTCTTGTAGGTGGTCTCATAGTCAGGATGCGTAGCCTTGATGATGTACTTGGCGGGTTTGGCAGGCACCTCCAGATAGTATTCCGAGGACTTAAAACCACCATAGCCGCCGGTATCGACGTGGGCCGAGTCGACAAGCGATGAGTCAGCCCTCAGAATCACCACCTTCACATCGGGGATATATGACCGTGTGAAGGAGTCGGAGAGAAAGCCCCAGAGATATACCTTCTTCTCTTTCTTTTCTTTCTCTTTGGTCTCTTTGTTTACAACAACAGAGTCCTGCTGCTGGGCCAATGTATGACCCGACAGCAGAACTAATAAAAGTAAAATGGTTGATAATCGTTTTTTCATATCCTGAATCAAAATCTGAGAAATGGCGGTCTATTTCACGACCCTGCGGGGTTGGTACTCGAAGAGTTTCTGGTTCTTGCGTAGCTCCCCGATGCTGAGATTATGTTGCACGCTACCTTTCCAGCTAGCACCCCAGGCGTTGAAGGGTTCTCCCTCTGGTTCTACAAGGGTAAAGGTCTTCACATCCAAAGGCATGGGATCGAACACTTTTACATAAGCAATATAATCGCCCGCATTTCCTTCCATAAAGAAGAGTTCGTTCTGTGGGACTCCCAGTACTTCACGGAGCTTATACTGTCGACCTGAATCGTCGAGCAGCACATCAGCCCTATCATTACCCCATGAGAATCCCCAATACTCGCGTGTCCAGTTCTGCTCGCAGGCAACAGCCAGATAGGTAGCCTCGGGAGTAATCCAAATAGCCATCGTACCGTCCTGCTGTGGCTTGATAAGATGGGCATCTGTCAAGACCTTCCAGGTGTTCCAGTTTTGTTTGTCATAGGGTTTATCCTCGCTGAGATGTGCCTGTAGCACGCGGGGCAGATGGAACTCTGGCTTGGTGTCATAGGTCTGTTCAAAGCCTGTCCTACCCCATCCACAATTGTGGGGCTGTCTGAGACTCACCCTATCACCCACCAGATACCAGTTGGGAATACCAAAGACAACCACCTCTTTCGTGCTTTCCGGCAGTGGCGGGAAGAAGATTTTCAGATCAATCACATCGCCCTTCTTCGCTTTCACGCTGAAATGCTTACGGAAGGTTTCCGGCTCTGTGCGACGTATGCGGTACTGTATGCCCGTCTCAGCATCGACAAGACATGTTTCCTCTGACGTCAGCCAGAGATGGCTCACCTCGTCGGCAGGCATACGGAAATAGCAGTGCATCACCGTCTCTCCACCTTCGGCCGTCAATCGCCAGCTCATAGGCAAATAAGGCTGGGAGTCAATTTGCATGCCGGCCATCTCAGGGAAAAACTGTTCGTAGTCTTCTGCTACATTAGTCACGTTCTTGGCTTCGCAGTTGTCCTTAATCCAATCGTTGTTCGTGGAGTGCCAGACTGCAGATGACTTTTTGGTCTTTTTATCCACGGTGACCTCTGGACGGGGAACGAAAATGCCTGTACTTGAAGCCAGCACTTTCACGTCTTGTTCTTGCGCCTGCATCGAAAGGCAGGCTATAGCCATAAAGCTAAGGGTTACGATACGTTTCATATCTCTCTGGGGTTTTTGTTAATACTCTTTATATGCATGAGCTCATCGCGATATTCTTGATAACAGGCTGACGACTCCTTAGTGCCCAAAGGCGCATGAGTGCCGTAGAGCAATATCTTGCCGTTCACACGCTCGGCAATCCAACGGTATTGCAGCTGCTCGCGCATGTCTTTCAGTTCGAAGAAGAACTGCTGGTGAGAGAAACTCAGCAGATAACCTGGCGTCTCGTCACTATAACAGCAAGCCACTTGCAAAAGTCGTCCGAATACATCTATTTCTTTATTGTCTGGGAACACATATACGCTAGACACCACATTGCTGCCAGCGGGTTGTGTACATTCCAGTTCACCTTGTTTCACATTGTTATATGCTGCCATCTTGGCAATAAACTCATCCACACGGGCTGGGTTCAGGTATGGCAAGGTATCCTTTGTCTGCTCAGCGGAAGCATAATGAATATCCTCTGGGTGAATAGCAGATACAGCAGTTGGTGTATATTTCTCAGGCTTTGCCTGCTTCTTGACAGCTTTCTTGCTCACGGGCTGTTGAACGGATGCCACTTCTTCCTTAGGTTCTTCCTGTGACGTAACAACGACAGGCGACTGTTGGGGTTCCATCTTTGCCACCACCTTGGTAGCAGTGGGAGCAGTCTCCTCCGTAGGCATCATCGTCAGTCCTATACCTATTATTAATAGGAAGCTTGCAGCGGCAGCCACCCACCACCAGCGACGAATCATAGGAGGATTCATCTTCCGCTCCATGTTGTTCATGAAGTCGGCAGGCAGCTGTGGCGTGTCGGCATATTTCCGACGTAGCGCCTCGCGCAGGTCCGTGTCTTTATATCTTTTTTCGTTCATTGTCAACTTTCAACGTTCAACATTCAACTTCATATACAGTTTCTTTCTCGTTCGGTACAGGCGGTTGGCGAGTACCTTGGCCTCAACGCCCATGATGTAAGCTATCTCCGTCAGCGGACAGTCTTCGAAGTAGTAGAGCGTCACCAACATCTGTTCGTCGGCAGGTAGGTCGTCTACCATCTGCATCAGTTGCCCAATGCGTTCTTCGCGGCCTGTTGACAGTTCTGCCTCCAGCTCCTCGTCGCTGACATCCTTCTGTCCGGTCTCTGCACTTTCCAAAGGTACTATCAGCGGACCGCTGCGTTTCAAGAAGTCCAGCATCAGTCGGTAGGCAATGCGACAGAGCCAGGTGGAGAGTGAACTTTGCTGTGAGTCGTAGCTGTCGATATGACTGAAGGCCCGCATAAAGGTGTCCTGTGTCAACTCTTGAGCATCCATCACGTCGGGCACCTGTTTCACTATCATGGCAAAGATACGCTGAGCATAGCGACCGACCATCTCTGTCTGCCCCTCACGGCGTCCTTTGCGAACAGCCTCCACGATGTCTTTCTCAGTCAGAGCACTCATCAGTGATTCGCTTTCATTTGTTATACGACAAGTTGAGGGAAATATCTCGCATTTCCCTCAACTATTTTCTTGAAATTAAGATTTTTTAAAGATCTTCCACTCTTCTTACGTTCTTTGTATCAGCAGGACGCCCTAAGAGAAAACGGTCTATAAAGGCTTGTACCTCAGGCCATTGAGTCTGTGGCAACTGGCAGTGCCCATGCTTACCAACGATGCTCCAGCCCATACGGTCAGCAATACCAAAACGCTCCCATACTTTCAGTGCTGCCTGAGCAGAAGGTAACATTGAGCCATCAGCCAACCACTCAAAATCGGGATTACCCAACAGCAGCAGGGCGCGTGGACATACCATTGCACAGAGTTCGTGCTGGTCGTAAGGCAGGCGGTAGACGCTGTCACCATGGAAGTTCTCCTTCTGACTCTCCAAGAACCAGTGATAGTCCGTCTTGTCAAGGTCCTCCAGATTCTTGCCAGCCAATGTCGACTCGTGAGACTTACGCCAAGCGGCAGCACCGCCACCACCAGGTTCCTGGGCAATGGTCAGCGCGATGCGCTCATCGAAAGCACCACAGTAGAGCGCCATCTTACCGGCATATGAGCAACCTGTCACGCCAATGCGCTTGGTATCAATCTTTGTCACCTCCGGGCCTAACTGTTGCAGACCATCAATCAGGCGACTCATACCCCATGCCCACTCACTATAAGCGCCATTGTCCTTCAACTGAGGATACAGGCGGTCAAAGTGATGCTCACCACGGTCGTGGTGCTTACCAAACTGCTTGTAGTCATTGACCTGTGCCGAAGTAAAGGTTGTGGTAGCGATAGGTCTGTCTTCAAAGAGCTGGCGAGGAATGGCAATCATATCCGTGCCAATCATCAAAGCATAGGGAGCCTCCCCTACTTTGGGATAGCGGATGACAGACTTCAAGGTCAGTGTCTCCTGACCAACGGTCACATCGACAATCAGCGTGTCGCCATCCATGCGAGCCTTCACCTGACTGGCCTCTACGGCAGGCTTGGTACCGATGCCATAGTGCTGAATCATCTGTCCGATAGCACTACGGCGCTTCGACCAGTTCTTAAATGAGCGCACGCCCTCCAATGGGTCGGGCAGCTCTCGGATGACAGGTAACTTGTCGACAGTAGGCATCTTGGGAGCAGCAAACTGGCTACCCGTATGCTCTACATCATAGACAAGCGGCAGGTCATTCTTTTGTGCTGACGCTGCACTTACAGTCAGCAGCGCCAGCAAGGTCATAATAGTCTTCTTCATAGTTGTGTGTTGTTATTGAAGATTATAAATGTGTTGATAATAAGTTAGTATGTTCGTTAGTTATCAGTCGGTGACTTTTACTTCTGAGAAGTAGCGGTCACGCAGTGGCTTGGTCACCTTCTCACCTTTCAGTGTGATGTCCTGTTCCAGACGGATATCAGCCGACGAAGCGCCCACCTTCACCACATAAGTACCTGGCTGGACGTTCCACTGACGCTGTCCGTCATTGGTATAGTAGCCAAACTGGTCGGTATAGAGCTTCATCTCCACACGCTTGGTCTGTCCTGGCTGCAAGTCAACACGGGCAAAGCCCTGCAACTGGATAGGACGCAGTGGCTGGTCATCGGCCGTAGGCGACAGATACACCTGTGCAATCTCCGTAGCAGCCACCTTACCCGTATTCTTCACCTCAAACGACACCTTGACATAGTCTGTGCTGACACGTGCCGACTGATCCATCAGCAGGTGCTTATACTCAAAGGTGGTATAGCTCAGACCATAGCCGAAAGGCCACTGTATCAATTGAGAATTGACAGTTGACAATTGAGAATTGTAGCAGATGGGCTTATAAAGTTCCTCGCTGGGATAGCAGACAGACAGTTTAGCAGATGGCGACACCTTACCGTACAGGATGTCAGCCACAGCATGGCCACCCTCCTCACCGGGATACCACGCCTGGATGACAGCGGCACAACGTTCGGCAAGGTCACCGATAACCTGAGCACGACCACCAAACAGTACCAGAATGACGGGCTTGCCAGTAGCCAGCAATGCCTCCACATACTCCTGCTGCTTACCGGGCAGACGCAATCCCTGACGGTCGCGGTTCTCACCACAAAGCATCACGTTCTCACCCATAGCAGCGATGATGACATCGGCAGAGTCGGCCATGGCCAGTGCCTCTTCCTTGTTGGCAGTCTCACCAGAGTCTACCTTGCGATGCAACAGCGGATACTCCCAAGAGCGCTTGTCACCGACATGTGAGAACTTCGTCTCTATCTCCTCCGTCCAGTCACAACCTCTTGAATAGAAGATGTTGACACTGTCGGGCTTGTGGTTCTGCATGCCTTCCAGCAGTGTGATGACATGCGGATGGTCTAAGTCCTGCTCTACCTTCTTCCAGAAGAATGTCATTGCGGGGAACGAATAGTCGCCACACATGGCCCACATGGAGTTGGCATTAGGACCAGTGACGAGAATCTTCTTGGCTGTTGGCTCTTCGCTGTTAGCTGTTGGCTTAACCAGTGGCAGGATGCTGCTGTCATTCTGCAGGAGTACAACACTCTCTACAGCGATATCATAGGCAGTCTTACGTTCCTCAGGGGTATCAAGCACAATCTTCTCCGTGCTGTACAGATATGGTTTTTCATCGAACAGGCCGGCACGGAACTTATAGCGCAGTACATCCTTGACAGCACGCTCGAAGGCTTGTGGAGCAACAAGACCAGAGTCAAGTGCCTCCTGCAGGTACTGGTAGTTAGCACCGAAGGGGAAGTCAACATCATTACCGCCATTGATAGCCATCGCTGCCTTCATTACCTCTGGAGCGACAGTAGCCTCACCCTTTTGGGGGAGGTTGGAGGGGGCCAACTGGTCGATAGCCGTATAGTCGCTGACCACCATGCCGTCGAAGCCGAGGTAGCCACGCAGGATATCATTAAGAATGGTACTGTCAGCCACACAGGTCAGCTTGTTACCCTTCATGGCATGATAGCCAGGCATGAGAGCCTTACTGCCAGCCACACGAATCATCGTCTCGTGGGGCAGCAAGATTTCTTCCATCAGCTCTTTCTCGTCGGCATCGCCACCACCACCGTAGCCAAGGTAGTGCTTGGAACAGGCACCGACACCCTTTCGCAGGTCGCCCTGTTGCAAGCCACGAACAAAGGCGGTACCCATCACTGCTGACAGGTAGGCATCCTCACCATACGACTCTTCCAAGCGGTTGAACGAAGGGTTACGGACCACGTCGACCATCGGTGACAGCGACAGGATGCCACCCATCTTACGCATCTGCGTACTGGTCTGGCGTGTCTTCAGCTCTGCCAGCTCAGGATTAAATGAACATGCCTGACCTATCTGCTGCGGATAGATGGTTGCACCCTGCGTATTGATACCCGACAGCACCTCCTCATGGAACAGTGCCGGAATACCATTGGGCGTATGATGCATCAACCAGTCCTGCACGGCAGCCACCATGTCGCGTACCACATTCGGGTCGCGCGGCTTCTGGAAGGCATACTGCGAGAAGTGGCCGATGCCGAAGGGTATCAGCTCACGGCACTTCACGGTGTCCAACTGACCCTGCTCGTTGAAGAGTTCTTCCATATACATACTCTTCA
>Ga0265298_10004131_pt1 | contig 18700 bp, 30 predicted proteins | sample AusTroGonzalo_MG_3_FD_193486 | JGI IMG/M metagenome (GOLD analysis project Ga0265298, IMG submission 193486) | Bovine rumen microbial communities from tropical cattle in Woodstock, Queensland, Australia - Gonzalo_01 | ecosystem: Host-associated > Mammals > Digestive system > Stomach > Rumen ... | reverse complement strand
TTCCAGGTCGGCAGGTGTCCTCAGGCTGTTGTAAAGTTCCTTGTACTCTGCATATTCCACGATATCACTGTGCGAGGTTCTTGCAGAGATCCTCCACCGCAGAGATGACTACGTCCTTCACCATGGATGTGGGCGGGCAGTATGCGTTCTCCGACCGTACGAGGAAGTCCTCGGCGGTGGTCCCGCTTATGACAGCGGAGGTAAGCCAATCGATACGTCCAGTGGCCTCCTCTCCTGCTATGATCTGTGCTCCGATGATCCTGTGTGAAGTCCTGTCTGCGAGGACCTTGACTATGAGTTCCTTTCCACCAGGGTAGTACCTGGCGCGCGTGAGTCCCTTGGCCTTTCCCTCGACGACATCAACACCGTACCATGATGCGAGTCCCTGGGAAAGTCCGGTACCTGCGATCTGCTTCTCTCCGATGAAGCTGACCCATGGGCTGGCGACCGGTCCGAACAGCTTCTTCTCCTTGCTGACGGCGTTGTTTCCGGCCACGGCTCCCTGCTTGACTGCGGTGGATCCGAGTTGACTCATTGTCGCACCGTTCATGACGGCCGACTCGCACTGCACGAGGTCTCCGGCGACGTATATGTCGGGGACCAGTCTGCCCCTCTTGTAGGGCTGGAGCGTGGGTGCGACGATTACCGCGTTAAGCTGTCCGACATCGAATCCCAATGCCTTGGGGATGTCCAGGTTGGCGCGTACTCCGGTTGCGAAGATCATGACCTCGCAGGGGTACTCCTTGCCGTCCGCTGTGACGCTTGAAACCTTATCCGTTCCATTGACTGCCTGGATGGGCGCCTTCATCACGAATTTGATTCCCATATCCTCCAGGTGCTTCTGGATGTCGTCGGCCATGTCCTTGTCGGCGATACGGGGGATGACCTGATTCATCATCTCGATGACGGTCACGTCCTTGCCCATGTCCTTGAAGGCAACGGCGAGCTCGAGTCCGATGACACCGGCTCCTCCGATGACGACGTTCTTGGCGTCCTTCAGTGCTTCTTGGATGTTCTTTCCGTCCCTTATCGTCCTAACGATGAAGACGTTCTTCAGGTTCGTTCCCTCGATGGGAGGCACGAACACCTTTCCGCCTGTCGCGATGACGAGGGAGTCGTAAGCGTATGCTTTTCCGCCAGCTGTGACGGTTTTGGCAGCATCATCCACGGATTCGACAGTAGTCTTGGTGCACACCTTTATCCCGCGCTCCTTCTCGTAGAAGTCGGGTGTGTGCATCACTATGTCGGTCCATTTGCTCTTCCCCTCGATACCCCACGGGATAGCGCAAGGGGAGTATGCGACGTCCTCGTCCTCTGTGAAGACGGTTACCTCGCACTCAGGGTCCTTCGCCCTGGCGGTAGATGCCGCGGTCATTCCGGCGGCACCTGAACCGATAACAATGATTTTCTTAGCCATTTGGCTCCTCCGGTTCTCCGTAAACTCCAATTATATAATAAATATTTGAGAAGCAAAATTGATAGATGCTACAGCGCTGGCGTGATTAGTGCGTGAGCGGAAACCTGTTCAGTCTCCCTCCAAACGATTATAACGTTCGCGCGCATTAGTTTGCTCGGTACTCCAGATGAGAGAGAAGAGATCACCGTCAGAACTTGAGGCCTGTTGGAAAGAGGGCGATATGGCTGGCGGAGAGAAGGTAAAGGCCATGGTCATGATCATGCGCACCAACGGTTGTTGTTGGGTGAAGCACGGAGGATGCACCATGTGCGGATACAGGGAAGCATCCTTGATCAACGTCACACCTGAGGATCTCCTAGGACAGCTGGAGCAGGCCAAGAGCAAGTACAAGGACGAGCCTTTCGTCAAGATGTACACCTCGGGCAGTTTCCTCGATGATAACGAGGTGCCCCCTCAGGTCCGCGAGACGATCTTCGACACCTTCAAGGATTGCAAGCGTCTCCTTTTTGAGAGCCGTCCGGAATTCATTACACCGGATGTCGTCGGAAGCCTTCCGAAGAATGTTACCGTCGCACTAGGTCTCGAGAGCTCCAACCCCGAGGTCCTGAAGACCTCCGTACATAAGGGTTTCACGCCCGAGGATATCAAGCGTGCGGGAGAGCTCCTGAAGGACAACGGACTGGGCGTCAGGACGTATCTTCTCCTGAAACCCCCGTTCATGACCGAGAGGATGGCCATCGAGGATTCGGTGAACTCCGCAAGGTTCGCCGATCCGTTCTCCGACGAGATATCGATCAACCCCCTCAACGTTCAGAGGGCGACGTACGTTGAGCGTCTCTGGAAGAGGGGAGAGTTCAGATCGCCTTGGATCTGGTCGCTGATCGAGGTCTTCAGACAGCTGCACGGTACAGTCAATGCCCGTCTCATGTCATCCCCGTCGGGCGGAGGGGCGATGAGAGGGGTCCACAACTGCGGAGAGTGCGATCAGAAGGTGCTCGACGCCATAGAGAAATTCAGTTACTCGCAGGACATCAACGACTTGAATGTAACCTGCAAATGCATTCCCAAATGGGAGGCCTACATGAGGTCCGAGACCATTCTCGGATCGCCCGCCGACCTAGAGAGGGATTTCGAAAACGAGTTAGTTTTGAGGATGTGAAACGGATGGATTACGACATCAAGAAAGGGTGGTTCAAGAACATCGAAGGAGACGCGCTGGCACAGTTGATGCAAGATGTCTTCGGAAACGTCAAGAAGGACGGGGACAAACTCATCTCCTCCTACGGCGTCATGGAGAGCATCGAGGTCACCGTCATCAGCAAGGACAAGATGGACATCACCACAAAGAACGTCCCGGACGCGGAGAAGCGCTCGGACGACGAGATCCTCGACAGCAAGAGGAAGCTCAACGTCTTCGCAGAGAAGGCGACAGGTTTCGACGCCAAGGCCCGTATGAAGAGGGCCCAGAAGAAGGCGAAAGAAGGAACCCTTTGAAATCACACGCCCTCGGTTCCTTATTATTATAGGAACGCGAGGGCAACTTTATATATAACCTATCTATACGACTTTTTGGATTGGACATAATAGTGTTCGACCAGACGCACCGGGCAATGCGGTTGCATCCCACGTCTGCTTCATATGCGATTGCTTTTGGAAGCGAATATGGCGTCACGGTCGGAGCATTAAGACGTTCGTCTGATAAATCGCGAGGTTAGCGAAGAGACCCTCGCAGGTATGTGAAAATATGCCACAAAGAAGACGTCCACAGAAAGGATCTAGGGCATTCGGCCCTAGGAAGAGAGCACAGTCTCAAACACCGAGGCTCGACTCTTGGCCCGAGATCAGCGGAGCCCCTAAAATCCAGGGCTTTGCTGGATACAAGGCAGGAATGACACACGCCTTTATCGTTGATAAGAGCGCGAAGAGCACCACCTCCGGAATGGAGGTTCAGGTCCCCGTGACCGTCGTCGAGGTTCCCCCGATGAAGATCGCGGCAGTCAGATTCTACGAGAGCAGCATCGTTGGATTGAAGACAGCAGGAGAGGTCTGGGCAAAGGACCTCGACCCCCTTCTCGACAGGCGCCTCAACGTTCCCAAGAACCACGAGGAAGCGACATTCGCAAGGTATGACGGTCTGGACATCGAAGATGTCCGTGTACTCGCCTACACCCAGCCCAAAGTCGTTTCTGGTGTACCCAAGAAGGTACCCGACCTCATGGAGCTCAGGATCGGAGGCGGAACAATCGATGAGAGGGTAGCATATGCAAAGCAGATACTCGGTACCGAGGTCAACTTCACAGACTTCACCCCCGAGGGAGCACTCGTCGATGTTATCGCAGTGACCAAGGGAAAGGGATTCCAGGGAGTTACCAAGAGGTGGGGAGTCAAGCTCCTGTCTCACAGGAACAGCAAGCACCGCCGCGGAATCGGTAACCTCGGTCCTAAGAGACCCGGATACGTCAGATCGACAGTTCCCGGATCCGGACAGATGGGATACCACCAGAGAACCGAGTTCAACAAGAAAGTCGTCAAGGTCGGTACCGACGGCGCAGAGGTAACCCCCAAGGGAGGATTCCTCAACTACGGAGAGGTCAGGAACAACTACATCCTCGTCCACGGCTCCGTACCCGGACCCACCAAGAGGCTCATCAGATTCAGAGATGCAACCAGGCTTCCCAAGAAGGCCGACATGGAGGCAGTCGACGTGACCTACGTCTCTGTCGAATCAAAACAGGGGGCATGAGTAAATGGCAACCACAAATGTTTATGGAGTAAACGGTGGAGTCGCTGGAACCGTCGAGGTCCCCGAAGCGTTCGCTACCCCCTACAGGCCCGACATCATCAAGAAGGCAGTCCTGGCAGCAGCCGCGAACGGCAGGCAGCCCTACGGACCCGGAGAGAGGTCTGGAATGAGGCACGCAGTCAGTTTCCGCGGAAAGGGAACCGGATCCGCACGTAACCAGAGGATCCACGGACTCGGAAAGGCCGGAGAGTCACCCAACAACGTATCTGGAAGGAGGGCACACCCCCCAAGGCCAGAGAGGATTTGGGCACAGAAGGTCAACAAGAAAGAAGCAAAGATAGCACGCGCATCCGCACTTGCAGCAACAGGCTGTGCGGACTGTGTTAAGGCACGCGGCCACCAGTTCGACGACAACGTGTCCTTCCCCATCGTCATCGAGGATTCCCTCAACGACGTCAAGGAGACATCCGCAGTCATCGACCTCTTCGAGAAGATCGGAATCGGCTACGACCTTGACCGTGCGAAGGAAGGACGCAAGATCCGTGCAGGAAGGGGAACAATGAGGAACAGAAAGTACCGCACCCCCGTCTCCGTACTGATCGTTGTCGCTGACAACGAGAGGAACGCACCCATCTTCAAGAGCGCAGCGAACATCCCCGGAGTAACCGTTGAGGAAGTCAAGACACTCAACACAAGCATCCTTGCACCCGGAGGAGACGCAGGAAGGCTCACTGTCTACACCAAGGCAGCAATCGACGCTATCGGAGGTTGGACACAATGAAGCAGAGTGATGTTCTCATCAGGCCGTTCGTCACTGAGAAGTCGACGAACCACATGACTGGAACCCCCACACAGGGCTTCAAGGACGGAAACAAGATCGAGTTCATTGTCAACAGGCATGCTGACAAGCAGACCATCAAGACCGTCTTCGAAGAGCGTTTCGAGGTCAAAGTAGACAAAGTCTGGACAAGAATCCAGAAGGACGGAAAGCACGCCATCATCAAGCTCGCAGACGGATACTCTGCAGAGGATGTTGGTATGAGAGTCGGAGTCTTCTGAGGTGAGTGATTATGGGAAAAAGATTGATACCAATGAGAAGGGGTCGCGGAACCTCTTTGTACCGCTCACCCAGCCACAGGCACGTCGATGATGTCAGGCTCCCCGCATTCAACGAGGGAACCGCAGTCATCAAGGACCTGATTCAGGCACCCGGAAGGACATGCCCTCTCGCTGTCCTCGATGTGAACGGAAAGACAGACTACCAGCTGGCGGTCGAGGGAACCAAGGTCGGACAGACCATCGTCATCGGCGGAACCCAGGTCGCAGCAGGAAACATCACAGCGCTCGCAAACATTCCTGAAGGAACCCCCGTGCACAACGTCGAGGCAAGGCCCGGCGACGGTGGAAAGTTCGTGAAGACCGCCGGATCCTCCGGAACAGTCGTTTCCAGGGGAGAGAAGGTCATGGTCCTCATGCCCTCAGGAACCATCAAAGAGTTCAGCCCCAACTGCCGCGCCGCAATCGGTGTCGTAGCTGGAGGCGGAAGGGGAGACAAGCCCCTCGCGAAAGCAGGTAAGAACGTTCTGACACTCAGGTCCAGGTCCAAGGCACCCTTCAAGACGAAGGGAGTCGCAATGAACCCTGTCGACCACCCCCACGGAGGAGGTAGCCACGCCCACGTCGGAGGACCCAACTGTCAGAAGAGAACAGCATCGCCTGGTCAGAAGGTAGGATTCCTGCCTCCTAAGAAGAAAGTAAGGAAGTGATTGCAATGGGAAAGAAGATTATTGCAGGATCGGCAAAAGCCTCGAGGAGGAAGTCCAGGAAGAAGGCGTCGGCAATCCAGGCACGCAGGAAGAAGGAGTTCCTGTTCCGCGGATTCACGATGGAGGAGCTTCTCGCAATGCCTTTCGATGAGGTTCTCGGACTCCTGCCCGCTAGGGCAAGGAGGACATACCTCCGTGGGTTGAACTACGAGCAGCAGCTTCTGTACGACAACCTGATGAATGCTACCGCACCCGTCAGGACGCACCGCAGGGATTTGCCTATCATACCCCAGTTCGTGGGAAAGACCGTCAGTGTATACAACGGTCGTGAGTTCAAAGACGTAGAGATCAAGCCCGAGATGATCGGCTGTTTCATCGGAGAGTTCGTCCAGACAAGGAAGCCTCCAGTGCACTCCGGACCCGGAGTCGGTGCAACCAGGTCATCCAAGTTCATGCCGTTGAAGTGAGGTGTCAGATATGGTAAATTCAGGATATACTGCAGTAGCTGACCCCGACACGACCGCAAAGGCCCTCGGAAGGGAGATGCCCGTCTCCCCCAAGTTCGCCCGCGAGGTCGCCGGAATGATTCGCGGAATGAAAGTCGAGACCGCACAGCAGGCTCTCGAGGACGTGATCGCAAAGAAGAGGCCCGTTCCCCTTAAGAGATACAATAAGAGAGTATCTCATAAGGCAGGAGTCGGACCCGGAAGATACCCCGTGAAAGCGGCAAAGGCAATCCTCGGAGTGCTCGACAGCGCAGCAGCTAACGCCGAGTACAAGGGATTGGACGTTTCCAACATGGCCATCGCGACGATCTCTGTTTCCAGAGGACGCGTCATCCCCGGACACATGCCCAGGGCACACGGACGCGCAACCGAGTGGAACCAGGACACGATCAACGTCGAGGTCATCATCCAGGAGGTTGAGTGAAATGGCAGCAGAGAGAAAGATCGTTGCCGAGCACGTACGCAGGGTCCTGCTCAAGGAGTACCTCATGAAAGAGGTCAGCCGTGCAGGATTCGGAGGACTCGACGTCCAGAGGACACCCATGGGAACCCGTGTAATCCTCACGACAGAGAGGCCCGGGCTCGTCATCGGAAGGCGCGGTCAGACAATCAAGAATCTGACCCAGGTAATTGAGGAGCAGTTCGGCTTCGACAACCCCCAGATCGAGGTTCAGGAAGTCGAGAACGCAAGCCTCAACGCACAGATTATGGCCGAGAAGCTGGCCTTCTCCCTCGAGAGGGGATGGCACTTCCGCAGAGCAGGACACTCCACGGTCCGCAGGATCATGGATGCTGGAGCTCGCGGATGCTACATCATCGTGGCAGGAAAGCTCTCCGGTCAGAGACACAGAACCGAGAAGTTCAAAGAGGGTAACATCAAGTTCTGCGGAGACACCAAGGCCCAGTTCATCGAGCACGGCTACGCCGTCGCCAAGCTGAAGATGGGAGTCATCGGAGTCACCGTCGAGATCATGGTGAAGGACGCGAAGATGCCCGCTGACATCAAGGTCTTGAACAAGACCGAGGCAGCAGCGGTTCTTCCCGACCTCTTCGCAGCACCCAAGGTCGAGGCCCCTGTTGAGGCTGAGACGACTGAGGAGGTGCAGTGATATGGCAGCCCTTAAAACAGCAGACATCAGGAACATGTCCGTCGAGGAGCGCAACCAGAAACTGAAGGAGCTCCGCGACGAACTGATGCACGAGAGAGGAGTCTCCGCAATGGGAGGCGCCCCCTCGAGCCCTGGAGCCATCAAGGCTCTCAGGCTCAACATCGCTCGCATCCTGACCGTCCAGAAGGAGGAGGAAAAGATCTGATGGCTGAGATTTGCTCAGTATGTGGATTGCCTAAGGAACTGTGCATGTGCGAGGAGATCGCACGTGAGCAGCAGACTGTTAGAATCTCGGTCGACAGCCGCAGGTACGGTAAGATGGTCACAGTCATCGATGGCATCGATGAGAACGACATCGACATCGCCGACCTCGCGAAACAGCTGAAGAACAAGTGCGCCGCCGGCGGAACATACAAGGACGGACGCATCGAACTTCAGGGGGACCACAAGAAAAGAGTGAAGTCCGTCCTGGAGGAAATGGGATTCCGCACAGAGGTAAGATGAGAGATAATATCTTCATGAGGACTGAATTCATCGGTCTGGACGTGGAAGTGCTGTCTACACCATACTCGGGAATATCCGGTAAGGTGGTCGACGAGACCAAGAACACGTTTACCATCGATTCGGCCGGAACTGAGAGAATGGTACCCAAGCCAGGCAATGAGTTCAGATTCACGTATGAAGGCAAAACAATCGACATCATCGGATCAAAGATAGTTTACCGACCAGAGGACAGAATCAAAAAGGTTAGGTGAATAATATGACAGCAAAAATCAAGGACATCGGAATCGACGTCGTTCCTCCCACCTCGGAGTGCAATGACCCCAACTGCCCCTTCCACGGGACACTTTCGGTCAGGGGACAGACGATCGACGGAGTGGTTGCCACGGTCAGGATGAACAAGACCGTCGTCGTAGAGCGCAACTACATGAGATACGTGCACAAGTACGAGAGATACGAGAAGAAGTCCAGCAGGTTCGTTGCACACGCAGCACCCTGCCTCGGACTCAAAGTCGGCGACAGGGTCACCATCGCGGAATGCAGGCCCCTGGCGAAGACCGTAACTTTCGCAGTCATCGAGAAGAAGGAGTGATTCAAATGAAGGGAATTGCCGGAAACCAGACAAGAGGACTTCAGAATGGATCCCAGCTCGATGTCATCGACAACACCGGAGCAAAGGTAATCGAGATCATCACGGTCCCCGGTTACCACGGTACAGCAAGGAGGGTCCCCAGCGCAGGCGTTGGAGACCTCGTAATCGCATCGGTCAAGAAGGGAACGCCCGCCATGAGGAGACAGATCGTATTCGCGGTCATCGTCCGTCAGAGGCGCCCCGTCAGGAGACCCGATGGAACCATGGTCTTCTTCGAGGACAACGCGGCCGTCATCACGACCGAGACCGGAGAAGTCAAGGGAACAGACATCAAAGGCCCTGTAGCGAGAGAGGCCGCCGAGAGGTGGCCCCGTGTGTCCGCTACCGCGAGCACTATCATCTGAGGTGTGAGACATGGTAAGCAGCAAAGCAAGGACACAGAGGAAGGAACAGGCCAACGCAACCGCACACGTCAAGAGGAAGATGCTCTCCGCTCACCTCAGCGACGACCTCCGCCAGAAGTACGGAAGGCGCGCCGCAAGGGTCTGCAAGGGAGACACCGTCGTCGTCGTTCGCGGAAACGAGGAAATCAGGAACATCGAGGGTAAGGTCGTCAACGTCTACACCAAGACTGGACGTGTCGCAATCGAAGGCGTCACAATCAAGCAGGCAGACGGAACCGAGACCGAGAGGCCCATCCACGCATCCAACCTGGTCATCACCAAGTTGAACACAGAGGATGCCTGGAGGATGGATTCACTGTCTAAGAAGGAGGCTAAAGAATGAGCGACCACATGAAGAGATTGGCAGCGCCCAGGTCATGGCCCCTGAAGAGGAAGGCAAGCGTCTTCATCACGAAGCAGAACGCAGGAGCCCACGCAGTCGAGGACTCCATGGCAGCTGTCGTCGTTCTCAGGGACATGATCGAAGCATGTGACACCGCCAGAGAAGCTAAGAGGATCATCGGAAACCGCGAGTTGTTCGTGAACGGCAAGGCCGTCAAGGACCCCAAGGCACCGATCGGATTCATGGACGCGGTTTCCATCCCCAAGATGGACCTGTACTACCGCATGTTCATCACCAACAAGGGAAAGCTCACGCTCGTCCCCATCCCCAAGGATGAGGCAGCATGGGGACTCTACAAGATCCAGGACAAGACCGTCATCAAGGACGGAAAATTCCAGCTCAACCTCAGCGGTGGAAGGAACATAACATTGGACAAGAACGACTACAAGTGCAACGACACTCTGAAGGTCGAGTACGAGGGACAGAAGATCCTCGAGTGCTACCCCTTCGCAGCAGGAAGCACAGTCCTCATCAAGGACGGAGCACAGTCCGGTAAGATCAAGACCGTCAAAGAGGTCCAGATCATCCGCGGATCCGCTCCCAACGTCGTCGTTTTCTCCGACGACACACAGACGATCCTGGACAACTGCTTCATCATCGGAGCAGACAAGCCCGCGATCACACTGGAGGCATCCGAATGAGCACAATGAGAGATCTCCACGTGGAGAAAGTAGTTGTGAACATCGGAGTCGGAGAGGCTGGAGAGAGGCTCGCAAAGGCAGAGAAGGTCCTCGAGATGGTGACCAAGCAGAAGCCCGTCGAGACACTCTCCAAGACTGTTAACAGGGACCTCGGAATCCGTGAGGGAATGCCTCTCGGATGCAAGGTCACACTCAGGGGCGAGGCCGCAGTCGACTTCGTCAAGCAGGCACTCTCCATCAGGGAGATGCGTGTCCCCGAGTACTCCTTCGACCAGGAGGGCAACATGTCCTTCGGTATCTCCGACTACACCGACTTCGAGGGAATGAAGTACGACCCCGAGATCGGTATCTTCGGAATGGATATCAGCGTCGTCCTCAGGAGACCTGGAAACAGGATCACTCAGAGGGCCCTCCTCAAGAGGAGGATCCCCAAGTCCCACCGCGTCGGACGCGATGAGGCCATCCAGTACATGAAAGACAACTTCCAGATCGAGGTGGTCCAGTGAAAGAGAACACACAGAAACCCAAGAAACAGTTCGGAAGATCCATTGGATGCACCCGCTGCGGACGCCGCAGAGGAATCATCAGGAGATACGGAATGCATCTGTGCCGCCAGTGCTTCAGGGACATGGCCCCAGAGCTTGGTTTCAAGAAGTATTCGTGAGGTGTCATAAATGCAGAGCGATCCACTTAATGACGCAATGTGCGTAATAAAGAACGCATCCGTCAACGGAAAGTCAGACTGTACAATCGAGCCTTCCTCCAAACTTATCGGCCGCGTGCTGAAGGTTATGCAGGATGCAGGTTACATCAGTCAGTTCGAGTACGTTGAGGATGGAAAGGCAGGCAAATTCCACGTCATGCTCGATGGAGCAATCAACGACTGTGGTGTAATCAAACCCAGGTATTCCGTCAAGGTCACCGATGTCGAGAAGGTCGAGGCAAGGTTCTTGCCCGCCCAGGATTTCGGACTCCTGATCATGACAACTACCGCCGGTGTGATCACCCAGGAGCGCGCCAAAGAGCTCGGAATCGGCGGAAAACTGTTAGCCTATGTGTATTGAGGAATATAGATGACAATAGCAGGGAAAATCGAAAGCACCATCGCTATCCCCGGTGGGGTATCCGTCACATACGACGCAGGTACCATGAAGGTCAAAGGACCTAAGGGAGAATTAAGCAGAAACTTCGCGTACCCTAACATAGATATTGCCGTCGGAGAAGGAGAAGTCAGCGTCAGCTGCGAGTATCCGAGAGTCAAGGACAAGGCCATGGTTGGAACCTTCGTCGCCCACATCAGGAACATGATGACAGGCGTCACAGAGGGCTTCAAGTATGACCTCAAGATCGTTTTCTCTCACTTCCCGATGAAAGTTGCAGTGAAAGGCGACCGCGTTGAGATCAACAACTACATGGGAGGCCACGCACCCCGTTACGCAAACATCGTAAAGGGATGCACGGTCAAGATCTCCGGCCAGGATGTCACCGTAGAAGGAATCGACATCGAGGCCTGCGGTCAGACCGCGGCAAACATGGAGAAGGCCACTCAGAGAAGAGGATTCGATAAGAGGGTCTTCGAGGACGGTATCTACATCGTCGGCAAATCGCACAAGGTGAAACAATGACCGTGAAAGATTTCAAGGACCTCCGTGGAATGACGGACGGCAACATCGAGGAGCTCAAGACCATCGGAATCAACACCGTTGACGAGCTCAAGGCAGCGGTCAATGACGACGCTAAGGTCAAGGAAGTCATCAAGACTCTCTCCGGAGTCGGACCCAAGACCGTCGCCAACTGGAAGGCAGCCTTCGACGGAGAGGCTCCTGCAAAGGCGGAACCCGCCAAGAAGGAAGCCCCGAAGAAGGAAGCCAAGAAGGAAGCACCCAAGGAAGAGGAGGAACCCGAGGCAGTCGTTGTCGAGGCATCCGAAGGCGAGTACGTCGTCAAGAAGAAGGCCGAGCTCGACGCTGAGACCACAGATGCACTTGCAAAGAGGGCAATGATCTCCGGAAGGAGGCCCGCATTCAAGAGGCAGGAGTGGTTCAGATACGCCAAGTTCAAGGACTCCACCTGGAGAAAGCCCAAGGGAATCCACTCCAAGATGAAGAGGAGGCTCAAGAGGCGCGGACCCATCGTGGACATCGGTTTCCGTGGACCCGCATCCGTTAGGGGACTCCACCCGACAGGATTCGAGGAGGTTCTCGTCTACAACGTCGACAACCTCGACAAGATCGATCCCAAGAAGCAGGCGATCCGTATCGGCGGAACCGTCGGAACGAAGAAGAGAATGGCAATCGAGGACAGGGCCGATGAGCTCGGTATCAGGGTCCTCAACAGGATGGTGTGACCATGTCCGACCTGAAGAACCAGAGAAGAATGGCCGCAGAGATCCTGAAGTGCGGTGAGAACAGGGTCTGGCTCAACCCGGACAAACTCGAGGAGATCGAGGACTGCATCACCCGCGCAGACATCCGCACAGCTATCGCATCCGGTCTGATCAAGGCAAAGGCCAAGAACGGAACCTCCAAGGGAAGGATAAGATACGTGCAGGGACAGAAGGCCAGCGGAAAGAGGAAGGGACCCGGATCCAGGAAGGGAACGGCGAACGCCCGTGTCCGCGACAAGGAGCGCTGGATGGCAACCATCAGGCCCATCCGTGACGAGCTTAAGACCCTCAGGGCCGACGGCAAGATCACACCCTCCGTGTACAGGCTCTACTACAGGAAGGCCAAGGGAGGAATGTTCAAGTCCCGCAGGCACCTTAAGCAGCACATGATTGCTGCTGGACACCTCAAGGAGGAGATCTGATGGCAACAGGACCTAGATACAAAGTTGCGTTCCGCAGAAGAAGGGAACTCCGTACCGACTACTACACCCGTAAGAAGCTCCTCACAGCGAGAGAGACCAGGGCCGTCGTAAGGAGGTCCAGCAAGAACATCTCCATCCAGTTCGCGGACTTCGCGATGGAGGGAGACAAGATCATCGCTTCCGCAACCACCAGGGAGCTCAAGGCAATGGGCTGGGAGTACTCCTGCTCATCGATCCCCGCAGCATACCTCGTTGGATACCTTGCAGGTAAGAGAGCGATGAAAGAAGGCATCGAGTACGCAGTACTCGACATAGGCATGCAGCACGTCCAGCACGGCGGAGTCCTCTTCGCAACAGTCGCTGGAATGACAGATGCCGGACTCGAAGTGCCCCACAGCGAGGATGTTCTCCCCGACGAGGACAGGCTGAAGGGAAAGCACATCGATGAGGGTATCGAGGCTGCAGTCGAAAGCATCAAACAGAAGATGGAGGCTGATTGAAATGACTGACTGGGTTCCTAAAACAAGACTCGGACAGATGGTCCTCAACGGCGAGATCACCACAATGAGCGACGCCCTGGCGACCAAACTGCCTCTCCGTGAGCCCGAGATCGTGGACATCCTGCTCCCCGACCTCCAGGACGAAGTCATCGACCTGAACATGGTTCAGAGGATGACCGACTCCGGAAGGAGGGTCAGGTTCGCAGTTACCTGTATCGTTGGTAACGGCGACGGTTTCATTGGCTACGGAAGGGCCAAGGGAAAAGAGGTCGGACCTTCCATCAAGAAGGCTATCGACAACGCAAAGCTGAACATAATCGAGATCAAGAGGGGCTGCGGTTCCTGGCAGTGCGGTTGTGGAAACCCCCACTCCCTGCCCTTCGAGGTCACTGGATCCACCGGATCCGTCACTGTGACCCTGAAGCCCGCACCCCGTGGAGTGTCCCTTGCAGTAGGAGACGTCGCGAAGAGTCTGCTGACCCTCGCCGGTGTCCAGGATGCATGGGGATTCGCCAGAGGCAACACGAAGACAAAGGTCAACTACGCGATGGCCACCTTCGAGGCTCTCAAGATGACATCCCGCATGAGGGTCACCGACGAGCAGGCGAAGACACTGAACATCGTCTCCGGACCTACTGGAATCAAGTTCGCCGAGAGCGAGATCGACGCAGAGGAGGAATGAAGATGACATACTGTGTTATCCGTGTCCGCGGTCAGCCCGATGTCAACTACAACATCGAGTACACCATGGGCCTCCTCGGCCTCAACAAGGTCAACAACTGCGCCGTCATCCCCGAGAACCCCTCCACAAAGGGAATGCTGCAGGTCGTCAAGGACTACTGCACATGGGGAGAGATCGACGAGGCAACACTCGCAAAGCTCATCCGCGAGCGCGGAAAGGTCGTTGGGGACGCCCCCATCGATGACGCCTACCTCAAGGAGAACTCCGAGTTCGCCACAGTCGAGGACTTCGCCAAAGCGATTATCGAGAACAACTACAAGATGAGGGACGTAATGGGCGTCAAGCCCATCTTCCGCCTCCACCCCCCTATCAAGGGATACGAGGGCAACAAGCGCTCGTACAAGAACGGTGGAGCCCTTGGATACAGGGGAGAGAAGATCAACGATCTCGTCAACAGGATGATCTGAGGTGTGAGAAATGCCAAGCAGAACCAAGAAATTCAGGGGATACAGGACACACGGACGCGGTAAGAAGTCCGGACGTGGAGCAGGTATCATCGGTGGACACGGTATGGCCGGATACGGCAAGACCGGGAAGATCGGTATGCTGAAGGAGGACAGGAACTACTTCGGTCGCCACGGTTTCAAGAGACCTCAGTGCACTGTCGAGGCTAACCGCACAATCAACGTCGGTGAGCTCTCGGAGAAGATCGAGACCTTCGTCAGCATGGGATTCGCTTCCAAGGAAGGCGACGCGTATAAGCTCGACCTCACGGAAGCCGGCATCGATAAGCTGTTGGGAAACGGCAACATCGACTTCGCTGTGAATGTGACAGTCGAGTCCGTTTCTGGAAAGGCCCGCGAGAAGATTGAGGCCGCAGGCGGATCGATCGCTGAGTGAGGATATCGGGAAGGTAGAAAGAGATGGAAGAGACACAAAGTCTGCTCTACAAGATAAAACCGATTTCGGACAGGCTGCCCTCTGTCAAGAGGCCTGAAGGCCACGTGCACTTCAGGACCAAGATGATGTGGGTAGTGGTGATACTGGTCGTCTACTTCGTGATGACCAACGTTTACCTATACGGGCTGGACCGTGAGTCCGTGCTCGACATGTTCGCACAGTACAGGACTATCATGGCAGGAGCTTCCGGATCGCTACTGCAGCTCGGTATCGGACCGATCGTCACAGCTTCAATTATCATGCAGCTGTTCGTCGGTGCAAAAATCATCAAACTGGACCTCTCAAAGCGCGACGACAAGGCTTGCTATCAGTCTGTCCTCAAGCTGCTGGTCATCGTGATGATTGTCTTCGAGGCTATCCCGCAGGTCGCGGGATACCTCTCCCCTTCCGAGGGGCTCGAGAACGCCATCGGCGGTCTCGGTGGAAGGTTAATCCTCATCCTGCAGCTCTTCGTGGGTTCATATATCATCTTCATGATGGATGAGGTGGTGTCCAAATGGGGTATCGGAAGCGGTATCTCACTGTTCATCGCCGCGGGAGTGGCTCAACAGCTGTTCACAGGAACGTTCAACTGGGAGACGGTCACAATGGGGTCAATGGATGTCCCCGCAGGTACCATCCCCAGGGCGCTGTTCTATGCGTTCACGCTGTCCCCGGAGGAGATGGCCTCATATGGTTATGAGAGTCTGTTCCTGGGAAGTCCGAACCCGGTAATCGCATTGATAGGTACATTGGCGATCTTCTTCGTGGTCGCGTATCTGGAGTCGACACGTATCGAGTTGCCGTTATCTCACGGTAACGCGAGAGGTGCCCGCGGACGTTATCCGATCAAGCTGCTGTACGCAAGCAACATCCCTGTCATTCTGATGTCAGCACTGCTTGCAATCATCAGCATGGGTGCTCTGCTGCTGTATAGCAACGGACTGCTCAGCGGAATCCCGCTCATCGGACATAACAGCGCGATCGGATACTTCGAAGAAGGATCTACAAGTGCCGCGGCAGGTATCGCATGGTATCTATCGGCCCCGACAGGACTGTCGAGTTGGTTGATGCCTATACTCGATCCCTCCACATATGGCGATGGTATCCATGGACCGTTGCAGCACATAGCACACGTGCTTGTGTACTTCACGGTCATGGTCATGGGTTCGATCCTGTTCGCAAAGTTCTGGGTAGAGACAACAAACCTCGGCCCGGAGGCAGTCGCGAAGAACATCCAGAAGAGCGGTATGCAGATGCCCGGATTCCGTCGTGACCCCCGTGTATTGAAGCGTGTGTTGGAGAGATATATCCCCACCATCACGATCATGTCGGGAGCCATCGTCGGAGCGCTCGCAGCGTTCGCGGACATGGTCGGTACGACCGGAAACGCAAGCGGAACTGGAGTGCTGCTGACTGTCGGTATCATCATCCACTTCTACGAGGCTATGGGCCGCGAACAGATGATGGAGATGAACCCCATGATGAGGGGATTCTTCGGCGGAGAGTGATTGAATGGCTAACCCAGGCAGTCCCGGAAATGTACAGATGCCCCAGCAGAACAACACCTCGATGACGAGGATGTTGGTCCTGATGCTCGTGGTCATGGCAGTGTCCATGCTCACTGTGCAGTTCAGGATGCAGATCGGAGGCGCACTCGACTACATTTTCGGTTTCCTGGCTTTCACAGATAGCAGCGGTACCCCCCAGTATCCGATGATTTCCATCATGCTGGTCTGTACCATCGCTATTCTGATCACCACAATCATCAGAAGCCTGATGCAGGACCCTCTCGAGATGGCGAGGAACCAGCAGGTGCAGAGCGATTACAACAAGGAACTCCGCCAGGCGAGGATAGAGAACAACCTGTTCAAGCTCAAGAAGCTCGAGGAGATGCAGCCACAGATGATGGAGGCCTCCATGAAGCAGAGCTCGGACATGATGAAGGTAATGCCCATCACAATGGTCATCTTCATCCCTATCATCGCATGGGCATGGTATTTCGTGAACACGGGAACAGTCGAGGAGCCTGGAGCATACTTCAGCCTCGACAACCCCCCGATCATCGATCTCCCATGGTGCCCCAACGTGAACCTCACCGGCACAGTGTTCCTCGGAATGCCGCTCTGGCTGATCCTGTACATGATGGTGACATTGCCTATCGGACAGGTCGAGAACAGGTTGATCAGGCTCTACCTCCTGAAGAAGGAGCTCAAGAGACTGGATGCAGAAGTTCAGAGAGCTGAGATTGAATGAGAATAACCATAAGCGGTCCTCCCGGATCCGGGAAGACGACCGCCTGCAGCAAACTGTCGGAAAGACTCGGACTCGAAGCAGTTGTCTTCGGGAAGATCTTCCGCCAGCTTGCTGCAGAAAAAAACCTTTCATTGGGTGAGCTCGGCGACCTCGCCGAGAAAGACCCTTCTATCGACAGTATGATCGACTCGAGGATCCTCGAAATCGCGAGGCAGAACGAGGACATCATCCTGGAGTCCAGGTTATCGGCGCACATGTGCGTGCGCAACAACATACCCGCTTTCAAGGTGTACATCGATGCGAGCCCCGAGGTCCGCATGTCCCGTATCGGGCTGCGCGAGGGGGAGACGGTGGAGGAGGCCTGCGCTAAGACATTGGAGCGGCAGAAGTCCGAAGCTAAGAGATACAAAATGTATTATGACATAGACATCGATGACAGGAGCGTCTACGACCTGGTGATCAACACCGACAACCTTGATCCCGACCAGGTGGTGGAGATGATCATCAAGGGTGCGAGTGTGTCGAATTGATCGTCAAGGATCCCAACGCAATTCCCGATAAATGGGGCAAGAGGCCGTCAGATCGTTCAGTGGGCGAACTGCTGAAAGGCGGCGTAATCATTCTGGATAAGCCTTCTGGGCCCACATCGCACCAGGCCACGGCTTGGGTCAGGGATGCATTGAAAGTTGAGAATGTAGGCCACGGAGGAACGCTCGATCCTTATGTGAGCGGAGTCCTCCCCATTACCCTCGGAAAGGCGACACGCCTGACCGATGTCGTTCTCTCCTCAGACAAGGAATACATCTGTCTGATGAGGCTGCACGGCGACCGCCCGGAGGACAGGATAAGGAAGGTCTTCTCAGAGTTCATAGGGAAGATCTACCAGCTGCCTCCAGTGAGATCCTCTATCAAGCGCCAGCTCAGGATCCGTACCATAAAGGAGCTCGAGATCCTCGATCTCAAGGGAAGGGACATCCTGTTCAGGATGGAGTGCGATGCAGGAACTTACGCCAGGACTCTCTGCGTGGACATCGGCGATGTCCTTGGATGCGGTGCGAACATGGTGGAACTGAGGCGTACCCGCTCTGGAAAGATGACTGAGAATCGTGCGCACAGTCTGTATGACATCAAGGACGCCTACGTGTTCTGGCAGCAGAACGGTCGCGAGGATTGGCTCAGGAGCATGCTGATGCCCATGGAGGTCCTTGTGGAGCCTCTGCCGAAGATCGTCGTCAAGGCAACCGCTGTCGATGCCATCTGTCACGGCGCCGATCTGAACGTCCAGGGAATACACATGCTCGACGAGGATATCCGCAAGAACGCCCTCGTAGCAATGATGACGGCCAGGGGAGAGCTCATCGCCATAGGAAGGATGGCCATGTCCACATCGAAGA
>Ga0265298_10004129_pt1 | contig 18702 bp, 15 predicted proteins | sample AusTroGonzalo_MG_3_FD_193486 | JGI IMG/M metagenome (GOLD analysis project Ga0265298, IMG submission 193486) | Bovine rumen microbial communities from tropical cattle in Woodstock, Queensland, Australia - Gonzalo_01 | ecosystem: Host-associated > Mammals > Digestive system > Stomach > Rumen ... | reverse complement strand
ATCAAGGCCGTGGTTTCACGCCCGGAACGTTGGCTCCGCCGCCATGGAGCGAAACCACGGCCTTGATTGTTTGATTGTTTGGATTGTTTGATTGTTTGATTTCACGGATTGTTCCCGCGACTCTGAGGCACAGTTCGGCGATGCGGGCCATCGCGTGGCAGTGGATGACATCGGGACTCCATTCGCGGAGCGCCTTGCCGAGTCCGGGGACAAACGGGTTGCCGCCCTTCCGGTCGAGCTCGTCCACCAACCGACGAGGCATCGGCCACCACGGATAGATCGGCTTGAACCGCACGATTTCAATCCCGTCTGCAGTCTCTCGCTCCGTGCCGCATAGCGCAGTCGTCGCGAAGAGCCGCACTTCGTGTCCTGCGGACTTCTGTGCCTTCGCGATGTTCCAGACGACCTGCTCGGTGCCGCCCCAGTCGTCGAACGAAAGCCGTCTAAGAACGTGTGCAATCTTCATTTGCAGGCCTCTTCGAGTGTCTTGACCAGCCTATCTGTAGTTATGGGCTTGAGGAGCATTCCGTCGAATCCCATCTCCTCGTACTTGTCCTGGTATTCCACGTCCGCCGTAACGACAACGACGCGCATCGAGGAATACTTCGGATTGGCACGGATCGCCTTGACGAGCCCAACACCGTCCATACGAGGCATCCACATGTCGGTGAGGACGAGGTCAAACGGCTTGGCGTCTGGCGCCTCCAGCAACTCCAGCGCCTCCTGCCCGTCCGCCGCCGTCGTGACGTCGAAGTCGCTGACGTGCTTCAGGAGCGCCTTGAGGACCATGAGGTTCATCTTGGAGTCGTCCGCGAGCAGGAGCCGGTGCGGACGGCCGGGCGGCGTCGCGCCCTTCGCCTCGGCGGTGGAGCGGCTCGGGGCCTCCGCCTCGCGCGGCGCATCCGCCGCGGCGGGTTCCGGCGCGATCTCGACGCCGGGGATCACGACGGCGAACGTAGAGCCGCATCCGAGAGTGGAGTCGGCGCTCAGCTCGCCGCCCATGGCGGAGGCGAGCTGCTTGCAGATCGCGAGGCCGAGCCCCGTGCCGCCGTTGCGCGAGATCTTGGACCCGACCTGCACGTACGCGGAGCCGATGCGCTTCAGGTCGGCCGCGCCTATGCCGCAGCCGGTGTCCTCGACTTCGATGCGGAACGTGCCGGAGCCGGAATCGGGCTTCGCCCTGCTGAACGTCGCGCGGAGCTCGACATGACCCTTCGCCGTGAACTTCACGGCGTTGCCGACGAGGTTGAAGACGATCTGCCTGATGCGCTGCGGGTCGAGCATCAGATGCGGCATCTCGCCGACGCGGCAGCGCAGCTCGACGCCGCTCTTCGTGCTCGAGACCCTGAACGCCTCCGTCACGGCGTTCAGCAGCCGGGAGCAGTCCGTCGGCTCCGGTGTGATGTCCATCTTGCCGGACTCGAGCTTCGAGAGGTCGAGGACGTCGTTTATGAGGGCGAGGAGCGTCTTGCCGCTCACGAGTATCGCGTCGACCGCCTGGTCGCGTTCGGCGTCCGTCTTGAATCCGGCCTTGAGCATCTCGGAGAACCCTATGATGGCGTTCAGGGGAGTCCGGATGTCGTGGCTGACAGTGGAGAAGAAGTAGCTCTTCGTCCTTGCCTTCTCCTGCTCCATCTCCCGCTCGCGGCGGCGGAGGATCCAGTAGAGGCAGAACATCAGTGCAATGGCGAGGATGTTCATGCCGCCCTGCACGTAGTTGTTTCGGACGATTGAATCCTTCACGACGGACAGGTTCCTGCGCAGCGCCAGTCGCCAGTCCGAATTGTCGCGCACGTTGTGGGCGTCGCCGCCACCATCGGCAGCGCAGTGCTCCGCGTGGTAGCTGACTATTGCGTCGTATGCGTTGTCGGCGGCTTCGTTTGTGGTCTGCCTTATCCATATGAACGACAACACGAGAATCATCATGAAAAGCGAAATCCACACGACCGACGACTGCCCGAAGCGGCGCAGGGCGTCGTGCCTGAACACAAAAAGGAAGAACACAATGCCAACGATGCCCCAGGAGACGAGGACAAGATAGGACTCCGTCGCCATCATGCTGACTTCCGAGGAGAACACCGGCAGGAGGAATAGAAGCCCAATTACAACCGAAAGGATCAGTCCGACGAGACCGGTCGCCGACGCAAGCCTGTTGCCCTCCCTGCGCGCAAGCGTCATTACGGCGGCGGACGTGTATGCATAGGCGACGGCGGCGCCGATTAGCGCAACGTCCACTATGACGGATATGACAGTCTGCCCGAGGAAGGACGTCGCGATTGCGATGATGGCGATTACAAGGACTGCGTTCCGAGCCGAAATCTTGCCGTCCCGTTTGCCGAGCCACGACGGGAGCGCTCCGTCGTCGGCCATCGCCGCGAGAAGTCGGCTCGCGACCATGGTGTTTCCGATCAGATTCGTGAAAATAGCGCCGATTAGGGTGCAGGCCATGACAATGTCGCCGGCTCCGCCCATGGCGCGTTTCGCGGCGTTGAACGCGTAGGTGTTGGGCTCGGCGATCCGGGTGATCGCGTAAGTCCATCCTGCGGACGACTCGCCAGGCGCAAACACAGGTATCGCCGTGAGGAGGGCGTAGGCGGCTACGGCCGAGACGATCGCGGCGACAAATATCGCGAACGACCTCCTGCGCGGGAACCTGAACTCAGGGGTCATGCACGATATCGCCTCGAAGCCGACAAACAGCCATGGCGCGATCGTGAGTATGTTGAGGAACTGGAAGAACGGAGAGCCGCCTGTCGGCGAGAAAAGCGGCAGCATCGTCTTGACGCCGCCGTCGTGATGTGCCGCCGCCGCCGAGAAGCAGGCGACAAACCCGGCGGCGAAGACGACGGCGAGGACAGTCTGCACGGCGGCCGACAGGCGGCGCCTATAGCAGACGACGACTATGACGATGGCAGCCATGATGGCGATAAGCACGTCGCCGAAACCGACATTGAAGCCCGCAACCTCGTAAAGCGGACAGACGTTGAGGAATCCGGCGCCGAATATGTAGCGCACAATGATGGGAAGCGCAGCCGTGTCTGACGCGACTATGGCGACATACGTGAGGCACATGAACCACGCGCATAGGTAGCCGTGGTCGTGTCCGAACGCCTCCGTCGCGTAGGCATACACTCCGCCGGGGCCGGGCCTGCGGTTGATCATGTAGTGGAAGTTCCAGGCGATGACGACCATCACGAGGCCGCCAACAACGAGGCCGAGCAGCGTGCCAAGCGGGCCTGCCTTTGGAAGAAACGTCGTCCATGGCATCACCACGGCATCCCAGCCTACGGAGCATCCGAATGCAACCGCCCAAGCTGCAATAGTCGAGAGATGACGCATGGAGACAGACTGCTTCATCCGTAGCCTCCCGCCAATGCCCGCATAGACAGCCAGGCGAATTTGACGAGCCCGTACGCATAGCGCCGCCACAGGCGCCCCGGCTCCTGCACGATGCGGTATATCCACTCGAGGCCGCTTTTCTGCATCCACTTCGGCGCACGCTTTACGCGCCCCGCGATGAAGTTGAACGTACCGCCTATGCCGACCATCACGCCCGCGTCGAGCTTCGAGGCGTTGCGCCCCATCCAGAGCTCCTGCTTGGGATTGCCGAGCGCCACGAAGAGCACATCGGGCTTCACGGCGTTGATGCGCTCGACAATCTCGGGCTGATCCTCGTCGAGCTTGACGAAGGAATCGTCGTGTCCGACAAGCCTGATTGTTTGATTGTTGATCGCAAGAGCGCCGGACATCTTCGCGAATGCCTCGTCGACCGATTCTCGAGTACCGCCGAGGACATAGACACTGAGCCCTTCCTCGGCGCAGCGGCGGCAGATCGCGGGGACCATGTCGGCCCCAGTGACGCGCGCCGGAAGCGGATTGCGGAGAAGCTTCGAGAGCAGCACTATCGGCATCCCGTCCGCCGTCACGAAGTCCGCGCCCTTGAGGTATCCCCACAGCTCGTCGTTGCCTCCAAACGGCCATCCGCTCACCGCGTTCGCCACGAAGTCGACGTTGAGCGTCGCGACGAACGCGGCGCGTCCGCCGCGGGGCGCCTTCGCCATCGACACGATGCGCTCGACGGCCTCGCTCTCGTTGACCTTGGCGACAGGAATGCCGAAGATGCGGGAGACGTCCCGCCCGTCGGCAAGCAGCTTCGCGATTCCCTTCGCATGGTCGTCCCAGGAGAACTTCTTCACGTGCTCGAGGCCCCTTGCTATCCGTGCCGCGCGCTCCGCCTCCGGCTCGGACAGGAGCCGACCGAGGGCGGACGCGATCTCGTCGACGCTCTCGGGGTCGAACGTGACCGCGACGTCCGCGGCGATTTCGCCGAGCGAGCCGTTGTTCGAGCATGCGCAGGGAATCCCCTTCGCCATCGCCTCGACGAGCGAAAGACCAAAACCCTCGAAGAGACTCGGAAAAACGTAGAAGCCCGCCTCGTTCCAGAGCCGCGGCATGTTCTCGTTTGCGACAAAACCCGTGAAGCGGATGAGGTCGGCGTGCGGCGATTTCGCCGCGGCGTCATGCACGACCTCGGCGTCCTTCCAGTCCGCCCCCGCGATCACGAGCGGATGAGCCTCTGCAAGAGCGCGCGGGAGGCGTCCGTACGCCTCGATAAGGCGGACGTGGTTCTTGCCGGGATGCTCGATGCGGGAGATGTAGAGGAGGAAAGAAGGGTTTGAGGGTCTCCAACTCGAACTCTTTTCTCCAACTTCACCCGTCAACCCGTTGTAAAGGACGGTGACGTCCTCTTCACGGCAGTGCCAGAACTTCACCATGTCGGACTTCGTCGCGCCGCTTACGGCGACGAGTCGCTGCGCCTTCTTCGCGTAGTGCGGCAGGATGTGCGCGAGGTAGAACATCCTGAGCCGGGAGTACTTTCCCGGGATGTGGAAGTTCGCGAGATCGTGTACCGTCGCCGTGGTAGGGAGCGGATACCACGCGCACACCCGGCGGTTCGCCGCGCAGATGACGAATCCGTCGAAATCCTTCCTGTGGCGGCGGATCCAGAACGGCAGGACGAAAAGATGCCACAGCATCGAAAGCGCGGGGCGCCGCGTCCAGGACGGCGCGTTGAAAGTGGGAAGTTCAAAGTTCAAACGCTTTTCACTTTCAACTGTAGACTTTAAACTCTCTTCTGTGCGAGTCTCCGGCTCGCACAGAAGAGTCAGCTCGTGGCCCTGCGCGGCAAGCGAGCGCACGACCTCCCGCGTGTACACGGAGATGCCGCTTTTCCCCTTGTCGTAGGGTATCGTGGATACGAGCAGTCGCATTGTCAGATTTCGCCGAACAGCGCCTTTAGCTTGTCGGTCGTCACCGGCTTGGATATCACCTTCGCGAAAAGGCTCATGTCATAGGTGGAGCCGACATCGACATCGGCCGTGACCGCGACGACGGGGATTTCCGCGAGTCGCCTGTCCGCGCGCATCGACTCCGCGAGCTGCGTGCCGTCCATCTTCGGCATCCACATGTCCGTCAGCACGAGGTCTGGTATCCACTCGTTCATGACATCAAGCGCGACCTCTCCGTTCTCGGCGAAGCGGACGTCCTTGATCTTGAGGTTGCCGAGGTGTATGCCGAGTATCTTGCGGTTGAGCATCATGTCGTCGACAACGAGCACCCTGTCCGGGAGGGCCATGCGGATCGTCTTCTCGGCAGACTTGACCGACTGCACCGGCTCCACCACGGCAAGGTGCGGAATGTCAATCACGAACTTCGTGCCCTTCCCGACCTCGCTTTGCGCCGTTATCGTACCCTCCGCAGACTCGACCATGCGCTTGACGATGGGAAGGCCGAGCCCAGTACCCTTGATCTCCCCGGCGCTCGCCTGCATCCTGCTCGCGATATCCTGCACGAACGGGTCGAAGAGCCTGGCCATCTTCTCCGCCGAGATGCCCCGCCCGGTGTCGCTGATCTCGATGTGGAAGGCGCTGCCCTCGCTGCGCCACTCCACCATGACCGCTATCTCGCCCTTGTCGGTGAACTTCGCCGCGTTGCCGACTATGTTGATGAGCACCTGGCGCATCCCCTGCTGCGAAAGCTCCACTATCGGCAGCTCGCCGCTGGGCGTGTCGATCCTGAGCTTCACGCCGTGGCGCCGCACACGGTATCCGAAGATCGCGGGAAGCTCCTTGAGGAGCTGGTTCATGTCGCACGTGCCGGAGCGCATCTTCATCGCCCCCGCCTCGAGCTTGGAAAGGTCGAGAATGTCGTTGATGAGCTCGAGAAGCGCGTTGGAGCTAAGCAGTATCCCCTCCGTGTACTCCCTGCGGCGCTGCTCGTCGGTGTCCTCGCGGGAGAGGAACTCGCCGAAGCCGATGACGGCATTGAGAGGCGTCCTGAGCTCGTGCGACATCATGGCGAGAAAGCGCGTCTTCGCCTGCGCGTGGTCCTCGGCCACCTTCGCGGCAAGGTTCGCGCGCTTCGTCTGGCGGACAAGCAGGGCTATCATGACGGAGCCGAACACGACGACGGCGACAAGCACGCACAGCGAGACGACGACCATTGTGTGCAGCAGCTCCTCGCGCGTCATGCCGAAGACCCTGTGCACGACCTGTCGCTCGGCGGCGTCGGCCATGAACATCTCCTGCAGCTGCGTCTGGTCGATGCCGGTCATCACCTTGTTCAGTATCGACACGAGCTCCTTCGGGACGTTCGGCCTGGCGAACATCTCGAACTCCTGGTACTGGTCTTTCGCCCCGAGGTCCTGCGCAACGCTCTGCGGAACCGGTATGGCGAAGACCGACGTCGCGCCGTATGTCGCGGCAGACGCGTCGACAGGATACGGTATCCAGAGGTCTGTGTCGCCGCGCAGGAACTTCGCCTCGGCGGTGTTTATGTCCGTCTGGGGCTGCACGGAAAGGGTGAGCCCCGTGCGTTCGTGTATCTCGCGCAGCAGGTCGCCGATGAACCCGGCGGGCTTCCCGTCCTTGTCCAACAGGGGGAATGGCCACGGGGAGAAGTCTATCATCACGGGGCTGTCGTTTCTGAGCCTGCGGTTAAGCCAGCTGCTCTCCTCCATCGAGAGGGCCGCCATGTCGCTGCGCTTGCCGTAGTGGTGCTCGCTTATCATCCTGAGGTATTTCGGGAAGTCGTCGCATATCTCGTCCATCGCGCCCTCGAGCTCCTCGAAAAGGTCCTTTCTGTTCAGCGCCGTGCAGATGTACATGGGGTGGGAGGCGTAGAGGTGCAGCGCCTTCTCGTTCTCGAGCTCCGGCATCTCCACGTCGACGCACGTGTCGACGTCGCCGCGGAAGTAAGCGGCGAGCATGTCGCGGTCGGACGAGAACTCGACGCACGAGATCGTCTCTTCGCCGTCGAACTGGCGGCGGACGCGCTGGGCGCTGATCGTGCTCGCGAGAAGCCCGACCTTCATGCCGCGCCAAGTCTCCGGCTCGCCCGGCATGTATTTGCTGTCGGGACGCGACCAAAGGTACACGCGAAGCATTCCCATGGGCGTGTGCGGATAGCGGAACTTGTCGCGCCGCTGCGCCGTGAACCCGATGCCGCCGATGACGTCGAGCCGTCCGTTCATAACGTCGGCAAGGCTCTCGTCGTAGTCGCCGTACACGTAGTCAACGTTCCAGTGGGAGTGTCCGACGATGGACTTGAGCCACACCTCGAGCGCACCGGACCTCGCGCCGTCGGGCGTCACCTCGAAGAGGTCGCCGCGGCTGTACGCCGCCACGCGCACGCGCTTCTGCGGCTTCGAGACCCCAAGGTACTTCTCCCGCCACTCGTCGTATCGGTCTATGTGCTCTATGTAGCACTCGCGGTACGCCTTGGAAAGCTTCTTCAGCAGCTGCGGCTTTCCCTTGCGGACCGCGAAGTACACGTTCCGCGAGCCGATCGGCACGACCTCGACTACGCCGTCAGGCCGTTTGCCAAACGGCGTGTATAGGAAGAGCGCGTCTATTTCGCCGTTGTGAAGCGCCTGCACCGCGCCTTCGCTCGTCGGTATCTCGATGTATGTCGGCGCGAGGCGGGCATGCTCGAAGTACTTAATGCGGTCGTCGTTAGTCGCCTGCCCCTGTGATACCGGCGAATAGCCTATCCGAAGCCTCGGCCATTCGGTTATCTTGGTGGACATCAGCTCCATCGCCCGCGACGGCGTCGCATAGAGCGCGAAGTGCATCCGGCCGAGCGGCTGCAGCGGAAAGTCGAAGTCCTCGAGCAGCTTCTGCGTGCGAAACGCCGAGCATACGACGTCGGCTTTCGAGAGGTCGGCCAAGTGGTCATCCCCGAACCCTACACGCTCAGTCGTGACTCCGGCAGACTTGAACACGTCGTCCATTACGGCGCGGCAGAACTCGTTGTCCGCCGCCGCCCAGAAGTCGAGCTGCGTGTCGCGTTCGCAGTCGACCACCCTGAGCGTCTCAGCTGCAAGCTGAAGCAGGGCCAGAGCCGCAACTAACAGTAACGTCGAGCGTTTCATGCGTCAGAACTTCGCGTCGTCGACAGTCGGAACGATTTCGAAAACGCGGCTCACCTTCGTTATGTCGAAGACGATCTTCGGTCCGGGCTGCAACGCCGCGAGCACGACCTTTCCGCCGCTCGCCTTTGCCTTCTGCAGTATCTGGACGAGCACTCCGAGTCCGCTCGAGTCGATGTGCGCCATCCTCCCAAGGTCGAAGAGCACGTTCGTCCCGTCAGTCATCTTCGCCAGTATCTCCTCGCGCAGCCCTGGCGCGATCGCGGCGACGAACCTGCCGTCCACCTCCACCTTGAGGGTGTTCCCCTGCTCCGTTATGTTCCAGCCCATATTCTTGGCTCCTTTCAGTTTTCCTGTTTTAAAATCAGTTGAACACGTTCCAGTCGCGCATCAGCGAGCCGCCGGGCGCGGTGCGCGTGCGGACATGCCGCTCGACGGCGTCCAGCACCCTTACCACCGGATCGAGCGCAAACGTGCGGAGGTTGCCGACGCTGCGGCGCCTGACAAGCCACCGCGCGGCGTTCCGCAGCGTGCGCCTGTAGCCCATACCGTCGACGGCGGCAATCACCTCCAGGTGTCCGTTCAGCCACGTTTCACGCGCCGTCTCCCAGTCGCACACGGGCTCGTCGGCCGGACGGAACTTCCACGCGATCGCGCGGGCATACAGCCCGTCGTCGCCTTGCGCCTTGAGCTCCGCCGCCCGCTCCTCGGCGCGCCAACGATAGAGGCCGCGCGAGACGAGGAAGGCGTCGCCCGCACCGAGGATGCACTTGTTGATGTTGCGCGCGACGAAGCCGGCATCCCGCCGCTCCATAGCGAAAAGAAGCCCCATGCCGCGGTTCATGAGAAGCCGTGCGGCCTCCATCCACGGGATTGCCTCGGCCGGACGCCTCTCGATGCCGGCGAACAACTCCTCACCCTTCGCGCCCGCCACGTCGCAGTAGCCGCGCAAGAGCTCCTGCACCATGATTCGCTCCTCGTCGTGCTTCAGCCGCCACGGCGTCCTCGCCGTGAAATCGACGTCTATGCCGAGCTTTTCGGTCCATCTGCGCGAGACGGGCTCGAGCGCGGCGGCTATCGCGGCGGCATCGGAATCCGACGAGCCCTTCCCGGCTATCGCGAAGAAGTCGAGGTCGTTTGACAGCTTCGGCAGCATCCCGTCGCCGCACGCCCTCGCGCCGCCTTCGCCGCGTCCGTAGCCCCCGGCGAGCACGACGCCGGCGAGGCGCGGAACGCGAAGCGCTTCTATTTCGCGCCCGATTTCCGCGCATGCGTCGTCGACGAGCCTGTCGAGCTCCGGCAACTCTCCTGCCACGTGCCGACCCATCAGCAGATATAACCTTTCCTAATCACTACAAGGTATTATACCAAAAAAGACGCGGCGAAACCTGCAAAGATAGCAACACGGAAATAGGATACTTTTCGCATTCCTTCTTGCAAATGTACTCGATGGAGCCTTCGTTTGCGACGATGTAGGCGTCGCGCCCATGTCTGTCGTCGGTCCGAAACCTCTCAGAAGAGGTTCGTGAACCAGTTGCCGTCGTGGATCGACTTGTAGCCGGTCCACGGCTTGCCGCCGGCGAGGACCTGCCGGCTCTTCTCGTCGAACGTGGCGCGCAGGCCCGTGCGGAGCGCGGCGTTGGACATGATGAGCGCGACGGAGTGGCTGTAGCCGGCCTCGACGGGCGCGTGCGGATCCTTCCGGGCGCGGATGCACTCCATCCAGTTGCGCATGTGCGCGGACGTGAGCGAGTCGCCACCGGTGTTGGCGGACGTGACGACCTGCTCTTCCGGCGCGGGCAGGCGCTCGCTCTTCGGCTTCGCGCCCTCGACGCCCTCGTTCGTGACGCAGCCCGAGCCGAGGTCGATGCAGCCCGTCGGACCGAAGTACTTCTCCACCGGCGACTCGCGGTTGGGGCTCGACCCGCCCGCGCAGTTCGTCTGGTGCGACTGGAACATCACCTGGAAGCCCTTGCCCTTCACGCCCGACTCGCCGTACTCCATCAGCGTCGTGAACGTGTCGTAGCTCTGACGCCCGTCGATCCACTGGTAGAGTCCGCCGGACGACACCGCGCTCTTCGGATACGGCTGGCCCATGAACCACGCGACCGTGTCGATCTGGTGGCACATCCACTGTCCGGGGATGCCGGACGAGAACGGCCAGAAGAGGCGGAACTCGAGGTACTTGCGCGGATCGAACGGATACTCGTCCGGATCGCGGTCGAGGAGCCACATGTTCCAGTCGACGTCCTCCTTCTTGAGCGAGGCGATCAGCTTCTCGTCGCGGCGCCAGCGCCTGGGCTGGTTGACGTTCCACGTGAGATGCACGTAGCTGATGTCGCCGAACTTGCCTGAGTTGATGTAGTCCTTCGCGGCCTGGTACTTCTTGCCCGAGCGACGCTGCGAGCCGATCTGGAGGACGGAGCCCGGCTTCATCGCGCCAAGCGCGCGCTTGGAGTTCACGGCGTCGAGGAGCAGGTTCGCCGAGTACATGTCCTCGGCGACCGGCTTCTCGCAGTAGGCGTCGCACCCCGCCTCGACCGCGTGGACGGCGTGCTGGGCGTGCTGGAAGTCGGCCGTGGAGATGATGACGGCGTCGAGTCCGAGTCGGTCCTTCGCCTCGTACAGCGCGACGTCGCTTCCGAACGCCTCGACCTCGTGGCCGAGCGCCTTCTCAACCTCCGGCTTCGCCTTCTCGAAAAGGCGCTTCTTCCAGAGGTCGGCGACGGCGACCATGTCGAAGTTGAGCTCCTTGTTGTGGTGCAGGAAGCACGGTAGGAGCGTCTGGCGGAAGCGGTCGGAGTAGCCGACGCACGCGACGCGCACCTTGTCGTTGGCGCCTGCGGCGTAGAGCGAGGGGCCGTACCCGGCGGCGATGATACCGGCGAGTCCCGCGGCGCCCTTGCAGAATTCACGACGGTCGATAGTGTTCATTGTTTGGATTGTTTGATTGTTGAATTGTTTGATTGCTCCTACACGAGGGACTTCATGGTTGCAAGCGCGGTTTTGGCGTTCTTGGCGAAGTCCTTCGCGTCGCCCCAGCCGCACTCGCAGCTGACGCCGCCCTCGTAGCCAATGGCCTTCAGGGCATTGAAATAGGGCACGAGCTTCTCGACGAGCGCGGGATCGTGGCCGGGGAAGAGCCGCGAACCGTATTCGGCGATGTGGCAGTGCTTAAGAAGCGCCCCCGCATTGATGATCGCATTCGGATCGTCGCCCCCCATCATCATGTGGAAGATGTCCGCGAGCTGCCGAAGACGCGGCGAGTCGACGTCGCGGCAGATCGCAAGCCCCTGGAAGACGTAGTTGATGATGTTCGACTCGTTGGAACGGAGCGGCTCAATCACGACCTGGACGGTCTTGAGGTCCGCGATGCGCTTGACGAGCTTGCGGCAGAACTCGGCAAACTGGCGCGTGCCCTCCTCGACGTCCGGACGCTCCTTCGTCGTGAAGTCGCCCGGGACGTTCCGCGCCCCTCCAGACCCGAACACGACTGTCTTCACGCCGATCTCGTCCGCGCGCCGAAGGACCTTCTCCGCATAGTCGAGCGCGGGGCCGTGGCCGGCCTTCGGCCCCGTCAGCCGGAACTTGCCGGGGATGAATCCGTTGCAGCTTCTCAGCGGAAGAGGGCGCTTCGCGATTTCCTCCTTCTGCGTCTGCCACCACGTGTCGTCCTTGTCCGGATCGAAAGCCGAGCCCGCGCCCCACTCCCAGAAGTCGTAGCCGAGGTCGCGCATGACCGTCACGTCCGCGACCGAAGAGCGGCACGCGCCGAAGAGGATGCCCTTCCCGCTGCCCGCAATCGGCGCACCCGGGAGAGGGGCGTGCCGCGGATGACACGGCTGGTCGTCGCGGGAAGCGCCGACGCACCCGGCGAGCCCGGCCGCCGCGAGCGACCCAAGCAGAAAATCTCGTCTCCCAGTCACTTCGTTCCTCCCTTCGCCTCATGTTTTAAAAACGATTCGGAATACCCGTCCCCACTTTTCCCATAGTTGAGCACGCTGCCCGTGTAGATGTACGTTCCCAGCGGGAAGTTCCCCGCAGAGGCAATCGTCGCGAACGCGATTGCCAATATTGCTGCCAAGCGTCTCATTGGTCAGCCTTTCTGCCTGTCAGCCTCTACGCCCGAACGATCGTCCGCGCAGGAAATGCCAGAAGGAACGCACCCAGCCGAGTCCGGCGGGGATATGCCGCGCAAGCCCCGGCTCCTCGAGGTCCACCCAAGTGCCGGTGTCCGCGTCGACGACGCGGCGCCCGACAACGATCTTGCCGTCGAAGTCGAGGCCGGGGCCGATGAAGGTGTCTCGGCAGACCACGGTGCGGCGGAGACGCGCGCCCTCGCTGACGAACGAACCGCTGTCCACGACAACGTCGCCGTCGAGGACGACGTTTCTCGCGAACCACGTGTTGTTCTGCAGCAGCACCGGCGGCTTGACGCTCGTGCCATGTTCAAGGACCACGTTCCGTCCGATGTACGCGTCGCGCTCGGAGGAGTAGCCGGGGAGCGTGAACGCATCTGGGTTGCGCAAAATGGTGAAGTTGAGCGTGTGCCAGGCCTTTATGCTGCGCACGACGAGCCCGTGCGGCACTATGCGCATCCAACGCCCGCCCTCGCGTCTGTAGATTCCGGCCGGCGTCTCGGCGCACTCCTCGTCGGAGATCGGCTCCAACGCTACATCCGCCGCCGTATGAGTCGAGAGTGCCACTCCCCAAACTACGACGAGACCGTCAGTGATGTCGCTGGTGAGCGGGCTCGAATACCCCTCTATGTCCCTTAGCCCCATCGGAACGGACCCCTCGCCCTTCAGGTAGAACACCGGAAACCCCGTGCGTGTCATGTCGGCAAAGTCGTCTGCAAGCCTCTGGGAGAAGTTCCAGTCGAGTATCTCGGTGAACATGACGCCGAACTTCTGAGCCAGCTCGATCGCATAGTCGATGACGCGCCTGCCTGCTACGGGCAGTTCCGCCGGACTTGTCCCCGGCAGGACGTCCTGCACCCATTCCAGTTCGCGCGTCGCGGGGACGAAGAGGATGTTGTCCATCAGTACGCCCCCTTTCCGCCGAGGATCGCGGGTATCGTCTTCAGGAGTATCTTGACGTCTTTCCAGAAGCCAGGCGCGAGGATGTACTCCTTGTCGAGGCGCACCTGCTCGTTGAACGGAATCTCGCTCCTGCCCTTGATCTGCCAGAGGCACGTAATGCCGGGTATGACGTCGAGGCGCTTGCGGTCCTCGAGCGTGTATTCGGCAACCTCCGACGGAACCGGCGGACGGGGCCCGACGAGGCTCATGTCGCCGATGAACACGTTCCAGAGCTGCGGAAGCTCGTCAAGGCTCGTGCGCCGCAGGAACTTGCCGACCTTCGTTATGCGCGGGTCGTCCTTCATCTTGAAGATGACGCCGTCCTTCGACTCGTTCTTCGCCATCAGCTCCGCCTTGTGGGCCTCGGCGTCTACGCGCATGCTCCTGAACTTGTAGAACTTGAAATGCCGCCCATAGCGGCCGACACGCGTCTGGCTGAATATGACCGGGCCCGGACTCGTCGACTTCACGGCAATGGCGATTGCGGCGAAGACGGGCGAAAGCATCAGCATCCCGGCAAAGCTCCCGACGATGTCGATCAAGCGCTTCGCGGCATAGGAGAAGCGGACAGTCATCCTCCACGCCTGGAGCCGGAGGCTCCTGCGCGCATTGCCGTGGCGGCGAGAGGCGAGCTCCCGGACCAGCTGGTCGAGGTCGGCGTCCTTTGTCCTGTCGAGAAGGCTATCCATGTTCAACAGTTCAGAGCAAGGCGGTGAGCTCCTTCATCCTGGCTATGAGCGCGCCGGCCTGGGCGACGTCGCCGAGCGCCGCCGCCTTGCGCAGGGTGATCGCGACTTCGGCCATCTCGGCGTCGCCAGACGCGAGTGCGTTGCCCTTCACGGTGTGGGCAACCTTGTCGAGTCGTTCCCACTCCGACGCGCCAAGGGCCGACTCCGCCTCGCCGATCTTTTCCTTGATCGAGGAGACGTACTCCCCGTATATCTCGCCGATCACGTCGGCATCGTCGCCAAACTGCTCGCGCAGATAGCTTTCGCAGCTCTCCTTCATCTGTCCTTTCCTCCGTTTTCTCAGTCTGTGTTCTTCCCGTATAGCGGGATGTGGTAAATGGTCTCGTTCAGCGGCGGATATCTGTTTCGCTCCACTCCGTCGCAGAGCTCGCGCACGATGAGGCGCCCGCGGCCGCGCCCGGCCATGTTCTGGTTCGCCATCTCGAACGCGGTGTCCGAGTCGCCTGCGGCCACCGTTATGCTCGGCTCCTCCGCCCCGGCGTCCCACACGGTGAGCACCGCGCTGTCGCGCACGCGCTTCAGGCGCACGGAAACGACCTCGTGCAGTCTGTCTCGGTCGTCGAAGCCGTGGTCGTACACGTTCATCAGCTTCTCCTCGAGAACGAGCTGTACGCGCGAAACGCCTTCGTCCGGCCAGCCCCGCTCGCGGCACCACGCAGCGACGCCCTGCGACGCGTCGTCGACGTCGCCGGGAAGGAGCCTCACAGTCGCCTCGTACATCCCGTCTACCGGCTCGGTCGCGCCGAACATGAGTATCGTCACGTCGTCGTGGAACTTGTTGTAGCCGAGCTCGGCGAGCGCCTTCATGTACTTCGCGGGAGCGACGACGCAACTGCCATCCTGCCGCGCGGTCTCCGCTATGCCCCCGCGTATCTTGCGCGAGAGCTGCAGCGGAAGCCCCTCCTCCCCGTCCACGTCGCGAGAAAGGTCCATGAGTCCGTCGGTGTACGCTATGCACAGCGAAGAGCGCTCAAGCGAGGTGTCGACGACGTCCCTTGCGGTGTATATGGTGTCGGGGAACAGCCCTATGGGGATTCCGCCGCGATGGTCGCCGTTCGTCGGCACGTCGACCCCGCCGTCAACGACGATCAGGTCCGGTGCGCCGCAAGATATCCACTTCACGCTGCCGAGGAGCGGACGGTGCATGCAGATGAGTGCCGTCATGTACGATACGTCCGCAAGGTTCGAGCGGAAAAACGCCTGCAGCATGTTGGCGATCGACTCCGGCCCCATGAGCGGCACGCCGTCGATCCTGACCAGGTTCTTGAGGAACGACTGCACCGCCGTCATCGCAAGCGCCGCGCTCGTGCCGTGGCCCTGGATGTCGCCAAGCACGTAGAGGAAGCAGCCGGCTCCGAACGGAATCGCCTCGAACAGGTCGCCGCTAACGGCGTCGCAGGGACGCCAGTACGTGGTGTAGAACCCGCGTTGCGTCATGATGGAGCGCACGGGCAGCAGGCTCCGCTGGATATGCGAAGCGAGTTCGAGCGACTTGCGGTCCTCGTCGATCTTGTTCTGGATGAACATCTCGACGCGGTGCGACGCCACCACCTGCCGAACGCGCTTGAGTAGCGTGTCCGTGCCAACCGCCTTCGGGAGGTAGTAGCTAATCGGGTCCTCGAGGATGCGCCTGAGGAACCCGCCGCCCTCCTCGGGGTCGAGCGCAGTAAGGAAGAATATCGGCACCTTTGGCGCGATTCCGCGGATGATGTCGCGGAACACGAAGCCGTCCATCTCGCCCATCATGATGTCGGTGATGATCGCGCTGAACGCCGCCGGGCTCTTCTTTAGCTCGGTCACGGCTTCCTCGACGGACCCCGCCGTCATGGCGTCGTAGCCCACCTTCTTCAGCTTCGCGCTGATGGTGAGCCTTATGAGCTTTTCGTCGTCGACAACTAGTATTTTTGCATTCTGCATAGCCATACGTCAGTCTCCGTTGACATGCCGCCGTGGTACTACGCCTTATATTATGCAAAAAAACTCGGATTTAGTCAACTGCCCAAAACCCTGCGCTCGACTTCCGCGGCGGATACGCCGCGAAGGAGGATGCGCTTGCGCTTGGAGGTCTCCCCGCCCTTGAACACGACCGCCGACTTGGCAATGCCAAACTCCGCGGCAAGCGTCTCCACAAGCTCCTTGTTCGCCTTTCCGTCCACGGGCGCGCACCGGACGCGCACCTTGACGGCGTCGCCGAGGATTCCGTCGATCCCCGCCTTCGACGACCTCGGCTGCGCGCGCACGCTCAGCACGACCCCCTCGGGGGTCTGCGCAAGCCACTCGGCGGACGCGCCGCCCTGTCCTTCCGTACCCATTCTACTGCGCCTCCCTGCGGAACTTCGGGTTGCTGCCCGCTATGACGAGCGCAACCTCGCCCTTCACCTTCGCGCCGGCGAACTCCTTCACGAGGTCCGAGAGGTACCCCCTCGAGACGCGCTCGTGCAGCTTCGTGAGCTCTATGCACACCGCCGCCTCGCGGTCGCCGAGCGCGTCGAGCGCCGCCTCGAGCGTCGCGCCGACCCTGAACGGCGACTCGTAGCATATCAGCGTGTGCTCCTTGTCGCGGTCCTCGGCGAACCAGTTGCGCAACGCGCCCGGTCCGCGCGGGGGAAAGCCCCGGAACGTGAACGACGACGTGGAAAGCCCGCTCATCAATAGCGCGACCTCCACCGCGCTCGCGCCGGGGATCACGTCGTACGCGACGTTCGCCTGCGCGCACGCGCGGATGAGCCTGTAGCCCGGATCCGACACCGCCGGATAGCCTCCGTCGGAGCAGAGGACCACCTCCTTGCCGGCCGCGAGATCCGCAAGCACCCTCTCCGCGACGCGCTCCTCGTTGCCCTGACGGTAGGAGTACATGTCCTGCGGACGCGGAATGCCGAAGTGCGTCAGAAGCTGCCACGTGCGGCGCGTGTCCTCGCACGCGATCGCGGCGGCGCCCTTCAGCGCCTCGATCGCGCGCGGCGAAAGGTCGCCGAGGTTCCCGATAGGTGTCGCTACTACGTGGAGCATGGGCTACTTCGAGACGTTGTGCACCTCGATCTGCGGGAACGGAATCTTGACGCCCGCCCTCTCAAGGTCGGCCTTGACCGCAACGAGAGTAGCCGCGGCGACCGTCCAGTAGTCGGAGCTCTTCGCCCACGGGCGGACGTTGATCTGGACCGCGCTTTCGTTGAGCGACGCGACCGCCACCGTCGGCGCGGGGTCCGCAAGCACGCCCGGCACATGCGAAACCGCCTCGCGGATGACATCGACCGCCCTCGAGACGTCCTCTCCGTAGTCCACGCCGACCTGCAGGTCCACGCGGCGGACGCCGAGGGTGTTGTAGTTGACGATCGGACCTCCCCACACGCTCTTGTTCGGAATTACTATCCGCTTGTTGTCGGCCGTCTTCATGACGGTAGCCATCATGTTGACCTCCACGATGGTGCCCGTGTGCCCCGCCGCGTCCACGACGTCGCCGACCTTGAACGGCTCGTTTATCGCGATCATCATTCCGGACGCGAGGTTGCCGAGCGACTCCTGGAACGCGAAGCCGAGGATGAAGCCCGTCACGCCGAGGCCAGCGATGAGCGGCGCGACGTCCACCCCGAGGCGCCCCGCCACCATGATGAGCAGCAGCGCCCAGCACGCCTTCGTGACGACCGAGCACGCGAAGTTGACGAAAAGCGTCTGCTTGGCCTTGCCGCGCATCAGCGCCTTGCGCACCACAGCGTCGATGAGCCTTATCACGAGCCAGCCGACGAGCAGGAGCAGCACGGCGACGGCGAGGTTCACCGCGAAGTCGAGCCCCTTCTCCGTCACCCACGTGGTCACCTGCGCGGCAAGCTCCCTGCCATGGTCCAGCTGCGCGTTGATCGCGCACGACGCCTTCTCCGCCACTGCTACTTCATTTGTCATGTCTTAGCTCCCTTTGCACGTATTATACCATTTTTGCGGTAGCAGCGACGGTCGACAAGCCTGCCCGCGTTGGCTTTGGGCTCATATGTCGCTTGGCATGCGCCAGTCGGCGCGGGGCGAGAGCGAAAGCGTGATCTTCGGTCCGTCCGGCACGCAGTTGCGCTTGTACTGCGACTGCCTAAACCGACGCAGGAAGGTCTGGTGCGTCTTGGCGATCGTCTCGTCCGGATAGGCGCCCTTGAACGCGACGCGCGCGAGCGCGAGCAGCTTGTCGGCGTCCGCGCCGTTCGCGAGGTAGTGGAAGAGGAGGAAGTCGTGGAGCTCGTACGGTCCGAGCCTCGCCTCCGAGTCGTTCGCCGCAGCACCAGGGACAAGCTCCGGCGTGATGGGGGCGGACGCGATGCCGGCGAGGAGCGAGCGCAGCGGCTCGGACGATTCGTCGGCGACCAGCTTCAGCGCGCCGAGGACCATCGTCTTCGGAACCGAGCAGTTGAGCTGGTACATGCTCATGTGGTCGCCGTTGTACGTGTTCCATCCGAGCGCGATT